>Ga0307991_1000332_pt1 | contig 34495 bp, 29 predicted proteins | sample EllFjometagen131_FD_203146 | JGI IMG/M metagenome (GOLD analysis project Ga0307991, IMG submission 203146) | Marine microbial communities from Ellis Fjord, Antarctic Ocean - #131 | ecosystem: Environmental > Aquatic > Marine > Unclassified | place: Southern Ocean | collected 2014-10-08 | reverse complement strand
CCCCCCTCCCTCCTGTTCCGCCTGATAACGGATAAAGACAATGCCCTTTTCTCTGGCTTCCCGATACAGGTCTTCACGCAAACCATAAGCGCGCATATCCCGGTAAAGAATATAGATATCCATTTCCGGGTTCAGTTTTCTAAGCATTAAGGCGTTTTTAATGGAATGGGTACAGCAGACTTTGGAACAATAAGGCCGCTCGGGAATCCTGGAACCGACGCACTGAATAAAAAGGGCGGTCTTTTTCTGCGATATGGCTGGATCATTTTCAATCAATTTGCGATCGAGCTCAAGGCTGGTCATCACCCGTTCATCCTGGCCGTAAAGATACTGATCCGGCTTAAACTCCAATGCGCCGGACGCAATAATTACAACGCCATACTCAAGTTCCGCTGTTTGATCCGGCATTTGAATGGTGGTTTTAAAATTCCCGACAAAACCGTCTGTTGCGATGATTTCAGCGTTTGTAAAAACATCAATATTTTTATCCGCCGTAATCTCTGCGATCATCCGGTTTAAATTCTGCTGAACATCCTCTCCCTGCCAGGTCTCATGAATCTGTAAGGCCTGTCCGCCCAACCGGTCGCTTTTTTCAATCAGATATGCATGATACCCCTGATCGGAAAGGGTTTTTGCGGCGGTTATGCCGGCAATACCGCCACCGATGACAAGTGCCGCCTGATTGATTTGAAGTTCCGCTTCCTTAAGCGGCTCCATGAGTTCAACCTTTGAAACCGCCATCCGGACAAGGTCTTTCACTTTTTCTGTGGCAGTTTCAGGGTCGCTTTTATTGACCCAGGAACACTGGTTTCGAATGTTTGCCATTTCAAAGACATACTTGTTAAGGCCGGCGTTTGTGAGGGTCTCCTGAAAAAGCGGTTCATGGGTTTTGGGAGTGCAGGCCGCCACCACTACCCGATTCAATTGTTTTTCATTGATAATTTTGGCCATATTGTTCTGAGTGTCCTGAGAACAACTGAACATATTCTGCTCAACATAGGCGACATCTTTTAAGGTCTTTGCGTATTCGACAACTGCCGGCACATCAATCACGCCGGCGATATTGGTACCGCAGCAGCAAACAAAAACACCTATCCGCGGGGGTTCGCCGCGTGTATCCAATTCTTTGGGCGGCTCTTTCTTCCGAGTCAGTGACCATCGCGCCTGAGTAAGGCAGCTCCCGGCACAGCCGGCAGATGCGCTCGCTTCAATGACCGAAGAGGGAATATCCTTAGGGGCCTCAAGTGCGCCGCAAACAAAAATACCCGGCCGGGACGTTTTGACCGGTTCAAAGCTGCTGGTTTTGACAAAACCATAGCCATCCAGGTCGATATGAGTGGACTGGGCTAGAGAAACTGCGGTTTTACTGACACCCAGCCCCACAGAAAGCACCACGATATCAAATTTTTCTTCAACCCGTTTCCCGGATTCATCAAAGTAGCGAATCAGTTGATCGCCGCTGTCAGTCGGTATGACATGTGTAATTTTGGATTTTACGAAACGAACGCCGGATTCATCCTTGGCCCGGTTGTAATATCGCTCAAAGTCTTTTCCATGGGTGCGGATATCCATATAGAAAATAGCTGTATCCAAAGGCTCCTTGCTGTGTTCTTTAGCCAGCATCGCCTCTTTGATGGCAGAGGTGCAGCAGACCGATGAGCAGTATCCCCTGCCACCGATATGCTCATCACGTGATCCGACACATTGAAGCCAGGCAATTTTTTTGGGTTCTTTCTGGTCTGACGGCCGGACCAGGTGCCCGCCATAAGGACCGGACGACGCCAGTATCCGTTCAAATTCCAGACTGGTGAGGATGTTGCGAGAGTTGCCATAACCGTAGACGTCATGAGTCTTCGGGTCATAGGGTTCGCAACCGCCGGCCATAATAATAGCCCCCACATTAAGGACCATATCTTTGGGCTGATCATTAAAATTGATGGCTCCGGCGGGGCATACTTTTTCACAGGCCCTGCATTTCCCTTTGGTCAGGTAAATGCAATAATCGGCATCAATGGCGTATTTCAGGGGAACCGCTTGGGCGTACTTAACATAAATGGCCTTGCGTTGGCTTAAGGCGGCATCGTATTCATCGGGCACTTTTTTGGGGCACTTCTCCGAACACAGTCCGCAAGCGATGCATTTATCCATATCCACATAACGGGGATGCTGCCGCAGGGATACCTCAAAATCGCCCTGTTCACCGGAGATATTCTGAACTTCCGATAATGTCAGTAACTCTATATTGATATGCCGGCCGACCTCGACCAGTTTGGGTGAGATGACTCACATGGCGCAGTCGTTGGTTGGAAAGGTTTTGTCCAGTTGGGACATGACCCCGCCGATAGAAGACGATCTCTCTACAAGATAAACATAATAACCGGAATCTGCGACATCCAGAGCCGCCTGCATACCGGCAATACCGCCGCCGACCACCATCACAGCGCCAATTTCTTTTTGAGACATTTTTTCTTTTACTCCAAAAAAGATTTAATACTGTTGATATCAAACATATTCATGTTCATCCCCAATGCGTTGTCCTGGATGCCAAAGGCAAGCCCGAGAAGCTGGGAGAATACGATACTGGAAAGACAGGAGTTAGGTGATTTCATCATTTGCTGAGCCCTGTCAAATTGCATCTGGCAATACGGACAAGAGACACACAGATAGTCAGCGCCAGCCGCTCTGCCGTCAGCAAGTTTTTTTTCGGTTAAATCCAGTGAAAGACGGTCATTGACACCCAAAATCGGAGCGCCGCAGCATTCCAGCTTTAACGGCCAGTCGATGCTTTGGGCACCGGTTACAGAAACCAGCGCGTCAAACAAAACAGGGGCCACCGGGTTATCAAACTCGGTAACATCACTGGGACGCAGGGCATGGCATCCGTAATGGGTGGCAATTTTAAGCCCTTTAAAGGGTTTGGCCACTTTCTCTTTGATGGCGTTTATACCGATGTCATGATAAAGGACTGAAAGAAAATGCTTTATGGCGACTGTTCCCGTATACTTTAAGTCTTCCCTGGCCAGTATCGCATTCACTTCCTCCTGAAGGTCAGGGTTGTGCTTCATCAGGTCGGCCGCTTTTTTCAGGCTGCCGAAGCAACACATGCAAAGCACCATCATATCCAAGCCCTGTTGTTCCGCCAGAGCAAGGTTTCTTGCGGCCATCAGGACAAACGTCTTGTGGTCGGTATTTCGGATCGGATAACCGCAGCATTTAAATTCACTGTTATCCACGACTTCAACACCGAGGTTATCCAATACGGCCCTGGCGGAAAGTTCATACTGCTGAACTCTTACCGGAATATTACATCCAAGAAATAATGCAAATTTCATCATCTCATCCCTATTTAACAGCGCGTTCACCAGATGTGTTTCTATTCTGAAGAAAGGCTTGCCTCTTTTACGGCAAGGTTTTTAAGCTCATAAAATATATCCGTCACTTTTATACCCTGGGGACAGTGTTCCTGACACTGGTAGCAGGTCAAACAATACCACAACATTCTTGAACCCATTGCCAGGTCTTTGAGACCAAAGCCCAGGGAACGTATGATCTGGTGAGGCAACAGGTCGAGGTGTTCTTGTGGATTCTCATAATTGCCGGCCACAGGGCACACCGTGGAACAATTTTCACAGGTAAAACAAAAGGCATAAGTGCTGGCACTGAGAGAAAGCCCGGCTGATTCTTTGAATTCCCTGTTTGCAGGTGTTAATGGAATGACTGCTTCGGTTTTGTCGGGCAGTTCGAAATGACCGGTCAGTGCTTTTTGCGCTTTATTAAGCGGATGGTCATACTGCTCCGGATCTACTTCCGACAGATTGAGTCCCCGGTAATAGGAAAAAGGCGTTAACATCAGCGACACAGCATGCCCGCGCTGAATCACCTCCTCCCTGACGTTAAACCACAGGTCCCGCAGATTGATGCCTGCGGGGCATTCAACCGTACAGCGATCACAATTGGTGCAAAGATATATCCCTTGCTGAATCGCTGCAAGACCCCGCGCACTGATGTCCTTTCGGATAATATAGTCCTTTAGAAATACCATTCTTTCCGACGGCAGGATATTTTCATTCCCGAGGCTGTCAAAAGCCACCGCAACAGAGCAATGCAGACTGCAGGTACCGCAATGCGTGCAGGAATCCAGCTCCATTAACTGGCGGGTCATGATATTGGCCGGACAAGAATTTTTATCCATGACGGCATTGGCCAGCAGACTTGCCGGCGTGGTAAACATATGGAACATCTTGCTGAATGGCAAATAGGCAAGCCCCAGAAGGCAGGTCAGGACATGAACATACCAGATCGTCTGATACTGGTTGTATGACGCGAGTTTGGTAAGTTCTAATGCGAAACCGGAAAGTATGATGATGGCCAGCATAATGATAACATAAAGATCCATGGCATTGGTTTTAAGGCGTGGCACTTTCAAAATAAAACGCCGATAGATGGCGATGGCGATGCCTGAAAGCACCATGAATCCGGCAAAAAGCAGAAATGGATTCAGCTTTAAATAATACTTGTCAAAAAGCGACGTCGTTATAATTTTATCAAGGGCATGCGTAAACAGCAGAAACATGAAGCCGGCATAAATGAGCATATGCATGAACCAGCGGAGCTTGTCTTTTTTCAATATCTGTATCTGCAACAGCACGTCCATGAAAAAAACCCGGATCAGCGTCAGAAGCTTTCGACTGAATATGACAGCAAGCATCCCTTTCACGACAGCCCGAATTCTTGTCGGCATCGTCATGTTTTGGGCATCGATACCGATACTTAATCGGAACCAGCCTGAAATTTTATAAAGCAGACCGATCCCAAAGACCGCCAGGGCCACATAGAGCACGACATTGTAAAACATTTGGCAGATTTCCTTTTACATTCATTTCCCGCTATTCATTGGCCGGGAAAATCAAAAAAACGGGTCTCAGCGCAGACCTCTTTGATTACATCTTTTCCGCATCGTCCTTTCCGGATAGAAATTTCCAGAACAAAGCAACACCAAAAAGAGCGGCAAACATCAGAAGATAGAGAACCCCCTTGGTATGTGTATAAAAATCCTGATAGGTATAAAAAATCGTTTCCATACAGACATGGCTCCTTACACGGTTTTTTTAGTGGATATCCTTGTAATCCGAGTGTTCATAAAAAATAGGCATTTTTGTCACGATAAACCTGAAAACGACGATACCGATAGTGACAATAAAAACCGAGGTGGCAATTTCCATCCAGTGTGGGAAATATCGTTGATCGGAAGGAAGCTGCCAGTTAAATGCGATAAGAGTGACGTTCAGCCGGTTGACGACAATGCCAAGCACCGTCCATACGGCAGTCCATTTAATCAGCTTTAAATCCCTGTTCCGGACGCCAACCGCATACAAAAAGGACGGCAAAGCAACAAACCCCAGCAATTCGACAAGAAACCAGAGGCCATAGGAGGTGCCAAGCAGGCGCCAGTTGTCTCCGCCGGCGATCCCCATCACCTTTATCATAAAATAGCCCGCAAGAACAAAAGACGCAGCTTTGCCGAATCCCAGCGTCACGCCTTCATTTTCATTCAGATGCGTTTCATCCATTTTGTCCGCGAAATAATGATGAGAAAGCGTGCTTTCAAATATCACCATGGATAGACCTGCGGCAATGCTCGATATAAAAAAGAAAACCGGCAAATATGGTGAATACCACAAGGGATGAAGCTTTGACGGCGCGATCAGGAAAATAGCGCCCAGAGATGACTGATGCAATGTGGAAAGCACAACGCCCACTACCGTCAGCGCCAGCGTCAGGCGTACAGCAAGTTCTCTCACTTTTTTAAGCCCAAGCCATTCCAGCGGGGCCGGCATAAATTCAAGAAATAAAACCGTCAGATAAAGCGCAACACATCCAGCCACTTCAAAAAGAAGGGAGGTGGTCCCCTGCTGTATGAGAAAAGGATATGGCAGGCGCCAGGGGCGGCCTACATCATAAGTCAGGGCGAAAACAACGAGGGCATAGCCGATAAATCCCGTCAGCACCGCCGGCCGCACCGCAGAATGGTATTTCTTCATGCCAAGAAGATAGACAGCTGCCGATGTCACATACCCGCCGGCCGCAAGGGCCACGCCTACAAACAGGTCAAAGCCGATCCATAACCCCCAGGGATTATCATTGGAAAGATTGGTAACCGCCCCCAATCCCATCGTAAACCTCAGGATGCTAAGAACAATACCGACAATAATGATGAATCCGGACACAACATTAAAAGGGGTAAACCATGTTTTGACGCCTATAGCAGCTTTGTCAGACATCAGATATCCTCCTTGCTTCGAGACTGGGCCGCTTTCTCAAGCGCTTTTTTAACCTCTTTTTCCACAGCGGCCTCTTTTTCTTTCCGGGCCCTTGCCAGGGCATCGGCCAGTTTCACATTTGCTTTATCCGAAACAGACCGGACAGTCTCTTCAAGCTCCTGCCGGGAAACAATTTCTTTGCGTTTTGAAATAGCGAATAATCCCATCAAAAATACAGGCCACAACCCCACAACGACAGGAACCGCTGAAAGAGCACCGGACGTTAGTTTGGGGGCCGGGGTAACGCCGAGGTCTTCCCGCATCCCGATCTCTGAAAAAGGAACACCCGAAATATACATCCAGCTTGTGCCGCCCATTTCAGTCTCGCCGTATATGTGATCAATATACCTGTCCGGATATTTACGAATCCGCTCCCGTGCGATGTTGATCAGATCCACCCGCTTACCAAAGGTCAGGGCCTCCGTCGGACAGGCTTCGACGCATGCAGGAAGCTGCCCTTTGATGACTCTGGGATAGCACATCGTACATTTCATGATACGAGGCGTCAGCGCTTCATTATATTCGTAGGCGGGAATCTCAAAAGGGCAGGCGATCATGCAGTAACGGCACCCCACGCATACGCTGGCATCATAAGTAACGGCACCTGTTTCCGTTTTTTTGAAAGCCCGCACAAAGCATACCGATGCGCAGGCAGGCTCAAGACAATGATTGCACTGTTTTTTTACAAACACAGGCGCTTTTTTACCGGCGACTTCATATTTATTGACCACGGTATAAGCCGTTTCCGTTGTTCTTCTTTTTTCCTGAAGAACGGAAAGATCCGTAAATGGCTTATCGGGCAAAGGAAGCTCGTTGACCTTGGCGCAGGCGGCCTCGCAACTCCGGCATCCCACGCAGCGGGTAATATCATGCAATACGCCGAAACTTTCGGGATAACCTTCAAAATGCTTAGTGCTGGCGGCAAGCGCCGATTTACCTATAGTAGAGCCCAGACCCGCCGCGCCTATCCATTTTAGAAATTTTCTTCGTGATATGGACATGTGGAATCCCTCAACTTACATTTGATTTATCTTTTTTTCTTTATGACAATCCGTGCACCCTACAGGTTTTTCGATCCCCATTTCCTGGTGACAGCCCATACACTGCTGATGATATGCACCTGTTATTCCGGGTTTTAATGGATTATTTTCATCAAAAACCTTGCCGTGGCAACTGCCGCATTGCGGCGGCTTCTTGGAGACAGGGCTGTTATGGTGGCAACCCTTGCAGAGGCTTCCTTCCTCGCTGTGGAAATACATTGCAAGCTTGTTATCTTTGATCTTGTTTACAATCGCATTGACAATTTTGCGATGCGGAAAATCAACCGGCTCATACTTTTTGGAAAGATGTTTGATGACCACTTTTTCAGGAATATCATTTTCTTGATACGTGCCAGTTACCGATTTTCTTGACTTAAGCATTTCAGATGCTCGCGATTTTTCGTATTCCGGGTTTGATATTTTCTCCGTTTCAAAGATCGGCATCATATGGCATTTCCGGCATGAATCATCTTCTTTTTTACGCGTTTTACCCATGGGGGCATGGCAGCCCGCGCAGTTTTCCGCTTCCTGCTGAAGTTCATGGCAACCCAGGCAGCTTTCGTTTGCACCCGCCTGATGCATGGCCTTTTCAAGATTGACCTCTTTGCCTTCCTTTTTTCCGGCAAGGGTATGGCATTCATTGCAAGGTTGGAGACCTTCATGATGACAGACCCGGCAGGTATCGTTATAATCCTCGTGTACCTGATGATCAAAAGGGACAAAATCCATCCTGTTTTGTTTTTCCACATCGACATCAACATCAGCGCCTTTTGGAACGGCCTTGAGCAGAATGATATCCGGCTGTTTCCGTTCCATTCTCGGAACGGGAGATATTTTTTTAATTTTCTGGCGCGTTGCAAGATCGTGGCACCCTGAGCAGGTTACAGGGCCGCTATCCAGTTTTTTTGCCAGATTTTTGTTATGGCAATTAATGCAGGCAATATGGGATGCCAGGCGCATAGAAATCAGATTGTCTTTGGTCTCAGACTTATGGCAGTAACGGCAAGTGCCTTCTTTCCCCTTGGCATAAAAAAGTTTTTTTTCCTTTTCATCATATTCATGATGGCATCGTTCACATTTTTTTTCCTGTGCCTCGGAATGGCGGAAGTGAAGGGATTTATCAAATCCCATCGGCTGTCTGGAAGATGAATATATCGTTTTTCCACTATGACAGCCATCGCATTCAACCGGTCCGGTTTTTTCGTGCGCCACCTTCATCTCTCCATGGCAGGATATGCATTCTTTATGATAGATATTCATCACCTCTATCCTGTCAGCATCCTTGATTCGCTTAAATTTTGGAAAAATCTGATCTTTCTCGATCAAATGGCAAGCTGTACAATCAAGGTTCTTTTTGGCCAGGGCTTCGGTGTGAGCGTCATGAAGAAATTCAACAGGCGGTTTTTCAAGCCGGCCAAAAGCAGACATCGTATCGATTTTAATCAAATCAGCCCTTGTCCGGGAGGAATCATTAATAATCTGTCCGGCCCCATATAGACTGGTACCATATATAAAAACAGTGAAAGCCGCAAAAATGCAGGCCAAACGAATCAGGTATTTTCCCTTATTCATATTCCGCCAATCCTTAAGAAATAGAAATTTTTAATAAATTTGATTATTTATATAAACTAACGGCTATTTGCTGGCATAGTGCCCAAGCGATGAACGCGTACTTAAATAAATTATTTTTTCGAAAATAGCAAAAACTTTTTAACTAAAAAAAAGAAATAGTCATTCAAAATTGGACATCAAATTTTTGAAAACCAATGAAATTTAATTGTGGAGCGGAGCGACATCATTATTCGATGTTTAAAAAATTTCTATCTGCCCTCCAAAAACTTCCGAACTGCTGCCATAATCTCTTCCGCATCATCCGGTGAGTTCCAGATCATCTCGGAATCCTTGCGGAACCAGGTCAGCTGACGCTTGGCAAAACGCCGGGTATCCCGTTTTAACGTGGTGACGGTTTTATCCCAGGTCCTTTTCCCGTTAATAAAATCCACCATATGCCGATAGCCGATGGATTGCATGGATTTCAGTTCTCCGGAATACCCTTTTCGGTTTCCCCCAAAAAGTCCCTCACCATTGCCATCACCCCACCCACCGCATCCGGTGCTCGCCATATCATCTCCTTATCCTTCCGGAACCAGGTTAGCTGGCGCTTGGCAAATCTTCGTGTATCTCTTTTTAATAGTTCAATGATTTCATCCCAGTCAGTGCGGTCGTAAATAAAATCGGCCATATGCCGGTATCCGATTGCCTGCATGGGTCGCAATTGCTCTGAATACCCCATTTCAAAAAGCGTTTTCACCTCTTCCAGCAGCCCATCCGCCACCATTTGATCAACCCGCCGGTTAATCCGGTCATAAAGTGCCTCCCGATCATTAAACAAACAAATTTTCAACACATCAAACGGACTTTCTTTAAAACCGTGCTTCTGCTGGTATTCTGACATGGGTTTTCCGCTCATTTCATAAACGGCCAACGCCCGGATCACCCGGTATGCATCATTGACATGTATGCGGGATGCCGCTTCCGGATCACAGGCACAAAGCCTTTCATAAATCGGCTGAATGCCATCTGCATCCGATTCCTTTTTTAACCTTAAAAGAATCTCCGGATCAACCGGCTTTGCATCAAATAATCCGTACAAAAGGGCTTTCAAATAAAACCCTGTCCCACCAACAATAAACGGAGTTCTTTTTAAACCATATATTTGTTCAATCGCCCGGCGTCCTTCCCGATAAAACCGGGCTGCGTCATAGGGTTCATCTGGATCAACGATATCAATCATATAATGCGGTACCCGGTTCAATTCTACGGCATCCGGCTTTGCCGTCCCGATATCCATATACCGGTAAATCTGCATGGAATCAGCGCTGACAATACTCCCATCAAATGCTTCCGCCAGAGACAGAGACAGGTCTGTTTTCCCGATTCCTGTCGGCCCGCAAATCACAATCAGTTTCTGTTTATCGTTGTTTATCATGGTTCAAAGCCCTGAATAATTATTTAAAATTTTAAATAACCATCTGTTGATGAATACTTACCAAAATTTTATTGACATCACAACAGATTGAATATATTTATATAATTTATTTTTATGGTATATGCAAGCACTTACTATTTGATTTTATATAGTTTTTTGTTAACAATGCCGGGTCTTGTTTTGTAATAATTTAACCCTGCAATTATTTTACCGGAGTAGACGACTATGACCAAGGATGTTATCGGTTCTGTAATGGTAGTAGGTGGCGGCATTGCCGGAATGCAATCCGCCCTTGATTTGGCGGATTCAGGCTATTATGTTTACTTGGTTGAAAAAGAGCCCTCCATCGGCGGTGCTATGTCGCAGCTGGACAAAACCTTCCCCACCAATGATTGTGCCATGTGAATTATCTCTCCTAAACTGGTCGAGGTCGGCCGGAATTTAAACATCGAATTAAATACCCTTTCGGAAATAACGAAAGTTGAGGGCGAGGCGGGGAATTTCAGAGTTACCCTGAGCAAAGATGCCCGCTACATTGATCCTCAAAAATGCACTGGTTGCGGTGATTGTGCTGAGGCGTGCCCGGTGAGCCTGCCCAGTATTTTTGAACAAGGGCTTGGAAACCGAAAGGCCACCTACCGGCCTTATGCTCAGGCTGTACCGGGTGCCTATTCCATCACCAAAAGAGACAGATCACCCTGTACCAATGCATGTCCGAACCATGTTAATGCCCATGGCTACGTTTCCATGGTGTCTCAACAGAAATATCCCGAGGCGCTTGAGGTGATCACGCGCACACTTCCGTTGCCGGGTGTCATCGGCCGCGTTTGTCCTCACCCCTGTGAAGATGTCTGTCGGCGCCAGGAAGTGGATGCACCCATCGCTATCTGCACCCTCAAGCGGTTTGTTGCCGATCAGGTGGATGTAGAGGAGACGCCGCTCCCGGAAATCACCCCCCGGAAAGAAAAAGTCGCTATTATCGGTGCCGGTCCGTCCGGATTGACCGCCGCATATTTTCTGTCCCTTGAAGGGTTCCAGGTCACAATTTTCGAAGCCTTGCCGGTAAGCGGCGGGATGCTGCGGGTGGGGATTCCCGATTACCGTCTGCCACCCGCTGTGCTGGAAAAAGAAATCCGTGCCATTACCCGCCTGGGGGTCGAAATTCGTTACAACACCGCCATGGGACGGGATATCACTATCGATAGTCTCATGTCTGAAGGTTACCACGCAGTTTACCTCGCCGTGGGAGCCCACACCAGCATGAAACTGAATATCTCCGGCGAAGACGCCGATGGCGTTATTACCGGCGTCCGGTTTCTTCGGGAAACAGCGCTTTATGAACGCAAAACGGTCAACGGGCATGTGGTAATCGTTGGCGGCGGGGATGTGGCCATTGATGCGGCCCGTTCAGCAGTGCGCATGGGAGCTGATAAGGTCAGCATTGTTTACCGCCGCACCCGGACGGAAATGCCCGCAAGCAACGAGGAAATCGAGGACGCTCTGGAAGAGGGCATCCATATTGATTTTCTCCTGGCCCCGGCGGAAATCGTTGTTGAAAATGCCAAGGTCACCGGGCTTAAATGTATTCGTATGGAACTGGGAAAACCGGACGAAAGCGGACGGCGAAGGCCGGTGCCCATCAAGGGCAGTGAATTCGTTATGCCCTGTGATACAATTATTCCGGCCATTGGCCAACGCGTGAACCCGGCGTTTCTGGAAGGGTCCACCGACGTTGAGCTGACCCCAAAAAACACTATCATCACCGACCCCATCACCTGTGAAACCACCCGAAAAGGCGTTTTCGCCGGCGGTGACGCCCAGTCAGGCCCCTGGATCGCCATCGGTGCAGTGGCCGCCGGTCGCGAGGCCGCCGAATCTATCATGCGATTTATAAATAATGAAGATCTTAAGGCTGGCCGCGGCCCATTAGAGGTGCCGCAACAGGATTTCAACCCGATTCCTGAAGATATCGCGTACCAGCCCCGGGCGCATATGGATCGGATTCCTATGGACGTTCGCCTGTCAGGATTTGATGAGGTGGAAAAAGGTTTTTCCGAAGAACAGGCCCTGGCTGAATCCGGTAAATGCCTTAACTGCATGGTCTGTTGTGAATGTTTTGAATGCGTCAAGGCCTGTGGCGCCGATGCCCTGACTTTATTAACCCATTCCGAAAAACCGCATACTGACATCATTAACGTCGGGGCCATCCTGCTGGCTCCCGGCTTTAAACCTTATGTTCCATCTGCGCTGGACTTTTACGGCTACGACAAAATACCCAACGTCATTACCTCCATGCAGTACGAACGTATCCTGTCGGCCTCCGGGCCGTTTGGCGGCCACCTGGTAAGGCCCTCGGATCACAAGGAACCCAAAAAAATTGCATGGTTCCAGTGCGTGGGCTCGCGCGACCAGAACCGCTGCAACAACAGCTATTGTTCTTCTGTGTGCTGTATGTACGCTATCAAGGAGGCAGTAATTTCCAAAGAACATGCAGGTGATGATCTGGAATGTGCCATCTTCTTCATGGATATGCGAACGCCAGGCAAAGAATTCGAACGCTTTTATGAACTTGCGAAAAAAAAGCACGGGGTTCGGTTTGTGCGAAGCCGGGTGCATACCGTTGAACCGCTTCCTGGCGGCAATGAACTCTTAGTCCGCTACGTTACGGAAGACGGAAAAATAACAACTGAAAAATTTGACATAATCGTTCTTTCCATCGGCCTTGAAACACCTCCGGAGCTTATTGATCTCGCCAACCGGCTGGACATTGAGCTGACACCCGGCAACTTCTGCAAAACCGAGACGTTTAATCCGGTGGCCACCTCCCGGGAAGGCATTTTTGTCTGCGGCGCATTCCAGGGCCCCAAGGATATCCCCCAGTCGGTTATTGATGCCAGCGCAGCCGCTGCCGCTGCCGGTGAAATGCTCACCAGCGCCAGAAACACCCTGACCAAAACAAAAGCGGTGATACCGGAAACAAATATTGTCGGAGAACGTCCCAAAATTGGTGTTTTTGTCTGTATGTGCGGCACCAATATTGCCGGTGTTGTCGATGTGCCGGCAGTTCGTGACTATGCCGCAAGCCTGCCCTATGTTGAATATGTGACCGATAACCTGTATACATGTTCACAGGACACTCAGGATACAATGACCCAAATTATTAAAGAAAAAAATTTGAACCGTGTGGTGGTCGCTGCCTGTACACCAAAGACCCATGAACCGCTTTTTCAGGAAACCCTGATCAATGCGGGTTTAAATAAATACCTCTTTGAAATGACCAACATCCGGAACCAGGACTCCTGGGTGCATAAAAATAACCCGGAACTGGCGACCGAAAAAGCCAAGGATCTGGTTCGGATGGCCGTGGCCAAGGTTGCGCTGATGGAACCGCTCATAGAGACGGAATTATCAGTTAACCCGACGGCAATGGTCATCGGCGGCGGTATTTCCGGGTTAACCACTGCGAAAAGTCTTGCTGATCAGGGATATGAGACACATCTCATTGAGCAGAGTTCCCAGTTGGGTGGCCAGGCGTTAAACCTTTTTCATACCGCGCAGGGAGATAACATTCAGCAAAAATTATCTGAATTAATCAATTCTGTTGAAAAAAATAATAATGTTAAAATTCACCTGAATACGAAATTAACGAATGTGGATGGTTTTGTCGGTAACTTTACTTCCACATTGTCTTCCAATGGAAGTACAGAAAAACTTGAACACGGGGTTGCCGTTCTGGCGACCGGCGCTGCGCCTTATGCACCGACAGAATATGAGTATGGAAATGATCCCGGAATTATTACCACCCTTGAGCTGGACCAAAAGTTAATTGCCGATGATCCTAAACTCAAAGAATTGAATTCAGCGGTATTTATCCAGTGTGTCGGATCAAGGGAGCCGGAACGGATGTATTGTTCCAGGGTTTGCTGTACCCATTCCATTGTAAATGCCCTGGAACTCAAAAAACGAAACCCGGACATGAACGTTTATATTCTTTATCGCGATATCCGGACATATGGTGAAAAAGAATACCTCTACCGTCAGGCCAGAGAAGAAGGGGTCCTCTTTATCCGATATTCCCTGAATAACAAGCCGGTGGTTACCGCCAAAAACGGCAATATTAAAGTAACCGTCACGGATCATGTTCTGGGACGCCCCATAACGCTTTCCGTGGATATGGTCGCACTGGCCACCGCTATTGTCCCATATGCAGACGAGGAGCTGGCCAATTTCTTTAAAGTCCCCATGAACGAAGACGGCTTTTTTATTGAGAAACACGCCAAACTAGGACCTTCTGAATTTGCCACGGATGGAACGTTCCTTTGCGGGATGGCCCATTATCCTAAACCAATCGACGAATCCATTGCCCAGGCAAAAGCAGCCGCATCACGCGCCGTCACCCTTTTGTCTCAAAAAACCATTTTTAGCAGCGGTACCATCGCTGAAGTGGAATCAATAAAATGCGCCTCCTGCGGTGTTTGCGTTTCCATTTGCCCATACAGCGCACCGTCCTTTTCTACAGAAGGCCGTTTTGCCGGAAAAGCGGAAATCAATCCAGTTCTTTGCAAGGGCTGTGGGTTGTGCGTCGCTTCCTGCCGTTCCGGTGCAATTCATTTGAAGGGATTTGATACGGACCAGATCTTTTCTCAGATTTTCGAACTTGAAGCAGCAGTTTAGGTTTTAAAAAATTATTAATCCATTTTCCAAGGATAGATGTAAATAAGGAGAACTATTGAAATGGCTGAAAATGAACCAAAAATACTAAGTTTTCTTTGCAATTGGTGTAGCTATGGCGCCGCTGATTTAGCCGGCGTCAGCCGGATGGAATATCCACCCAATATTCGGGTGATTCGAATACCCTGCACCGGCCGAATAAGTCCCAAATTTATTCTGGCGGGATTAAGGCAGGGCGCAGACGCCGTCTGGGTTTCCGGCTGACATCCCGGCGAATGCCATTACCTGGAAGGTAATTATTATGCACGTAGAAAATTTGCTTTAATGAAAAATTTTCTTGAACATACCGGAATTGAACCGGGTCGACTTCATTTTTCATGGATATCATCTGCGGAGTCCACCAAATTTGTGGATGTTGTAACAAAAATTACAGATGAAGTAAAAGCGCTGGATCCGGCGAATAAAAAATATGTCAAAACCGAACCCAAGGTTGATTAAAATGACGGACTATACAGATAAAATAAAAGAGATATCAAAACGTGTGCTGGCAGAAGGCAAAGTTGAAATGGTCATCGGGTTTCGAAAAGGATCTCTTCCTATGATGAACCAGCCTCATTATGCAACTTCCGCCGAATCAGCTGATGAACTCATCTGGGACAGTAACTGCGGTCTCAATCTTGCCAATTATATCACCGACAAAAAAGGGACTATCGGCATCATTGCCAAAGGCTGTGATTCCAGAAATATAGTCACCCATGTGATTGAAAATAAAATCAAGCGGGATCAGTTATACATTATCGGCGTCCCCTGTACCGGAATGATTGATCAGCACAAAATCAATGCCATGTTCGACGGCGAAATTCTAAAAGTCGAAGAATCCGGCGACGAGATTACAATTTCCGGCAACGGATTTTCTGAAACAAAGAGTAAGCAAACGCTGCTTGCCGAAAATTGCGCAGTTTGCACCCATCGGAATCCGGTTGTATATGATGAACTGGCGGGCGATCTTGTTGAGGAGCAGAAAGATGTGGATCAGTACGCATCGGTGACTAAAGTCGAATCCTTGTCCGCAGATGAAAAATGGCATTATTTTGAAGACCTGCTTTCCCCCTGTATTCGCTGTTATGCCTGCCGTAATGCCTGCCCGCTGTGCTACTGTCCCACCTGTTTTGTAGATGAATCCAGACCCCAGTGGGTGGGAAAAAGCCAGGATCCGACAGATGTGAAGACATTTCATTTGCTCCGCGCTTATCATTGTGCCGGGCGATGCACCGACTGCGGTGCCTGTGAGAGGGCATGCCCCATGGGCATAAAAATCAGGGAATTTACCAAAAAATTGAACAAGGACTGCCTGGAACTCTATGGATGGGAAGCCGGTCTCTCCCTTGACGTCCGGCCACCTCTGGATACGTTTAAAACAGATGACCCGGATGAATTTATTAAATAAGCGTTGACGATAAAAATATTTTTCACACAATTTTAAATTTAACGATTTCGTAAAAAGTAACCGGATGGCTAAGTTAAAAGTTTCATATACAAGGCGTAGTGGTTTTTCAGGATCGAAATAATACATGCAGTATATTGAAAGCCTGAAAAACCGCTACAACGCAGTAGATAGGACTTTTTACGACGCCATCAAATTTGATAAGGGCAAACACTATGAAGCTCATCAAAATTGACAAGCAAAGCTGGGACGAAGGCATTGAGAAAACAAAATCCGCTTATCGCGTTTTTGGCCCGGTGAAAGAAAAAAACGACCACGAATTTAAACTATTGGAAAAAAGTGAACTGCCGGATTTAAATTATCAGAACACCCGGCTTTCACCTAAATCCATTATATATCCGCAATCTCAAATAATGTTTACATACAGCCTGGACGAAAATAAAGAAGACTTTCGCATTATGAAAGAGGTGGAGAACGTGAAATCGCCGATGGCGATCATCGGGATCCGCCCCTGTGACGCACTATCATTTCCCATTGTCCGCCGCAACTTTGACACACCCGAATACCAGGATACCTACTGGATTAAAGCGTATGAAGCAACCACTTTTGTCGGCCTGGCCTGCAATACTGCCTGCTCTACATGTTTCTGCACATCCGCCGGCACCGGTCCGTTTGGCGAAGAAGGTTTAGATGTTCTATTGATTGCAGATGGTGATGATTTGTATGCGAAAATAATCACTCCCAAGGGAGAAGCCTTTGCCAGTTCCGCAGGATGGACCATGGAAGCCGAGTCCGCTGTCGCTTCAAAAATTGATGAAATGAAAACCACGGCGGAATCCAGCATTGCATCTTCCGTCGCAACAGATCAGCTTAAAAACAAAACAACACTTGAACTGTATGATGCCCCTTTCTGGGAACAGGAAGCGTTTGCCTGCATTAATTGCGGCACATGCACGTATGTCTGCCCGACATGCTGGTGTTTTGATGTTCAGGATGAAACCTATGGGAAATCCGGCATCCGGATGCGCAACTGGGACAGCTGTATGTTTCCTTTGTTTACCCATCATGCATCCGGGCACAACCCGAGAAATTTAAAGTATGAACGGGTGCGTCAGCGCTTCATGCATAAACTGAAATATTATGTGGATAAATACGATAACGGCATTCAATGTGTTGGATGTGGACGATGCATCCGCTTCTGTCCGGTCAATATCGATATAAGAAAGATTTGTGATAAAATGAACAGCTTTGATCCTGAGGCCTGCGCCTGCGAAGTCACATCGTCATAGCAAAGGAGGTATATAAGTGCAAAATCCATATTTACCATATCCGGTTCGCATTGATGAAATAATTACCGAAACCGAAGATAGAAGTTTAAAGACTTTTAAATTTGTCTTTTTGAATCCGGCCGATGAAGAAAAATTTACTTATGAATCCGGCCAGTTTGGAGAACTTTCAATTCCCGGACTGGGTGAGATCCCCATTGGTATCGCATCATCTCCCATGGAAAAAGGATTTATCAAATTTACCATTTTCAAAACCGGCAAAGTCACATCATACCTTCATGCCATGAAAGAAGGGGATATCATGGGCGTTCGGGGACCTCTGGGCCACCCTTTTCCCTGGAAAACGCTTGAGGGTAAGAATATTGTCATCATCGGCGGCGGGTTTGCTTTTACCACCCTTCGATCATCCATCATCAGCATGCTGGACCCGGCGAATCGTTCAAAATTCAAGGACATTCATGTGATTTATGGTGCCCGTTCACCCGGCATGCTTTTATACAAAGATGAACTTGCCGCCTGGGCCAAACGGGACGACATTCACATGAACATCACGGTTGACGGCACCGATGATCCGGACTGGAAATACCTGACCGGGTTTGTTCCAACCGTCACGGAACAAAAAGCACCTCCGGGAAACAGCGACACATATGCAATCATTTGCGGTCCCCCGATCATGATCAAGTTTACCCAGCCGGTTTTAGATAACCTGGGCTATAACCATGACAATATCCTCATGTCTCTGGAAAACAAAATGAAATGCGGAATCGGTATCTGCGGCCGGTGTAATATCGGAAAGGATTTTGTCTGCAAGGACGGACCGGTGTTTACCCTGTCACAACTCAATAACATGCCGAAAGAGTATTAAGTTTGATGGCTTCGTAAAAAGCTTTTCATGGTGACGATTCACCACTATATCAAAAAATAATTTATCCATCATTTCTAATGGTTATGAATGAGTTATTTGGAAGCTTTTCATGGTGACACTTCACCATGAAAAGCTTTTTACAAGTTTTCATTGACAATAAATTTATTTTTCTGTATATTTAATATTTATAACTATAAATAGAAGGCATGCAATAAGCCAAATACTATATTAATTTTAAAGGAGGAATATTCCATGGCATTAGTAGAATTTGAAGGAAGCTCATTTAACGTAGACGAAGATGGATTTATTGAAGATTTTGCATCATATACCAAAGACTGGGTGCAATTGGTAAAAAAAGAAGAAGGTATTGACGAATTAAATGAAGAACACTGGAAAGTCATCGATGTTTTACAAGAGTACTACAAAAAAAACGGTATTGCACCGATGGTTCGGATTCTTTCCAAGCTGACCGGTTTCAAGCTGAAACATATCTATGAACTGTTTCCATCAGGTCCGGGAAAAGGCGCGTGCAAAATGGCTGGCTTACCAAAACCGACCGGTTGTGTATAATAAATAAGATTTCTTGACTTATGTATATAAAAAGCCCTGCTTTTAGCAGGGCTTTTTACATTTGATCCGCCCCGTTACAACAGCTTCTGCTTGATATTTAGAATAAAAAAATGGATGCCACAGATAAAACAATACTCAATCGGATACAATCCGACTTTCCCGTGTCTTCCCGGCCATATGCTGTTATTGCCGATGAATTCAACCTTTCCGAAAATGAAGTGATCAACCGAATTCAACGATTAAAATCAACCGGTATCATCCGGCGAATCGGCGGCAATTTTGTCCCGGGGAAACTGGGCTATGTCAGTACCCTGTGTTCAGGAAGAGTCCCGGAAAATAAAATCGAATCCTTTGCCAGAGCGGTCAACCGGTATACCGGTGTAACGCATAATTATGTCCGGGAAAACGATTATAATGTGTGGTTTACGTTTATTGCCCCATCCATGAAATTAATTAAAAAAAATCTAACGGAGATCTCTTTAAAAACAGGCATCACGGATATCATCAATCTCCCGGCAACCCATGTTTTTAAAATAAAAGCGCATTTTAATTTATAAAAATGAAAGATATTCGCATTGCGGTCGTTATTTCCAATGCCAGAGTTGGAAACACCGCCAATAATCTCGAACAAATGGCGGGCTGGATCAAAGAAGCCGCTGAAAAAAAAGCATCGATTGTCTGTTTCCCGGAAATGGCGATCACCGGCTTTCATGTTCAAAAAAAAATCATAGAAGTTGCCGAAACCATCCCCGGTCCCGCAACCGATTACCTTGCAAATCTTGCTAAAATTAATAAAATTACCATCCTGGCCGGCCTGGCAGAAAAAAATTTAAGCGGCCATATATCCGCCACACATGTGGTCATTTCTCAGAAAGGGATTAAAGGCATATACCGGAAGGTGCATTTAGGGCCTTCAGAAAAAGCACTATTTATTTCAGGTGATGCCATTCCGGTATTTAAGGACAACGGCATTCAATTCGGCATTCAACTCTGCTATGATGCCCACTTTCCTGATCTTTCAACTACAATGGCGCTCAAAGGCGCAGACCTGATCTTTATCCCCCATGCCTCCCCAAGAACCAGTCCGGGCGAAAAGATCAAATCCTGGATGCGTCATCTCCCGGCAAGGGCATATGACAACGGCGTATTTGTCATTGCTTGCAATCAATGCGGGAAAAACGGAAAAGGGCTGGATTTCCCCGGTGTCGCTCTTGTCCTGAGCCCTTCCGGTGAAGTTATTCAATCATATGCAGGTACGGATGAACATATGATTATTGCGGATTTAAAAGCAGCGGATCTTAAAAAAGTACGCTCCCATAAAATGAGATATTTCCTGCCCAACCGGAGACCGGAAATATATCTGAAATAACAGGGTGCCACCCATTAAAAGATGGGGCACATCTTGAATTAAATCAGCATATTGACCATCATCCGTGTCCGGCCCTATTTTTGCTGCTCTCGTAACAATTGAATCGCCGGATAAGACCCGGGCCTTCCGCTTACTTTACAATTGCACAGGAATCGTCCCGACCCGGTCGTTGCCGGCTCTGTAAATAACAACCCCGATCCTGTCTATGTGAGCTTTAAGTTCAGGCTCCCTTATTTTTTCGTAATCTATAATATCAAAGAAATAAGGCAGGGGCCGCTCTTCGTTTAAAATCCAGGTAAGAGACGCCACGGTATCATGAGTTATCCCGTCCCCCCGTATTGCAAGATCCACATCAGAGCCATTTTTAAAATTTCCCTTTGCACGGGAGCCAAACAGGACGGCTTCGTCAATCTCGTCAAATCCTGTTATGGATTCGACGATACTGGCAATATCGCTCTCTTTTAACCCATGCTTCATTTCAATGCCCTGTTTTTAAAATCAATGTATAACGCTTCCAGCATGGGAAAGTAGTCATTACGTATCCTTTCCTCAACCTCAAGCGCCGTCTGTTCATGATATGTATGCGTCGTCAGATTCCTGTCCTTTAGCGCCCCCATCCAGACATGCCCTTCGCTAATCAAATCCGCCTGATATGCCTGTTTAATGGCATCTCTCGGACTTTTTACGACAAAGCCCTCTTCTTCTTCAAAGTCTTTTAACAGCTTCCATGAAAGTTCAAAGGCCATTTCAAAGAACTGAATCAGGCCGGCCCGTTCCGCCACGGATAAATTTTTGATCCCCATGACGTCTTTTAAGAGTAAAAATGCCTTTTCAAAATTTATAAATCTCTGTTTCCACCTGATGTCATGGTTTTCCATGGGTATATTTCCTGAAAAATATTGATAGTTTTTTCAAAAGATATGCTATCGTATCATCTGTTTACAATTGAGGAAGGGTACGCTGACGATTTTATCATCAGACGGGAACTTTCGACGTATTTACGAATCATGCCTTAAAATTCAAAGCATAAATTTTAAAAGGGCAAGACAGTGCCTCATCAGGTCATTATTTTTCCTGACGAATTTCACTCCATGACCGACTTCAACCCTTTCCATGAAAACTCAGAGGCTTCTTTAAAAACTTCGATAATCGCCGCATCAGAGTCAAGAGACCGAATATTGGAACTGATCCCGCTGTTTAAGAGGCTGGCAAACCCATGGCTGAATAAAAATCCATGAAAAAGTATTTTTTCAGCAGATGCCTTTGATAAATTTTTAAACATCGGATTATCATCCAGCTGTTTTAAATTGATTTCAAAATTTTTCTCACTGTACCGGGTATTGATCTCTTCATAGGCTTCAGCATGGATGGATTTAAAAAGATATTTTTCTTCCTTTGAAAACAGCACATACCCCAATCCCATATCAATAAAGGCATCCCCGCTCCAGGATTTGAACTGGTAGTTCTGTAAAACCCGCCATGCCCGTTTCACCACCGATTCTTCCACTTCCCGCATAGAATGCACACATGTATAAATCGGCATGGTGGATGATTTTAACTCATGGGCAATGGCACGGGCAGTCAAATTTTCCATACCGCTTTTTCGGACAATTTGAAAAGCCGCTTCAAAAATATCATCAATTGAAAATTTTTTGCGTCTTGCCATGCATCTGCCTGTAACTAAAAAATTTACCGAATGCCAAGCCGGTTAACCAGGTACATACTCAAATCAGGGATATAGGTAATCAGCATCAATGCAATCAATAAAATAATGATAAACGGAATGGCCGACCGGTAAAGAGCCAGAACGGGTTTATTAAACCTGAAAGCGGCAATAAACAAATTCATGCCCACCGGTGGTGTGGAATAACCGATTTCCATATTGGTTAAAAAAATAATCCCCAGATGTGCCGGATGAATCCCGTAACTGAGCGCTATTGGCATAATCAATGGCACCACAACCAGCAGCGCGGAATATATATCCATGACGCAACCCACCACCAATAAAAATATATTAAGCCCGATCAGAAACATCCATTTTGATTTAAATACTTCCTGCATGGAATCAAGAATAATCATCGGCACCTGGGCATCAATCATATAATTTGTCAGGGCCAGGGCGGCGGCCATTATAATAAGAATCCCGCCCACAAGGACCATGCTCTGGTTCATGATAACCGTTAAATGACGAATTTTAATTTCTCTGTGAATGAACACTTCAACGATCAAGGCATAAATAACGATTAAAGTGGCCATTTCACCCAACGTCACATAGCCACCATAAATCCCGACAGCGACGATGATCGGAATAATCAGTTCCCACTTTGCCGCCGAAGTTGCCTGAATAATACGCGGCAATGATATTTTTTCTTTGACCACCTTTGCCCGGAAACCGATAAATGTACTGTACATGCCCAGCAACAGAATCAACAGCATGCCGGGGATAAAGCCGGCAACAAACAACTGATTGATACTCGTTTCACCGACCACCCCAAAAATAATAATCGGGAGGCTGGGTGGAAACAAGAGCCCTAAACTGCCGGATGACGTCATCAACCCCAACGAAAATTGTTCCGGGTATCTTTCCTTGATCAAAGCCGGATACAAAAGACCGCCCAGGGCAATAATCGTCACCCCCGAGGCACCGGTAAATGCGGTAAAAAAAGCACACGCAACCAGCGCCACAATGGCAAATCCCCCCGGCAGCCACCCCAAAACCGCCCGTGAAAAATTGACAATACGAACAGATGCCCGGCTTTCCGCCAGGATAAACCCGGCAAACGTAAACAACGGAATGGTGTATAAAACCGGATTATTGGCAAACTTATTATAGGTATCCACCACCAGAGCAGCAAACGGGATGTCCGTAAAATAAAACCCCACCATGGCAAAAGCGGAAATAACGACAAATACCGGTGCCCCCAGAAGGGCCATCAAAATGATAATTCCGATCAGTGCAGCGATCAATTAGTTTTCTCCCTGAGGTCTTGTATTCCAATGATGCAGTTATGGGCAAACCGAAGGGAGATGATCAGATAACCCAGCGGCATGACGATTTCCATGACCCATACCGGCAGATTCAGAAACTGGGAATGCACCTGGGACTGGTATTCGATAAATACAAACTGACAGGCGGCAATCATTAAAATCACGCAAACAATACAGGAAAAAATATTCACGATAATGTCTAAATATTTTTTGACATTATCCTTTAGAAAATGGGAGAGCACGTCAATTTTGACATGCGACTGGTTTCGCGTGGCAATCCCGGCACCAAAAAATGCGACCCACAGAACCAGATGCCGGATTAAATCATCGCCCCCTTCAATACCGGACTGAAAAAAATTTCTCATAAGAATCTGCAGCAACACTGTTATGACCATTATCCCTAAAAACAAAGCGATGAGAGAATCTTCAATACTTGTGGTAATCCGATTAAATTTTCCGCTTTTTCGCCAGACTTCGGAACAAAGCGGACATTGATACAAATCATCAAAGTCATTACCGCATTTAAGACATTGCATAATAAAACCTACTTTATTAATCTCTGGACATGACTGTCCGGATGAAGTTTTCGATAATCGTCTAATAAGGAAAGGGTTCGATCTAAAAGTTCCTGTGAATACAATTTTCCAACCAGATTTTCCCGCGCTTTTTTAGATATTGAGAATATGAAATCAAGCTGCTTAGTCGTGCCGTCTGCATCAAACGACGCAATCTTGATGCCGGATTTTCTTAACACCGCGATTGATTTTTTATCCTGTATTCGCGAATGCACGTTAAGGCGATCAAAATATGGCTGGCATAGATCGATGATCTTCTTTTGGTTTTCAGGAGACACTTTATTCCACACCCGTTTGCAAACAAGGGTGGCCCCCTGTACATTGGTTACCGGATATTCACTCATATATTCAAACCGGTCATACCAGTGAAATGCAACGGCGCCATAGGGCGTTATGCTGGCCGTATTAATAAGTTTTGTGGATAAGGATGTCATGACATCCGTAATGGACAACGGAATCGGGGTAATTCCAAACGCATCAAACATGGCATGACTGATTGGATCACCTTCCCACATCCACCATTTCTGTTTCTTGGCAACCTCTAAAGAATGTATGGGAACTTTTGAAAAATTGTAGACAAAGCCGATTTCATTCCATCCAAGAACAACATAGCCTTTTTCATCAAACCGTTGGGTCATGTATTCTTTTAAATGGTTTCTGACATAATCGGTTTCATCATAATTCTGGAAAACAAAAGGGAGTTCCGAGACCCTTACTTCCGAAACGATCATCCCCAAGCCATGCCCTGTAAATGAGCCGCCATGAAGCTGCCCCAGCCTGACTTTCCGCAACACATCTTCTTCATCCCCCTGGACGCCACCATAGTAAAGCTTTATGCCGACTTCATTATTGGTCTGCTGTCTGATTTGGGCGTCCATTTCATTAATGACCTGTGTCATAAATGACCCCCGGGGTGCGATGGTCGCCAGTTTAAGGAGGACTTTCGGTTTTTTGTCAGCAAGTGCAATACTTGATGTTAATATGATCGCAATAAAAAATATCCAGAACGTTAAGCATTTATTTCTCATATAACGCCACCTTTCCTAAAATATATTATCCACATCCTGAAGAAGTTTTTTCGCCTTTATCTTTGCCGACGCATTGATAAATCCCATTGCCGGAAACAGATTGTCCGGGGCATCAATAATTTCATTTAACGTCTTCACAAACAATTCTCTGTCCTGTATCTGGTAAGTATAATACCGTGCATACATTAACTTAAAAACAAGCATTTTCCCTTTTGACAATTCAAACGCCCGATCAAATTCCGCTTTTGCCAATCCCGGCTTTCCCCCATGCATCACCGGACGGGTTGCATACAAAGAGCCAAGAACCGTGTGGGCGATCCCATACTTGTAGGTTTCATCCAGTTCTATGCTTCGTTTCAGCATGGCCTTTATCTTCGGCAGCGCCAAAAAAATCTCCGGGTCATCCACATTCAATCCTGCCCAGCTCAACCAGGCACTTGCCGCCCAGAACAATGCGGGAACGTCTTCTTTATCAAACACATCAAGACTGGCTTTAAATGCGTCAATCCGACCGTCAAATGCGTCTGCAAATTTCTTTTTCTGTTTTAACGCACGTAGCGAATACCCAAAAGACCGCAAATACAATTTTTTTGCCCGTTCATTATCTTTTCCTTCGACAAACACAAAACTGTATCCATTATATCCTTCGGCCGTTCTAACCAGAAGCTTTATATTATCGGGAGACGCTTCAATCATCCCATCCATCTGAATCAACGCAGCCGGCATGGCATCCTTGACCATCTGCACATCCGTATGTTTGTTAACGGCTGCATTCATTTTATCCATCAATGGCTCCATGGAATTCACCATAAACTTTGTGGTGTTACAACCGGTCGTTAGTGCAAAAAGGAAAAAAAAGGCAATACTTAAAAAAAACCTGACAAATCTCATGGCATCACTCCTTTCAAAGGGGCCTGGATCAGAAATCAAAATATTATAAAACAATTGTTTTATAATATATGGTATTTAAAGAATAACAAGGTAACTGTCAATAACTTTACCTGATATAATTTCTCAGATAACAACGCAAGGCAGGCTGATCACTGAATTAAAGAAGAATTGATAAAATTGGATATCCAGTAAGGGCCACTGGAACCATCTTCCCGTTCTTCCTGATTCTGTCCATTGGTAATTCTTTTGACGGGTGTGGGGATACGTATTATTCCTGAAAAACATTCGGGTATGGTAAAATCGCACCAACACGGCAGATCAACGAGGGGTTGGCCATTAATAATCTCTATGATACTGTTACCGTAATATCCGATTTGATCATCACCATCCAATTGTCCATTTCCGTTTTTATCTAGAATCGCCACAAGGTATGCGGTTCGCTCTGTTATTTCACCTTGATCAACGCCCTTGATCAAGGGGTCCGGGGGGCTGTTGTTTTCAAAAACCACCACTCGATCATACAAAGCGCTCAGGATTGGAAGCTGTCTGGAACAATACGGATCATCCTTTTCTCCGATTCCGATATAATCATATTCCGTGGCCGGGAGAATATCAACGCCAAGCAGATAATCCATATCAATATCAAACTCAATCGTGCCGGCAAAGGAAACACCGATCGCAATCCCTTCAACATGAAGACTCAATACGATAAGCTGCGCTTTTTCCATATCAAAACTGCCGGTATCACTTAAATCAAGTGCGTAATCAATGGATGCGGTATAATCATATACGCGTTTGTTAACTTTAAATTCAAACGCTTCCGGGGGAATGACATTTTTCCCATAGTTCAGTGCGGCAGTAAACTGATATGTTTCTTTATTGACAACCAGTCCAATTTTATCTCCTTTTGTGATATCCGGGAATCCCTGCTCATAATCCCGGTCCCACAAGGCGGCAACAATCACTTCATCGCCGGGTACAAGGTCTGTATGGGACAAATCACAATCAAAATAAAAATCCGTTGCCGGCATCTTGTAAAAATATTTTAATGTAGAAAACGGGTCATCGATAATATCTGTCGGGTTGTCGGAATCAAACACCGTAATATAAATGGGTGTCGTACCGCTTAAATACCCTGACGGCACGGAAAATGTTCCGGCAATGGATATTTCATATCCGGACGCTTTGCTGACATCAAACTTAAAATCAATGTCAATATCGATCAGCGCCGCGCCGTCTGTTATCGTAAGCAGCGAGGAGTACTCACTCCCTTTACCATAAAACCCGATCCTGTCGCCGCCGTCCACGGTTCCGTTGTTGTTGGCATCTAGCAGCGCAAACACCTGCACATTCTCAATGGGCACATTTTTGCCGTAAGGAAGAATATCCAGTGTATAGCTGAGAGGGAATTTTTTTTTATTTACCGTCGCAAACCCAACGACCTCGTTAAAATCCAGGCTCGAAAAATCCGATGATGTAATCTCACCTGCATATGCCACCAGGGTGACTTCTCCGGCGTCATCTCCCAAAATCGTTCCGGATATGGAGGCTTCATAGTCAAACACTTCCCGGGAGATATCGATATGAAACCCACTATTCGCTCCGGCATCAAGCTGAACCGTCGGTGATATTTTGCCTTCCTCAATATAAATGCCAATAAAATCACCGATAGTAAAATTCGGGAATCCGCCCACAAAATCCCGGTCCCACAGACCGATCACCATGATTTCATCGTCAGGACAAATGCCCGTATCTGATAAATCATATGAAAACGCCGTCTCCCCAACCGGCACTTTGGAAAAATAAAGAATCGACCCGAACGGATCATCCAGCACCCCTGCCGGGTCGGATCCATCAAATACGGCAATGTATACTGGCGGCGAATCTTTTGTGTATTCATTGGGCACGGTAAAATCACCGGATAGAGAGATATCCAATCCACACGGTTCTTGCACGTCAAATTTAAACTCAATAAAAATTTCTGTCAACGCCGTCTTGTCAGCGATAGTCAACAGGGTGGAAAAATCATCTCCCTTGCCATAAAAACCGATCCGATCACCCGCATCCACCGCATCACTGTTGTTGGCATCCAGCAAGGCAAACACCTGCACATTGTCAATGGGCACATTTTTGCCATAAGGAAGTATATCCAGAGTATAGTTAAGGGGCGAATCATTTTTATTCACCGTTGTAAATCCGATGACCTCGTTAAAATTAAGGCCGGTAAAATCCGATGAATCCAGATCACCGGCATATGCCACCAGAGTGACTTCGCCCGTGTCATTACCGAGAATCGTGCCTGATATGGAGGCTTCATAGTCAAACACCTCCCGGGTAATATCGATATGAAATCCATTATTCTCTCCGGCATTAAGTGAAACAGACGGCGAAATTTTCCCTTCCTCAACATAGATGCCGATGAAATCACCAGGGGTGAAATTCGGTAGCCCGCCGACAAAATCCCGGTCCCACAACCCAACCACCATGACCTTATCCCCCGGGCAGATACCGGTTTCTGATAAATCGTATGAAAATTCCGATTCTCCCCCCGGCACTTTGGAAAAATATAACACCGATTCAAAGGGATCATCTAAGACCCCATCCGGGTCATTTCCGTCAAATATGGCAATATAAACAGGCGGCGAATCCTGTGTGTACTCATCGGGCAGGATAAAGGAGCCGGATATAGTCATCTCAACTCCGCACGGTTCTTTAACATCAAATGAAAATTCAATATCAATATCCGTCAACGCTGCCCCGTCTTCAATGGTCAGCAGGGTTGAAAAGTCATCTCCGTTTCCATAAAAACCGATTCGATCACCAGCGTCTACTGTCTCACTCTCGTTTGCATCCAGCAAAACAAACACCTGGACATTTTCTATGGGTACATTTTTCCCGTAAGGCAGGATATTCAGAGTATAGTCGAGGGAGGAGTCTTTTTTATTCGCCGTTGTAAACCCAATCACCTCGTCAAAATCCAGCCCGGTAAAATCAGATGAATTAATGTCGCCCGCATAAGCCACCAGAGTCACATCTCCTGCGTCATTTCCGAGAATCGTTCCTGATATGGATGCCTCGTAATCAAATACCTCCCGGTTGATATCGATATGAAATCCGTCGTTTTCACCGGGTTTAAGTCGGATCGCCGGCGAGATTCTGCCGGTTTCCGCATATACACCGATCAAATCGCCGGTATCCGGAAACGGCACGGCCCCGGTATAGTTATTATCTGCAAAGGCAATAAGAAAAACGTCATCTTCAGGGCTAATGTTTTTACTTGAAAGGTCCATCCGGAAAGAATTGTTTGATTTGTCCGCCACCATATATTCAATCACAACATCTCTGGGATTGTTCTCAAGCAGATCCGCATCTATTGAATTGGTCAACACGACCAGTACCGGAGAATCCATACTTTGACCGTCATCCAATAATGAATAGGTACCGGACAAAAAAAGACCCGGATCATTTGATTCATCCCCGCAACCGAGTATGCCCAAAGCTGCGGCAAATATGATTAGAATATACAAATTATGGGAACGCATATCTTAAATTCACCGTTATAAAATCATTATCTTTATAGTAATAAAAGATGGAGTCTTTTTCATAATCACCTTCCCCATGACCATCTATCGCTGTATAACCGAATTCTGCCTTAAATCCGTTTTGAAAATCATACCCGATTTGCGGCCATAAAATCACCCCGCCGTTACGGGTTTCGATAATACCGGTCATCGAAATACTGACGCGATCATCAAAAAAAGCATCCTGATAACGACAGGTCAGAAAATCAGTTATCTGCGGACGTTCAATATCATCATCAAAGTACTGCGCCTGGAACCATTCAATGGTAACCAGGGACTCACCGGCATGTCCGGGAAGCAGCTTCTGCATCGGGATAAAATAATTCAATCCCAGAGAATATGACAGGTAATCGGTTTTCCGTGTATCATAGGGGAATGTCAGATCCTGGGGTCTGCTTGTATCCTGCTTGATAAATCCGCTTTTATTCGGCGAATATGCCGCCTCTACCTGAAATACAAAGTCTTCATATGTCCAGGCAAAATCAAACCCGATATAATCAACGATAAAATGCTCGGGTTGTACCAAAACAGACACAGTCTGGTTTTCTATCAAAACAGTACCCGCTGGAATAATCACCGCTTCATTGTCCGGGCCGTGATATCCGGAAAATGAAAAATCCATCCCTTCCCAGGTGCTTGCTGCCCGGGCGCCATACCCGAAGTTTTTGCTGTTGGCTTCCATGGGATTTGCATCACCGAAAATCAACGGATAAGAATCGTCTACCATTTTGACCGCCCAGTAGTTACCGGTTTCAGGAAACGCTGCGGCTGTATGGATCGGAACAAAAACCGTCTCTATGGTGAAATCTTCGAAAAAAAACAGGCTGGAAACCGAAGGAACACCAAGGGCCACCCGGTCCTGATCTTTAAACAACAACTCTCTGAAATCACTGGGATTAAAATAGGATGTGGAATTTATAAAATCAGCCGTCCCCCACCCGAAAATCTGGTTACCGACCCGCAACCTGAATTTTTCCCGGGACCAGTTATAATAAAGCTCCCGAAATATTATCTCGCTTGAAGCACTTGATATGCGAAGATTTCGATAAGTTTTGCTTGAAGATGAATATTCATAGTCATCCCCGATGGTATCATTGATAAAGGTAGGGAAAAAATACAGGCCGGTCAATGAAAACAGATAGTCATCTGAATTTCCGTATTGAAACTCAAAAAGCGCACTGATTTCATTTTTTTTCCAGGCATCCTCTGAACGCTTTTCCCGGTCGGTTTGAATAATGTTCTTAAATGCGCTTTCAAACCGCCAGGTAAAAGGAGATGATGATGCATTTTCACCTTCTTCGTCAAATTCATCATCCCAGTCGTCTTCAAGCGCCCAGGATTCATCTTCACCGGTGTCTTCATCATACGTTCCAAAAGACTCCGAGGATTCAATACTGTCTTCTTCAAATTCCTCAGCAGACGCTGATTCGGCTATGTTGTCATCAGCAAACACATCCGACGGCATTTGCAGCGAAGCAGTTCCGAACACCGAACACCACACAGTTATCAAGACGCACACCTGCAGGCTGCCAATCACTTTTATAAATATTAGCCGTAATAATTGAGAGGACAAAATCGATCCCGCCATAAAAAATTTGGGAGAATTACTTTAACAATCTCGTAAAAGTACAGTTTTGATGGCAAAGAAAAAAGCTTCAAGTTCAAGGCGTGCAAAGCCTGAGGAGCGAGGCGTAGCTTGCTACGTTGAGTAACGAAGGCTGTAGCGCAACGCAGAAATTGAGTTTTTTACGAAGCCATCATTAGCGCAATGCTTCCTTACGGAATTTCGCACTATCAATGCCGATATTATATTTTAAACCTTTTAAAATCAGCTCGGTTTTACCTTTACCGTTTGCCAGTTCCATTTTTAATTTATAGGGTGTCAATATACCATCAATTTCCTTTATTTGATAGTTTTCTAAAAACTTAAGGAATTTGCCTTTCTTATAGAAATCAACCCGGACCACGAAATAATCTGACTTGCGAACATAAAACGCCACTTTATCATAGACTTTTTCACCGACCTGTTTGACGCCTTCCACCTTATAACAATCCGCATCCACTGCTTTTTCTTCGCCGATCAGTTTATAGGTATAGTCATCAATATCAATGGATGTCAGGTCTTCATAATAAAAATGGGAATTCACAAAAGGTTTATCCCTTCCTGAAGAAACAATCCGTTTCACTTTCCCGGAAGACAACCTCAGCCACTGGTCATCATCTTTGCCTTTATGAGAATGGGTCAGCAGTTTGATTTGAGTTGGCCTTGTAAATGCAATCAACGCTTTGTCTTCATCATTTTCAAACTTCTTCATCTGGAGAATAAATTCTTTTTCAAGAATTTTACCCCCTTTATGGATCAGCATTAAAATCTTGCTTTTTGCGGTATCCGGTTGTGTTAAGGCATCACTTTTCTCCATAACTTCACGTCCGGTCATTGCGTAAAGCGGCAAACTCATCATTAAAACCAACAAACAGGCAAAACTAATTTTTATTCTCATTCAAAAACCCTCCTTATAATTCTGGCAGATGAAAGCGATTAAACTTTCATGACATCCGCGTATTTAAATTTTTTTTCTTAACAGGTTATCGAGAAACTTCTCCTTGCGTTAAGCGTGATGCTCTCGTAAAAAAGTATCCAGATGGCTAAGTTAAAAGTTTTATATACAAGGTGTAGTGGTTTTTCAGACAAGAAATCATACATGTAGTATCTTGATTGTCTGAAAAATTGCTACACCGCAGTAGATGGGACTTTTTACGACGCCATCAAGCTGCTGTTTTAACCAAACTGACGTTGGTCAATTTGATCGCACAAGGCAGTACAAGAAGCGCGCCGATGGTGGTTGCAACCATTGTAACAATCATTAACACGCCAAACAGGATCAGCGGCTTAAACGTTGACAGTCCCATTACTGAAAACCCGAATATCAGTGCCATGGACGTAAACAAAATCGCTTTTCCGGCAACTTCTAAAGTATGCTGAATGGCTGTGTTTATATCTTCGCCTAAATTGCGATAATATCTGAATGTATTTAAAAAATGAATGGTATCATCCACTCCGATGCCGATGGTGATCGTAGCAATGGTGGATGTCGCAACATCAAGATAAATACCAAACCAGCCCATAATACCAAAATTAAAAATCACGGCAACGCTCATAGGTATCAGCGAAAGCAAACCCGCCTTAAAATCTTTTAACAGAAGAAGAATCATAATGCCGATAACCAGCAGTGTTAGCAACAGGCTATTGATCTGACCATCTACAATATATCCGGCACTCTGGACCATAAGAGATGGATGACCGGTTATTTTATAAGAATATCCGGGAGGAAGTGTCTGGTCCAGATGCTCGGAAATCTTTTTGAAAATATGTTCCATACCAAGTGTTCCGAGCAGCGTATCCCCATCTTCGCCCAATCTGGCCAGTACATTACACGCCTGAAATTCCGTATCCACATAAGGTTCAAACTGGTCAATCCGACCGTCGGAATTGTCATCATCATCAGAATATATTTCCAGATAATCCGCGATATCCATATTGCAGGCCGGATTACAAAAACTTTCCGGATCATCATTATTCATGGCCATATTCATGGTTTTTAAAAAATCAGGAAAGGCATCGGTCCTGCCAATGCATAAATCTTTATTTTCTTCCGCTACCAGCCATGCGCGAAAATCAGAAACCGTATTCAGATATCCAGTACACTTGACACCGTCCGGCTTGCCTGAATCGATGATGATATTAAATCCCCATCTTCCGCCATATTTATCACTGATCGTTTTCGCACTGGTACGAATGTAATTATCTTTTTTGAAATTTCGTAATAATTCTGTATCCACTTTTATTTTCATTAGTCCGATGAAAGAAACAACCATTAAAACCAATACAACGGCTAGTACCTTTTTATAATGATGAATGGCTCCGGTTGACATCAGATGGATAATCCGGTCAATCACCGGAGAATTAACCCCTTTTCCATTACTGAATCTGGCCCCACCTGCTCTATGCGACATCAGTTTAAGAGCGGCCGGTATAATTGATGAAGAAATTAGTACGGCAAACATAATACCAATGGCTGAAAAAAGTCCCCATTCACGGATAGCCGATATCTCATGGGTTGCCAGTGTCATAAAAGCCACAAATGTTGTCAAACCGGTCAGCAAAACAGTCATCGAAATATGTCCCATGGCATGCTGAAGGCCGTCTGTTTTTCCTTCTCTTGTTATCAGATTATAATCCGCATAATACTGGTTGAGAATATGAATGGCGTACGAACTTCCCACCGCGATCATTAAAACCGGAATGGATGTGCCCACGGTCGTAATTTTAACACCCAGATGCCCCATCAACCCGAGAATCCATAAGGTTGCCATTGACAACGTCACAAATGGAAGAATAACCCCCCTTATAGACTTAAAATTGATAAAGAAAATAATAACAACAACAAGCATCACCAGCGGTATCAGCCGGGATAAATCCTGCTGCATATAGTTATTGATCCAGATGTAGATCAGCGGCTGACCCTGGGAGATGATGTTTAATTCATCATGACTGTTAACGATTTCAAGTATTTCTCGTGAAATGGGATCGGAATTGGCCCCATCCTTAAAACGGATCACGATTCCCAGATCTGTAATATTCCCTTTGGCATCTGCGACATATATCCCTTGCTCAAAAACGGGATTACGTTTTAATTTTTTAATAAGCGTCTGAAATGCTTCATCGGTTTTTGGCAGGAGGCGATTCCCAGCAGCATCTGTCTCAATCAGCTCAATTGTTTCCAATGCATCATCTTCACCGGTAATGTCTTTTGAGGTTAAGGGCGAAATTATATCATCGATCATTTCAACAGATTTCAACTCATTTGACGTCACCAC
>Ga0307991_1000331_pt1 | contig 34496 bp, 32 predicted proteins | sample EllFjometagen131_FD_203146 | JGI IMG/M metagenome (GOLD analysis project Ga0307991, IMG submission 203146) | Marine microbial communities from Ellis Fjord, Antarctic Ocean - #131 | ecosystem: Environmental > Aquatic > Marine > Unclassified | place: Southern Ocean | collected 2014-10-08 | reverse complement strand
TAATAATGTTACAGATTCTTTAACATAGATCATATCTCAAGTCAAGCAAAAAAGGGACTTTATCTTAATAATATCAAGCAGTTAACCTTCTTTTATGGCAATTTAGACTTTTTACGAGTCCATCAATCAACTGAGGTAGATGCTCTATGTCCAAAGAAAAAAAAGATACTAAACTGCCCCGTTGGGGGATGGTGATTGATCTTGATAAATGTATTGGTTGCCATACCTGCGAGATTGCCTGCAAGGTACAAAACGATGTGCCGCTTGGCATGTGGCGTACATGGGTAAAGGAAATTGAGAAGGGCAAATATCCTAATGTAGTCAGGGTGTTTCGGCCGACTTTGTGCAACCATTGTGAAAATCCTGTGTGCGTAAAGGTTTGTCCTGTGCATGCTGCCTATCAGCGGGAAGATGGCATTGTTATGGTTGACCCGCATCGATGTGTTGGTTGTCGTTATTGTATGGCTGCCTGCCCCTACGAAGTACGTTATATCCATCCGCAAAAGGGCATCGTTGATAAATGTGATTTTTGTTATCATCGAGTGGATGAAGGTCTGAAGCCGGCCTGTGTTGAAGCCTGTCCTACGTCAGCCAGGATTTTCGGTAATCTTAATGATTCTCAAAGCGAGGTTTCCCAATTGATTGCCACTAAAGCGGTACAGAATTTAAAGACCGATATGGGTACCGGGCCCCGTGTTTATTATATTGGTCTGGATCAGGCAACCATGAAAATCAAGCGGGAGGTTGAGTTCGTATGGGAAAAATAGTTTTTGATGTACACTACCAGACGACCACGGCTTTCTTGATTTCTTATTATTTCTACCTGACTGGTTTGAGTGCTGGTTCTTTCATGATTTCCACCCTTTCTTATGGTTTTGGATTTGAAAAATTCAAGCCTGCCGGGAAAATAGGGGTGGTTGCTGCAGTGTTGCTGCTCTTATTGGCCCCTCAATTTCTTTTAATGCAGGTTGCCTGGCCGATCAAATCTGTATGGAATCACTTTGTCTATTTGAATCCAATTTCGGCAATGACTTATGGTGCCTTTCTCCTCATGTTATACCCGATAAATTTAATTATTTATGGCATTTTCATGTTCAAGGGAAATAAGAAATGGACCAAATTCTTTGGGACTATTGGTATTCCTTTGGCTTTGGCGGTGCATGGCTATACTGGCTGGATTCTGGCTTTGGGAGTAGCAAGGGATTATTGGAATACCGGCCTGATGCCTATAGTCTTTCTTTTTTCAGCCATGGTGTCAGGTATTTCCATGATGATCCTGTTGATCATGATTCGTGATCGCTTCTTTACTGAAAGTCATGAAATTAATTATGATCTTATTCATACCTTGGCCAAAATTCTTGGTTGGTTGTTAGTGGTTGATCTTTTTCTGGTTTTTTGTGATTACAGCGTCCTGCTTTATTCAAAACTGGAAGGACAGGAAGTTGCTCATTTCATGCTGTTTGGCAGGATGTTCTTCGGTTTTGTGATTCTGGAAAATCTTATCGGCAAGGTTATACCCTTGATTATTGTCATGGTTCCAAAATTTCGTGAAAATAACTTTTTACTGATTTTAGCTGCAATCATGAATATGGTTGGTATCCTGGCAATGCGTATTGTTACCGTTTATGGTGGCCAAGTGTTACCTTTGATGTAGCTTTGTATAGGAGTGATCCGTGAAAGTTGATAGAAGAAAATTCATCCAACTCGGAGCCTGGAGCGGTGCATCTCTGGTATTGCCGGATCGTTTGAGACTGGCTGAGAAGCGGCGTAAACCATGGAATGAACAATCGGCTAAAGTGACGCGGAAGCATCGTAATCCTAAGCCGACAACCTGCTCACTTTGTGACAATCATTGTGGTTTAATAACGTACCGTGAAGGTGATCGGGTGGTGATGATGCTTGGCAATCATGAACACCCGGTTGCTGGAGGGAAATTGTGCGCCAAAGCCTATGGGCAGCTTGATCGACTGTATGATCCTGATCGTTTATTGAAGCCTTTAAAGCGGGTAGGACAGCGGGGTGCGGGAAAATGGCAGGAAATATCCTGGAATGAAGCTTATGAAGTTTTAAACCGGAAGTTATCCCCGGTCTATGCCAATCAGGGAAGAAATCTTGCTTTTATCAATGGACGGGATGAATTATTGACAACGCCTTTTCTATCACTTTTCCCCCGTGCCACTCTGGTTGAACCTGATGAGCAATTGCTCATGAAACGTTTCCGGGAAAAGCGCTATGGTCGTTCTGTCTGTTTTCGTAATTATCGTGAATGTCGTTATCTATTGAATTTTGCCGATGATCCATTTCGTTCTGGTGATGCTTTTATAACCGAGGTGCAGTCTTTGATAGAAGGCTTGAATAGTAACGGCCTGAAGATGGTAACCGTGGCCTCGCGTTTGTCGCAAACCGGGGGGAAAAGCGATGCCTGGCATCCGGTACATCCGCGTCATTATGGCGATGTGGCTAAAGCGATTGCCCACATCATGGTTGCTAACAAATGGTATGATAAGCAATTGCTCTCTCATTTGGGGATTGAGATTGCGGACCTGAATGTTTATTTATCCTCTTTTGTTCCTGCAACTGTAGCTAAAAATACTGGTCTTACAATTAAAGTTTTTAGTGAGATCGCTCAAGAACTCAGTCATCGTCAGCCGTCAATGGTTATTTTTGGCGATGAGGTCTTTCGGGCTGAAAATGGCTGGGAAAATGCTTGTGCCATCGAGCTATTGAATGTTTTATGTGGGGCTTTATCTGCTGAGGGAAGTTTAAAATATGATGATCCTTCACCCATAGCTGGAGAAGTCACTAAATATTTAGCTGATAATTCCATTGCTTCCGGATGGTTTTTTCAAAAGCTTAAAGAGAATAATGAAGCCCAGGTATTGATATCGTACCAGGCAAATCCGGTATTTGATACCTATGATGGAGCATGGCCCAACACCCTGCTGAAGGATGAATTGCAGGTTTCGTTTTATGCCGCCTTTGATACTTATATCAATGAAACCTCACAATATGCTGATTTAATTTTACCCATGGCGACGGAACTCGAAACCTGGGGATTGTTCAGCCGTCGGTTGAACCAACACCAACAATGTTTATCCCTGCGTCAGCCGGTTTCCAGACCCGTTGATGAAATTCTCTTGTTGCGGCAGGCAAAAGTAAAAAAACTACAACTTTTCAATCCTTTATTAGCGCCGGTTGAGAGTGGTCGTGAATTTAATCAGGTTGTCCTTGATCTGGGGCGGAAATTGATTCAGAATCCTGTCTCAGGCCCCTTTATTCATCAAAATGTGGAAAGCTATATTGAAGCTCTAGTGGCTAAGATTTCTACCTTGGTGGTTTCAGGAGGTCTGACTTATCTTAAAAAAACGGGGTTTTTTGTGTTTACCGAAGAAGGGAAAAAAATACAGTCGGTTAATTTGCAGATAAAAGACCTTGAAGATGCCCAGCCTCTTTCCCGGGAAAGTTATGCGGAAATTGATTTTTATCTGGTTCCATTTGAATGGCATGTTCTCGATTCACAAACAGCCAATAGTAAATATCTGGCCGAACTGCGGCATGAAAATCCCGTTTGGATACATCCATCACGAGCAAAGAAATTGGGGATCAAAGAAGGGGACAAGGTAAAGATAAGAACAAATTCTGGTGATAAAATTGTCCGTGCCTGGATTACAGAAGCGATTCATCCCCAATGTGCTGCTATTGCTATGGGGCATGGTCATTCTAAAGTTGGGCGGGTGGCCACGGCTGAAACCATAGCTGATCAGGATCCGATGACTAAATCATTGTTGAGTCGTAAAGCTCTATTCTATACGCCATTTACACTGCGCCTGAACTGTTGGGATTCGAAAGAACCCATATGGTGGAAAAAACAAGGCAATGGAACTCACATTAATCCAATTTTATCCAGTAAACAGAATAGAGATGTTTCGGGTATTACACTGATTGAGCCAATGGTTCAAATTATTAAAGCTTAAGTTGCCTGTATGCTTCTCAGATTGAGTAATATCCGGATGATATTTACTCAGGGGGAATATAGATGAAACTAGATTTTTCCTTTTTCAAATATCTGCCCGTGTGGCTAAAGACGACTTTGGTGCTGCTGGTGTTGGCAGGTTCTACCGTTGCCTTTTTCTACATTGCCAGAATATCCAACACGGATCCAACTTTGTGCCAATCATGCCACCCGGTCATTTTCCGCCAGTGGCATGAATCGAAGTTTCATCCTCAGAAAGTAAGTTGCTATGAATGCCACAGTCAGCATCGTGGTCCATTCCCTGCGTCTGATGATGGCATGATTAATCATTATCGCAGTTTGATTATTCCGGAAAAATTTCAGGCAAACAAGCACAGACTGAATGAAAACTGTCTTCAGTGCCATGAAGATATTCCCCAGTTAAAAGAAGTGAAAGAGACCAAAATTGTCAAAATATCACATAAAAAGCACTTTAAAGGTGAGAAGGTAAAGATCGATAATTGTTTGGTTTGTCATTTTTCCATAACCCATGATAAATTTTCTATTGAAACAAATCGACCACGAATGCACGGTTGTTTTGCCGGGGATTGTCATAAGGCTGATCGCAAAGACGACAAGTGTGAATTATGTCATTTTGTGAAATTGGTTGAGACAGAAAAAACACTTAAAAAAACGAGTGCCAGATAGTAAACCAAATAGGGCTATGTTTATCACTAACCCTATTTTTATTTTTTACACTATAACAGCTTACGTTAACTGATAATAACTCACGATAATAGCCAGGCTTATACGTCAACTGGTGTTTGATGATTCCGGCGATCAGGAAACTGATGGGTAAACTCAAGATGTCGTTGTCTGATATTGACTTTATTGAATTGAATGAAGCCTTTGCTTCCCAGGCATTGGCTTGCATGCGGGAATTGAATCTTGATATGGACAAAACAAATATCTATGGCAGCGGTATTTTCCTTGGCCATCCTATTGGCTGTAGTGGTGCCCGCATTCTTGTGATCCTGCTGACTGCCCTGGAGCAGAATGATGCGCATCAAGGTCTGGCTTCCTTATGCATTGGTGGTGGCCAGGGAGCGGCCATGGTTATTGAACGACCTTGATTTTGATTGTTGAAAAATGGAATCTTGTAATTTTGCATTAAAGGAGAATAATTATGGCGATTAATACTTTTGGCGTCGTAGGTGCTGGCCAGATGGGTAATGGCATCGCTCAGGTTGCTGCTACCACCGGCATGCAGGTAATCATGCACGATATCGCCACTGAATTTGTAGCCCGGGGGATGAAAACGATTACCAAGAATCTTTCCCGCTCGGTGGAAAAAGGTCGAATTGCCAGGAAGAGATGGATGCGATTTTGGAGCGGATCAGCACTGTCACGGATTTGGCTGCCATGTAAGGATGCTGATATTGTCGTTGAGGCGGCCACTGAAAATGAAAAAATCAAGCTTGATATTTTTGCCAAATTGGATGATATCTGTGCTTCAGAGGCCATTCTGGCCTCCAACACATCTTCAATCTCCATTACCAGAATCGCCGCGGCTACCAAGAGGACGGGCAAAGTTATTGGTATGCATTTCATGAATCCGGTGCCGGTAATGAAACTGGTGGAAATTATTCGTGGTCTTGCTACAACCGAAGAGACTTATGCGGCAGTTAGGAAGCTGGCTGAAAAAATGGGCAAAACCCCGTGCAAAGCCAATGATTACCCCGGGTTTATTGCCAACCGGATTTTGCTGCCGATGATCAACGAAGCGGTGTATTGCCTCTTTGAAGGTGTGGGCAAACCTGAGGATATCGATACGGTGATGAAGTTGGGAATGAACCATCCCATGGGTCCCCTGGCTTTGGTTGATTTGATTGGCCTTGATACCTGTCTGGCAATTATGAATGTACTGCATGAAGGTCTTGGGGACTCCAAGTACCGTCCCTGTCCATTGCTTCACAGGCATTGGGGATTGTCCGGGCAGCCATCGAAGATGCAACCGCTTATGCGAAAGAGTGGGTGCAGTTTGGTAAACCCATAGCCAGCCTGCAAGCGATCCAGTGGATGCTGGCGGATCTTTCCACTGAATATGATGCCGCCCGTCTGCTGACTCATCGGGCAGCTTTTTTGAAGGATCAGAAATTGCCCTACAGTAAGGAGGCTGCCATGGGTAAACTGATGACTTCCGAGTTGGCAATGAAAGCGGCGACCAAAGGGATTCAGATTTTTGGTGGCTATGGTTATACCATTGATTATCCCATGGAACGCTATTTCCGGGATGCCAAGATTACTGAAATTTACGAGGGAACCAGTGAAATAATGCGTTTGGTGATATCGGCTAACATTTTAAAATAAACCATAGATGAGGAGGTAATAATCGTGAACATTGTAGCATGTATTAAACAGACCTTTGATACCGAAGCTAAAATCGTCATTGATAATGGCCAGGTATCCACCCAGGGAGTAAACCTGATTATTAATCCCTATGATGAATATGCCGTTGAAGAATCCATTCGTCTGAAAGAAAAAAATGGCGGTGAAGTGGTGGTGGTTTCAGTTGGCGGTGACAAAACCCAGGAGGCCTTGCGTTATTGCCTGGCCATGGGTGCAGACCGGGCCGTCCTGATTCAGGATCCGGCTTTGGAGCAGGTTGATAACCTCGGTTGTGCCGTGGTCATGGCCAAACTTATTTCTCAGATGGAATATGATCTGGTTTTCTGTGGCAAGGAAGCAGTGGATGATGGAGCTGCTCAAGTTCCTTCAATGCTGGCCGAAAAGCTTGATCTGCCCCAGGCCAACGTGCTTACGGCTCTGGAAGTTGCCGATGGGCAGGCAACAGCTACCAGGGAAATTGATGGCGGTAGTGAAGTCCTTGAAATGCAACTACCCGCAGTTTTCTCAGCCCAGAAAGGATTGAATGACGTTCGTTATCCATCCTTGCCCGGCATTATGAAGGCTAAACGTAAAGAACTGAAAGTGGTCAGCCTGGCAGATTTAGAACTGAGTGCTGAGGATGTAGCAGTGAAAACTGAGTTAGTTGCCACTGAATTACCGCCGGTTCGCAAAGCTGGGCGGGTTCTTTCCGGTGAGATTGATGAAATGGTAGCGGAGTTGGTCAGTTTATTAAAAGATGAAGTGAAGGTCATTTAAAGGAGGAGACCATTATGAGTATTATTGTATTTGCTGAGCAACGAGGTGGGGCATTACGGAAAATTGCCTTTGAAACCATCAGTGAAGGTAGACGGCTGGCTACAGCTGCCGGGGATTCACTAAAGGTATTACTGGCTGGTGATAATGTTTCCGGTCTGGCGGTTGAATTGAAAAAATTCGGTCCTGATGAAATTGCGGTGGTCAACAGCGACAAACTGGCAGACTATAGCACCGAAAGCTACGCCGGAGTTTTGGCTGATTATGTAAAACAGGAAAATCCCAGTCTGGTCCTTTTGGGGCATAGCGCTATTGGTAAAGATCTTGCACCCCGGGTAGCTGCCCGTTTAGACGCCGGTCTGGTTTCTGACTGCATTAAAATAAATTATGATGGTGCTGATTTTTCCTTTATCCATCCTATTTATGCCGGTAACGCTGTGGCAACCTATAAAGTGAATTCAGTGGTTAAGATGGCAACTCTGCGGCCTAATATTTTTGCGCTGGAAGAAGCTGATGGTGCAGCCGCAGTGATAGATTTTGCCCCGGAGATAGCTGCTTCACGAATGAGCGTCAAGGAAGTGATTCAGCAGGCTGGTGATCGTCCGGAATTGACGGAAGCTGATATCATCTGTTCGGGTGGTCGTGGTCTGGGGAATCCTGAAGGTTTTGATCTTATTGAACAGCTGGCTGATGCTCTAGGTGCGGCTGTCGGTTCCTCCAGAGCGGCTGTTGATGCCGGTTGGCGCGACCACCAGACCCAGGTTGGCCAGACAGGCAAAGTGGTCAGTCCCAATCTCTATATTGCCTGCGGTATTTCCGGTGCTATCCAGCACTTGGCAGGTATGGGTTCGTCCAAGTGTATTGTTGGGATTGACAAAGATCCGGAAGCCAATATTCTGACTGTTGCTGATTTTGGTATTGAAGGTGATCTTTATAAAGTTGTCCCGGCCTTGATTGAAAAGTTGAAGGAAGTTAATGGTTGATCTGTAACTTAATTATGCTCACGATTAGCAGGAAGATTCCGGTCTCCGGGATTCATTCTGCTGAGGCTGGTTATTGCCCGCCATATTCTTGGGGCATTTTAACAATTAGCTGAATACCTGAATTAAACTATTAGTCTTTAGCTGAAGATGAAAGTCCGTCCAAAGGATGAATAAACTTTCAGGAGGAAAGACTGATGAGTGGTGAAAAAACGGTTGATCGAACTGATGAAAGGCGGCAAGCCTGGGAAGACCTCTATGCTAAAGCGGTTAAAAAATACCCTGAAAGGTTGCCACAGTTTAACACTTTATCCAATTAGCCCATAAAAAAGTTATATACTCCTGGAGATCTTGCGGGTTTTAGTTTTCAGGATGAACTGGGTTATCCCGGAGAATATCCTTATACAAGGGGTGTCCAGCCTACCATGTATCGTGGCCGTTTATGGACCATGCACCAGTTTGCCGGGCTTGGTGGGGCTGAGGATAACAATGCCCGTTTTCACTACCTGATGGAACATGGTGAAACCGGACTGACTGCTTATCGTCGAAAGCGTTCATCAGGGAATGAAGATTTCCGGACGAACATTAGTTGGAAATTTTCCAGTAATTTACTCCTGAATTTCTGTCACAAAAAATAAGAAAATTTTACTTGTGCCTGGCATTGCCGGGAATACCCGTTTTTTAATTCATTATTTATGCTTTTTTGCCGATAGGATAATGTAATGCTTTTGTCTGATTTGTGACGAATCATCAAGAAAGAGCTGGGATATACATGATAATCGATAAAGTATTGGCTGAGATTCTTATAAACAATAAGCTCCTTTCCGAAAAAGATTTACGTAACGCATTGGAGCGGCAGAAAAATATTGAAGAAGAAACTCTGGAAGAAAGTCTCATCTTTCTGGGGGTGGCCAATTATGCCCTGTTGGGTAAAGCTTATGAACTGCATTGTCAAATGCCTTATTATCCGGTGTTTCATCAGGGGGCTGACAAAGATATGCTGGCCAGTTTTTCATCCAGGGATGCTGTGCGATTTTCAGCCTTGCCGGTAAAAAAGGATAATCGGAATATCTGTATGGTTACCTGGCAGCCAGAAGATGTTGCCCTGCAGAGTGAGATGAATCGGATATGGAAATCATCTGAGATTCAATGGCGGGTGGCATCACAGGTTGAGATGCATGATGCGGTGCAGAAATACTGCTTTCATCAAGAGGTAAACCGTGAAAAACGGGGGATAGAGCTGCCTTTTGATTTTAAAATTATTGATTTCCGGATGGCATCTGAGTCCAATATCCTGAATGAAGACCATGAGTCAAATATCATCGAATCATCTTCTCCCGGGAAACGGATTATTCTGGTTGAACCAGACCATAAAATTCGTAATGCATTGAAAACCCTCTTGCTCCAGGAAGGATATAGAGTAACACCAGTGCTGGACGAGAGTGAAGCAGTAAAGGAACTGGAGATAGAAGATGCCATGTATCTTTTGAAACGGCGGACTTTTCAATCCCATGATCAGCGTCTTGAATCTTTCAGATTGAAGAATGGAAAACTGCTGGAAGTCCGCCACTATGGAACTCTGGGGGGTATTCTTCTAGGGGCTGAATTGTCATCCGAACAGATTTTCCGCACCTATTTGTCAACAGTGAAGTTACTTTTGGGCAGAATGACCAACGACAACCAGGGAATTATGGAAAGCTGTAACCAGCTATCGCATTATGCCAAATTATTGGCAACTTCAATCGGAATGAACAGAAAATCCCAGGAAGCTTTACAGCTGGCCATCTATTTGAAGGAAATTGGCCGTTACCTGTCTGGATTAAATGCGCAGGATAGTGATATATTTTCTATCATGCCCATTCTTCCTTATGAACAATCATCACTTATGTTGGCAGAAATTGAGGATAACTTTTCTCTGGCGGAAATTATCGCCGGTATTAATCGGCCTTTGTCGCCTGAATTACCCCTGGCGTCCAAAGTTATTACCGTGTTGCTTGCTTATTTTGAAGTGTTGCATGATCAGGAATCTGAACGGCTTGAACCTGATCGGTTGCGAATTCTGCTTAGTCAGAAAACCCCCGGGTTGCTGGAAGAAGAATTGGTGAACCAATTGATACAGATAGTGGTTCATGAACAACGATTGGCCGGCTTGGGTGGCAGCAATGGGATTATTCTGATCATAGACCCGATTTTTGAACGTGATCATAGTGACTTGTACCAGGAACTTACCAGAGAAAACTATGAAGTGGTTTTTTGTCCGCACGCGGAACAGGCACTATCCTGTTTACAGCAACAGGAAGTTGTTCTGATAGTCAGTGAAATGGCTGGTGATGGATATGAGGGTATGGACTTTTGCCGTTCGTTACATCATGAAGGGCCAGAATCCATGGCTGAAAAGCAGATTCCATTTGTCTTTTTTACGGCGGTCACTGATGAGAAAGCAATTTCAGCGGCATTGATTGCCGGAGCTGATGATGTTATCCTTAAGGATAGCAGTATCCAAGTGACATATTTAAAACTCAGTCGTTTGATAAAGTTGTATCAACCATCCATGGCAAGCAACAGACATGCTGCCGGTGTTTCCGGATCCCTCGATGAAATGGGTTTCATGGAAACGGTACAGATTTTGGCCAATCGCTCCAAGGATGCATTAATCAGCCTTGGAAATGAGGTTGGATGTGCAGCCAGTGTTTATCTCCACAATGGTGAGATCATCCATGCGGCAACTGAATTATTGAGTGGAGAGGCTGTTATTTATGACATTTTAACCTGGAAAGGTGGCTTTTTCCAGGTGGTAACCCCGGATAAACTTCCAGAACGTAATGTCTTTGGCAGTACCGAAGCAATTATGTTGGAAGGTTGCCGGTTGATGGATGAAGAGTCCCGGGAATCTTTCGGGTAGGCCGGGATTATTTTCAGCTTCATTGTTACCGGTAATGGTTGCCGTAGATCAAATTTTCCTGTCAGCCCATTGTAGCCGGCGAGCGTTTCGGCTTCTCCAGCTGAATATAACAAACGATCAGCTATCCTTACCAGGGTATCTCCTTCGCGTATCGGGTAAATCCTTACCTTGGGAAGCTTAATGGCTTCAGCGGTTTTTCGGTTAATCAGACTGAGGTGTTTGGCGATAAATCCCGGTTTTTGACTGATAGGGGTCAGCGCCAGGAAAAGATAGCCGAATTCCTGTCGGGACAGGGAAGTCATTGTTAGTTGTTGCCATCTGCCTTGCTTATCTCTTACTTTATACTTTCTTGTTATTCCTTTTGTCCGGTCTATGGTGATTTCCTCTTGGGATTGCAACCGGGTAGTATATTGTTCGATAAAAGAATCAGCCAGGGCATCGGGTGGCAGGTAGCGGTCAAACTTTCGGTAAAGAAAGATTAAGTGCTGCTGGCGTTCACCATTGAGAGTGAAACCGTTTTTCAGCGATTTCAGCTCCATTTCCGCCGGAATGGTGAATCGTAAACGGCAGAATACATTGGTAAAGGTTCTGTCAATGACAAATCCGGCTTTTTTACCCGGTCCGAACAGCATGCCATCAATGGCAGTTAAATATTTGTCCCGTTTGATGGCTTTTGATTGGGGGTAGCGTCTCAGAAGTTTTTTAGCTAATAGGGAAGTACTGGCAACCCTTTCTGAGGTGAGTGGATGGGAGACCATGATGGCTTCCAGCGCCGAGGGTTCATGACTGTGGAGCTGTCGTAACCGCTGGAGGAAAACGCTCATCTGCCGGGGATCATAACCAGCCCTGACCATGTACCTGGTTCCCAGTTCATCTGCCTGTCGTTCTTGGCTACGGCTGTATTTCTGGCTGATGAGACCCAGCAGTTGTCCACTAACATTCTGCCAGAGGGATGATCCCGTTGCTGCTCCGACGGCCGCTACCAGAATATTCATCCCCACCGTTGACTGAAGCCGCTTCATATTATGCCGGGCGTTGACATGCCCCAGTTCATGCCCCATAACTCCGGCCAGTTGGGCTTCGTTATTCATCTCTGCCAGCAATCCCCGGCTGACATATACATAACCTCCCGGGAGGGCAAAGGCGTTGATGATCGGAGAATCAATGAGGGTAAAATGATACGGAATATCCTGCCGTTCACAATGGGCGATTAGCCGTTTTCCTATGGCAGAAATATATGTTTGTAATTTGGGATTATTGTAATAACCAAATTTTTCCAGAACTTGGGGATGGGCTTTTTTGCCCATACTCACTTCCTTTTCCGGACTGTAAAGCATGACTTCGTGAGAACCACTGACGGGATTAACCGCACAGGCAGGCAATAATAAAAACATGACCAGACCTATAATGGCAGCTATGAGCAGATTTTTTGTTTGCATGGTTTCCACCAGATCATGGTAGTTGACATATTTCACCCCAGTACTGTCCGGTATGCTTTTTGCGTTGTGTTCAATGTTGGCAACCGGTGCTGTTTCAAGCGCGACATCGTGAGATGCTGTTGCTTTTCCCGGTGATTGGAGCGTGAAAGTTGCCATGTTTGTGCCCTACAGGGCGAGTTTGGCAACTTTAGCGCAATGAGCCGCTGGAAAAGCAGGCAATCGAGCGCCAAAAAGCGCTGAAATCAGCTCCGGTTGACAGTATGCAACTTTCTAACCGGATACTGCTGATTTCATCCCTTTATCAGATCACATTTATATCGGACTTTCAAGTAAAATTATCTTGTTTTCGGGTTGCCAGATTTGGGAAAAAACTTGCAAGCTGTTGGTGAATTTGCTAATGAACAAAGCATCTTAGCACTACCAAAATTTTCCAGCGTTGTCCGGTATGTTTTTGCGTAGTGTGTAACGTTGCTAACCGGAAACTACTGGAAATTTTTAAAACTAACTGGATCAATAACGAAGGAGAAAATTGTGGCATCACCTTTTACCATAAACTATGCTGAGCGGATCAAAACGCTGCCACCTTATCTGTTTGCCGCCATTGATCAGAAAAAAACTGAAGTTAGAGCCCGGGGCATTGATATTATTGATCTGGGAGTGGGGGATCCTGATTTGCCAACCCCTGCTCATATAGTCAGTGCCCTGCAGTATGCAGCGGCTAAGAAAGAAAATCACCAATATCCTTCATATGTGGGTATGCCAGCTTTCCGTGAAGCTGCTTCACAGTGGCTTAATCGACGGTTTGAGATTGACTGTAATCCGGCCAGTGAGATCCTCTCATTAATTGGTTCCAAAGAAGGGATTGCTCATATTCCGCTGGCGTTTGTCAATCCTGGTGATTATGTCCTGGTACCTGATCCCGGATACCCGGTTTATGCGGTTGCAACTGGTTTTGCCGGTGGCCTTGTCCATAAAATGCCCCTGTTGGAAGAAAATGGGTTTTTGCCGGATCTCCAGGCCATCCCGGATGAGATTGCCGATCGGGCAAAACTTATGTTTATTAATTATCCCAATAATCCGACAGGTGCGGTTGCCGATCAGAATTTTTTCGAGCAGGTAATTATCTTTGCCCACCGACATAACATTATTGTCTGCCATGACGCGGCTTATACCGAACTGGCCTATAATGATTACCGTCCCTTAAGCTTCCTCCAGGTTCCGGGAGCTAAAGAGATTGGAATAGAATTTCATTCCTTTTCCAAAACCTATAATATGACCGGCTGGCGCATAGGTTTTGCTGCCGGGAATGCTCAAGTTGTCAATGGGTTGGGGAAAGTAAAAACCAACATAGATTCCGGAGCTTTTCAGGCTATACAAGAGGCGGCGATTGTTGCCTTGAGCGCTGATCAACATTGTGTTGTCGAATTGTGCCGCATCTATCAGCATCGTCAGGAGATAATGGTAAATGCCCTGGGAAAAGCTGGCTTTACTCTTTCAGTCCCTCAAGCTACCTTTTATCTATGGATAAAAAATCCAGTTGGGATGGATTCTGCTGGTGTTGCTGCCATGCTGCTCGAACAGGCCGGGGTGGTGGTAACTCCGGGAAATGGTTTCGGCGATGCGGGAGAGGGGTACTTTCGTATTTCCCTTACGGTTCCAGAGGCAAGGCTACAGGAAGCTGGGGAACGGATTATCAAGGCTATCGGATAAATTTTAATGGCTTCTGAGTAATTGCCAGAGATGCCCAGGCTTAGCTCCAAGCGGTTTTGTGACTTTTAGCGAAAGTATCAATTTTTTGTATGTTAATGTCAAATTACAGGTATTCTATGCGTAAACTCTGCCAGTCTTTTATCCTTATATGTTTTCTTTTCTTCGCGGTTTCTGCCGGGGCAGCATCACTGACGGATGCATTGGTTTCTCTTTTTGACCAGGTAGAACAGAACCTGTACGGCAAGGGACAGATTGTTTCCATCATCAAGGAAAAAAATGAAGTTATTCTTGAGTTTGCCGGCGGCACTGTTCCCGGGGAAGGGGCTGAATTTCTGGTTTATGATGCCAGTACTCAGGATCAGAAAAATCCTGAGAAAGCCTTTAGCCAAACCTTTAAGGGCGTTGTCTCTGTTGTTGAGTCAGCGGGTAGTGTTGCCCGGGCTTTGATTGTCCGGCAGGAGAAAACATTGATGGTTGGAAACCAGGTAATGATACCTGTACCAATCATGGCTTATGTTGCACCGGTAAAGAATATGACCGGCTTCCCCCCTCTTAGCCGTGAGGCGACGGAAGTTATTTCATTACAACTGGGGCGATTTACGACCATGAAAATTGCCGGTATCCCCCAGGTTAACCAGATTCTGCTTGATCAACTGCAGCATGAATTACGTCAAGAAGGTCGGTATGGCTTGATTATTCAACCTTATCTGATAGTTGCTAATGGCCAGAGCAAAGCTCAGATTAAATTGATTTCACTGTTCAGTGGCCAATCACTGGGGGTTTTATCTGAAGATTTTTTTGCTTTCCCTGGCCAAAATCCTTCTCGTCCATCAGTCCAGGATATTCCTCCTGCTGCTCCCTATCCGGGGCAATATCTTCCGCCAAATCTTCCCACCAGGATGCCCCCCGTCCGCTAATCAAAATGAAAGGACTATTTTATCGTGGCAGTAGCTAAGAAATCACTTGAATTACGTGAAAAATATCGCGGCCTGATCGGAGTGCACAGTAAAGTGCCAATTAAAGATAACTCTGTACTGAGTCTGGTCTATACACCTGGAGTTGCTTCCAGCTGTCTGGCGATAGCTGAAAATTCAGCTGATTCATTTCGTTATACCATGCGGGCCAACACTGTCGGTCTCCTTTCCAATGGTACCGCCGTTTTTGGAATGGGCAATGTGGGGGCGAAAGCCTCCATTCCCATGTTGGAAGGGGTTTCCGTCTTTTTTAAAACTTTTGCCGGGATTGATGCCATTCCTCTGGCCGTGAATGCTGCTGATCCTGATGATTTTGTTGAAATTGTCCGGGTGATGGCCCCGACCATGGGCGGAATATGTCTTGAGGATATTGCTTCGCCTGATTGTTTCGCAATTGTGGAGCGATTGCAAAGGGCCGTTCGGCTGCCGGTCTTCCATAATGATCAACATGGTTCAGCCATTGTCATCCTGGCTGCCCTGGCCAATAGTTTGAAATTGGCAGGCAAAAAACTGGAAAACTGTAAGGTAGTCATTAATGGAGCCGGGGCTGCCGGTGTGGCTTTGACCCGCAGGTTGGTCAGGCTGGGCGTTGGGGAGCTGATACTCTGTGATCAAGCGGGGGCGATCTACCGTCACCGGACGGCCAACATGAACTGGGTAAAATCGGAACTTTCCTTTGTCATCAACAAATCCCATGTCAAGGGAACACTGGAAGAAGTTTTACCGGGAGCTGATGTTTTCATCGGTTTGTCAGTGGGTAAAGTTTTGTCACCGGAATGGATTAAAAAGATGGCGGCCAAGCCGATAATCTTTGCCCTGGCGTTGCCAGAACCTGAGATTGACTACTTGGCTGCCAGAAAAGCCGGTGCTTTTATTGTTGCTACCGGCAATGTTAATCACCCGAATTATCTGACTTCGGCTCTGGCCTTTCCCGGATTCTTTCGTGGAGCTCTGGATGCTGCTGCCTGGAGGATTAACCGGTCCATGGAGATGGCGGCAGTAAAGGCTATTCAAGAGCATGTGCCAGATAATTTGTTAAGTGAGCTTAATATTATTCCCCGGCTTATTGATTTCAGCCTGGCTCCTGAAATTGCCCGGCAGGTGGCAATGGCTGCCGTATCTGAAAAGGTGAATCGCAAAAAAGTTGATCCGGATCAGGTACGCGATAAATTGTTGCGGTACGTATACGAAGGGGAATTGGCCATTCTACCGGTTCCAAGCAGACCAAAAAAACAGGCTGAGGTGAAGCCTTCACTTGATGAGCAGTCTCTGGAACTCCATAAACGTTACATGGGAGTGGTGGGCATTGAGGCTAAAATTCCGGTCAAGGACATCCATTTGGCTTCCATCCTTTATTCAGCTGCCGGGGTTTCGGATTCCTGCAAACTGATTATGAATGATCCGGATAAACTGTATGATGTAACTGTAAAAAGCAATCTGGTGGCGGTAGTTTCCGATGGCTCTGCGGTTCTTGGCCTGGGGAATATAGGTCCCCGGGCGGCATTACCGGTAATGGAAGGAAAATCCATTTTATTTAAAACCTTTGGTGGGGTAGAAGCCTTACCTATTTGCATTGATACTCAGGATGTGGATGAAATTGTTCGGGTGGTGGAAGCTATTTCACCCGTGTTCGGTGGCATCAACCTTGAGGATATTTCGGCTCCCCGTTGCTTTGAAGTAGAGAAAATCCTCCGGCAAAAACTCGATATTCCGGTATTTCATGATGACCAGCATGGTACGGCGGTTATCGTCCTGGCCGGAATGATAAATGCCTTGAAGCTGGTGGGGAAAGAAGCTGATAAAATTAAAGTGGTGGTTAATGGAGCGGGTGCCGGTGCGACAGCGGTTACCAAGCTTTTACTCAGTGGCGGAATCAAAAATATTATTATGTGTGATACTGTCGGAGCTATTTATGATGGTCGACAGGAGCGGATGAATTCCTACAAACAGGAGATGGCCCAGCTGACCAACCCGGATAAATTGCGGGGGAAATTGGCCAAAGTGATCAAAAATGCTGATGCTTTTGTCGGTCTTTCCAAGCCGGATACCTTGACAGCTGCCATGATCAAGACTATGATTGACAATCCCATTGTTTTTGCCCTCGCCAATCCGTTACCGGAAATTATGCCGGATAAAGCCTTAGCGGCTGGGGCTAAAGTGGTGGCCACCGGTCGCTCGGATTTCCCCAATCAGGTAAATAACTCCCTGGCCTTTCCGGGTATTTTTCGTGGGGCGTTGGATGTCAGAGCCCGCCAGATTGATGACCGGATGAAAATAGCTGCGGCCCATGCCATTGCTGCCATGGTTACTGAGGAAGATTTAGCCAAAGGTACGATAATTCCCTCGGCAATGAACCTGGCGATCCCACCGCGGGTAGCGGCCGCGGTTGCCGAAGCGGCAATGAAGGGCAAAATGGCCCGCCGCCGGCTTGATCCTGAAGATATTCGCAATAATACCCATGATTATCTCTATGAAGGAATATTGAGAATTTTGTAAGTAGTTTCCATCCGGAAACGGATGTTTCCGGATGAACACTAAGTATTTTTAGCCACAGAAACACACACCTAAATTAAGCTATCAACTTTTAGCAGTTAGCTATTAGTAACTTACTCCTGAATTCCTGTCACTCTTTTCAGTACCCCCTTGAGGGGTATAAAAAACAAGAAATTGTCGGGAATACATTCAGGATGTTCGGGTTTAGCTCATAGCCGTGTCTGCCCAGCCTGCCGGTAGGCACGGCGACAGGCAGGCTGGTTTGGCCGCCGAACGAATCACCAGGACGGTGATTCACGGCGGACGCCCGGCGAGAATGAGCGAGAGCCATGCCGGAACATCCTGGTACATTGATTTTGGTTGCGGGCGTTAGCCTGCGTTAGTTTTTAATGATTACATGATTTTGAAGGAGCTGACTACCATGATTATTGATGCTCATGTCCACCTGTTTCCCCCGGAAATTGCTAGCCAAAGGGATAAATTTTTTTCCACTGAACCAGAATTTAAGCTTCTTTATGAACCACCTAAATCAAAACTGGTGCTGGCGGAGGAATTACTGGCGCGGATGGACGATGAGGGAATTGATCGCTGCGTCGTTTTTAGTTTCCCCTGGCGGGATATGGGCATCTCCCGCCTGTGCAATGATTATATTATTGAACAGGTGAGAAAATATCCCGATCGACTGATCGGCCTGTCCTGCTTTGGCTTCGCTGATCCACGAGAAGCCGCTTCTGAGACAGAACGTTGCCTGGCAGCGGGTTTGTCCGGGGTGGGTGAACTGGCTTTTTATATCGAAGGTTTTACCGAATCCATCATATCAAATTTCGCCCCGGTTATTGAGGTGTTGCGGGCAGCTGGCAACCTTCCTTTGATGCTGCATACCAATGAACCGGTCGGGCATCAGTATCCGGGAAAATGTGACGTGATGCTGCGCAATCTCGATAAATTTCTCCGTCTCTATGGTGATGTGCCAACGATTTTTGCCCATTGGGGGGGGGGATTTCCCTTTTATCATTTGCTTAAGCGGGAGATGGAAGAAGTGGTTGCCAATCTTTATTATGATACCGCTGCCTCTCCTTATCTTTACCGACCGCAAATTTACAAGATAGTAGGGGAGATAATCGGTTTTGAGCATATCCTCCTGGGTACCGATTATCCCCTGCTGAAAGCGGCCCGCTATTTTAAAGATATGGACCAAGCTGGAATTACCCCGGAACAAAAAGCCCTGATTTGCGGTGAAAATACCGCCCGTCTTTTTAGCCTGGCAGGAAGGAAATAAGAGGATTGACCTTGACCGTGGCGTCATTGATGCCACCGAGTGGGTTGGTCCCTATCATGATTATAAGATGGGTTTTTACAAGGCGGCTAAATATTATTATTCACCCGGCTGGCATGAACCGGGAACCACCCTCGAGTGCATGGTGAACAAACAGAAGTATGATGCTCTGCCCAAAAACCTGCAGGCCATTATAGAAACTGCCTGTGCCAGGTCAAATATATGGTGCCTTTCTACTTTTGAGGCTCTGAATGAAATCTATCTGCGGAAACTGGTTAATGAGCATCATGTCCAGGTGCTGACCTTCCCGGATGCTGTGCTGGCCAAACTGAAAGTGATGACCAAAGAAGTCTTGGATGATATGGCTGCCAGGGATCCCTTCATTAAAAAAGTCTATGATGCCTATATGACTTTCAAAAAAAATCATGATGCCTGGGATGGGATTTCTGAAGAACGTTATGCCAAGTTGAAACATCTTTAGATTTTTCAGGTTCTAGATCATAGGTTATTAAAAAGCCGCTCCCGATTAAGGGAGCGGCTTTTTTCTGAAGCTTAGGGTTCGCTTTTAGCGGATTGACTCACGCAATATATGATCCACTTGATTTAATTCAAGAATGTGGGAAATTTGTATACCAAAAACAATAATTTGGCAATAATTAAAAACATTAAACCACCAGCTCTGCCGGTGGAGCTTCACTTTTTTTAACACCATAGTGACCTGAGCTGGAAAGACAGGGATTTTTGTGCTATGGATGGCTGGTGTTTACTGAGACAAAGGAAGGCTCTCTTGTTGTCTTTAATCTGAAGTCTTATTTTAATCGGGAGATAATTATGCAATCTGGCAATGATCCCTTCAAACCGGGTTTCTGGCGGACATATGAGAAAGAACGTAAAAAAAGTTTTGCCAACCACAAAATAACCACGGCGAAAAAGTGGGATGGGCTGGCCGGACATTACCAGAAATATGAGCACGATGATGATTTCAAGCAGGATCAACAATGGATTATGGAACAACTGCGTGCAAGGCATCTTCTTCAACCGGAATATAGCGTCATCGATATTGCATGTGGTCCGGGAACCCACTGTTTTCATTTTACCCGACAGTGTAAACGGGTAACGGCCCTTGATGTTTCCCCAAAAATGATTGCCCAGCTTGAAACAAAGAAACGTGAACAGCAGGTGGAAAATATTGACGTGGTTTGCAGTGATTTTCACCAGTATAAAACCGAAGATACATTCGATCTTGTATTTGTTTCCATGAGCCCTATCTTAAATGAGCTGAAAACCGTTGATCGCCTGTTGGAACTCTCTTCCCGCTACCTGGCATTGGTCTACTGGGCCGGAGTTCGCGATAACCCGCTGTATAATCATTGTTACGAAATGATTTTTAATGAACCCTATGTCTGGGATCCCCTGGATATCGTCGCTATTTTCAACTATCTTTATAGCTTAGGTTTCTCCCCGGAAATTAGTTTTCAGCATGCCCGGTGGAAACGCCATGATACCCTGGAGAATACCTTGTACCATACCCTCTGGCACCTGGAATTTTACCGCCCATTAAGTGCAGAGGAAAAAGAGCTGGTGCGTAAATACCTGTTTAAACAAGCGGATGAGCAGGGGATGGTTTATTACGAGACTAAGGTCAGAAAGGGTTTTATTATTCTTGACCAGGCAGCAGGGATTGATAGTGATATGTGAGTGGCATCTTTCCCCGGGCAGGTTTTTTAGTGGCCTTCTTTTCATGGTTTTGCTGCTTTCTGCGTTACCCTCTCCGGCCCTGGCCAGAGTCAGGGCGATTGTCAGCATTATGCCCCAGAAGTTCTTTCTGGAACAACTGGCCGGTGATTTGGTGGAGGTTACGGTAATGGTACCTCCTGGTGCCAGTCCTCACACCTATGAGCCAAAGCCATCACAGATGATGGTTCTGGCGTCTGCAGATATTTATTTTACCATTGGAGTTGAATTCGAAAAAATATGGGTCTCCCGCTTTCGCCAGCTGAATAAGCGTTTACTATTTGTCGATACCTCCCGGGGAATTGAAAAAATGCCAATGGTCACAGAAGGAAAAACGGTGGGGGAGCGGGGAAATCCATCTCCAGAGGGTTATCTTGATCCCCATATCTGGCTTGCTCCCCGGTTGGTGAGGAAAATATCCCATACCATGGCTGACTTGCTATCGACCATAGACCCGGATCATCGGCAGAAATATCAGCAGTATCTGGCAACCTGGGAAAAGAAACTTGAGTTGCTCGATGAACAGTTGTACCAGGCCACCAGGCCAATGCAAAATCATCCCTATTTTCTGATATTTCATCCCTCTTGGGGATATTTCGCCCGGGAATATGGGCTCAGGCAATTGGCCGTCGAACATCATGGCAATGAACCAGGCCCAAAGTCCCTGGCCCTCCTGATTGACCAGGCAAGCAAGCTGGGAATAAAAACCATTTTTGTTCAGCCCCAATACCAGGGTAACAGTGCCCGGGTGCTGGCCCAGGCCTTGGATGGAAATGTGGTGAAAGTCGATCCCCTGGCGGAAAACTGGCTGGAAAATCTAAAAACGCTGGCACGAAAACTGGCTGAAGTTTATCATTGATACACTCGAAACACCCCCGTTAAACACATTACTATTGTCGCAAATATGTTCACGGACAACAGTAGGCAAACATATTAAAAAACCAGCATATATTGGAAAAAATATTGAATAAGAAGGAAAATAATAGCCAGGTTCCGGTCGTTTCAGTGGCAAATGTTTCCTTTGCCTATGACCATCTGTCGGTGCTTGAAGATATTAACCTGACCATCCATAAGGGTGATTTCCTGGGGATTATCGGACCTAACGGTGGCGGTAAAACTACCTTGGTGAAAATAATTCTCGGTTTATTGAAACCGCAAAAGGGAACTATCAACGTCCTGGGAACTTCGCCGAAAAATGCTCGATCACAGGTTGCTTACGTACCTCAGCATGCTCCTGAAGATCGGGAATTTCCTATTACTGTCTGGGAAGTAGCTCTGCAGGGCAGATTGCAGTCGTCAGGCTGGGGATATCGCTATACCCGGGAGGATCGTCAACGGGCAGCTGATGAACTACAACGGGTTGAGATGTGGGAGTTTCGAAAACGGCCCATCAGCGCTCTTTCCGGAGGACAGCGGCAGCGGGTTTTTCTGGCCCGGGCTTTATGCCGTGATCCGGAAATCCTTTTTTTGGATGAACCAACTGTGGGGATAGACAGTCGAGCCCAAGAGAATATCTATGATCTGTTACAAAAACTGAATCAGCACATAACCATCGTCATTATCACCCATGATATCGGAGTGATTTCCCAATACGTTCGTTCAGTGGCCTGTGTTAACCGGATCCTAATTGCCCATAATGAAGGTCTGATTACCGCCGAAATGCTGGAAAAAACCTATAATTGTCCTGTGGACCTTATTGCTCACGGGGTTCCCCATCGATTGTTTCAGCCGCATTCCTCCTGATATGCAGCGGCGCTACAAGACGGAGGAGAGGTAAAGATGCTGGAATCTTTCTATCAATTTGAATTTCTCCGGAATGCCCTCTGGGCGGGATTGCTGGTCAGCATTGCCTGCGGAGTAATTGGAACCCTGGTGGTGGTCAACCGCTTGGTATTTTTGGCCGGTGGTATTGCCCATGCAGCTTTTGGCGGTGTCGGACTGGCTTATTATTCAGGCCTGCCACCCCTGGCCTGTACTTCGGTCTTTTCGGTGCTGGCAGCCCTGGGTATGGGTGGTGTCAGGCTGTTGAGCAAAAGCCGTCCTGATACCATTATCGGTGCCATGTGGGCCTTTGGCATGGCTGTGGGGATTATCCTGGTAGATTTGACTCCGGGATATCATGCCGATCTGTTTGGCTATCTCTTTGGCAGTATCCTGGCGGTTACCCAGGCTGATCTTATCTTTATTATGCTCATAGACCTGCTGATCATGACGATAGTGTTTCGTTATAATCAGGAATTGATTGCCATTTCCTACGATCCCGAATATGCCACAGTCTGCGGTTTGCCGGTTATGCTGATTCGGGGTCTGCTGCTGATTCTGGTAGCCTTGTCGATAGTAATGATGATCCGGGTGGTTGGTTTGATCCTGGTGATTGCCTTGTTGTCCATCCCGGCTGCCATTGCTGAGGAGCTGACTGTTTCCCTGTGCAAAATGATGGTCTTATCGGTCATCATTAGTGCTGTTTGTATTGTGGCCGGATTATGGCTTTCATTTGTTTTTGACCTGGCTTCCGGGGCCAGCATTATTTTGTTGACGGCGGTGGTTTATTTGGTGTTTATCAGTGGAAAAAGACTGTTAACACAGGTTATGAGGCCCGCTGCAACATAAGATCGAAGATGGAGTTTTTAAGAAACCATCATAGCTAGGAGACTGTCCGAGAATAGAAATTTTTTCTCAAATCGAGGCATGCGAAAAAAATTACCGCAGGCATATATATGATATTCCGAGGATAATTTTTTGAGCATAACGAAGAGTTGGGGGAAAAGGGCATTTTCGGACAGTCTCCTAGATGATAAACGCTGCCGGCTGGATGTCATAGGTTGAAGGATGATGGGTTTTGTTGATATTTCTGAGAAACTTGCCGGCTTCCTTCCCCCGTGTATTAAGATTGACAGTTTTACCCTTAACATATCGGCCATGATCATTCTGCTCTAACAGAGTAACCAGAGGTCGGCCTTCTTCGGCATCATCTGGGGTTTCCACCACCAGCCCCAGCTCACCGGTATCCAGCTCCAGCAGAGTGCCAACGGGATAGACCCCCATCATGTTAATAAAAACTTTGAGCAGCAGGGGGTCAAAGTCAGTACCGGATCCTTCCAGCATGTACCCCAGGGCCTTATCCTGGCTCAGGGCGGTTGGCCGATATACTCTGGGTGAAGTTATGGCATCAAAAACATCGGCAATAGTTATTATCCGACCAAAAAGGCTCACGGGTTTCTGCCATTTAAGCTGCGGGTAGCCGGAGAGATCATAACGTAGATGGTGCTCAAAAGGTGGCAGAATAATCTGTGCTTTCATCTCTTGCGAAGCCCTTAATTTGAGAATCTGCTGGACACTTTTCAAGGGATGGCTGCGCATTATGGTAAGTTCCGGTTCTGTTAGTTTTCCTTTCTTATTTAAGATCTCCTTGGGAATTTCCACCTTTCCCAAATCATGAAAAAGGCCACAAAGTCCCAACCGGTTCAGTAAAGTCTTTGACAGGTCCAGTCTTTTTCCCAGGCACATGGATAAAATGGCCACGTTAACAGAATGGGTAAAAGTATAGTCATCAAAAACCCTGATGGTACTCATGGCCAAAAATAGAGGTTCCTTGTCAATCAACAGGTCCACCATGTTCTGGATGAGACGAACTGAACGGCGGACTCCCACCCGTTGCTGGCTATAAATCTTTTCAGCAACCTCTTTTATGGAAGCAAGTGCAGAACAATAGGAGGAAGCTGCGCGCTGTTTGGTTGCGATTCCGGTTGATGTCTTACTTTCATCCTCCGAAAAATAACCACTGTTGATTTTTGCTTTCGATTCATCAACCACGTTACCTTGATTCAATATGCTTGCAGCAGAACCTCCAGTTGAACCAGATTTTGGCTGACTATTTGCAATACTGGATTCTTGACCTGTCTTATTGATGGGGTCAACTATATGGCTCAAATCTGATGGGTTGTCATAATGTTCTTCTGTAAGTTCACCGTCTTCTTCAAATACCAGGTCAAGCCAGGGCAGGTTCCCCTGGTCAAGGTGACGTCCCAGCAGAATTTCCGGTTCATCTTCCAACTCTGCTTTGTTAAGCAGTCTTGCTCCTTCAATAATGCGATGGTCACCTGTTTCGTTAATGGTCATCTGCAAGGTGATGCCCTGAAGATGACGTTTTAAACAATAAGTCTGAAATGTATGGATGAGCGTTTCAATCATCGGCCGATGGGGAAACTTTTCTTCATTGAGAAAAAATCGCCCATGGGCAATGATCAGAGAAACCTGATCATCTTCTTTACAGAGGACAGTTACCGTTTGTCGTAAAGTTTCAACCCCCTGGGTAACAAGTTTGTTATTGCTTTGGTGAATCTTTACGGTTTGCAGAAGGCCCATCAGCGCCCGCAGCAGATCTTCTCCCTGCCGGCACCATTCTTCCCGTAATTCAATATTTGAAGCAGACATTCCTGCTGGGCTCATCGTTTCTGCTCCCTTGTTTTACGGCAGGCAAGTCTTATCTGGGGATTAAGACTTCTGGCAGCCTGTTTCAGAACGTTATCTGCTTCCTCCTGCTTCAGTAGATACAGGGCAAGAGCCGCACTTTCACGATGGCTTGTGGCCAGGTTGCCAAAAATATTCCAACTATGCTCCAACAGCATTTTTTTCAAAAAAGGTATGCAACGTCCGGAACCACAACGTCCGAGGGTCTGATAACAATCCCGTAGATGATTGCCTTCATCGGCATTGAACTTGTGCTGGGCAAGATATTCCAATAACAGGTGCTCCGCCAGGTTATGCCGTTCACGACTCAGGTGATTCAGTATCATCAATCGGATAGTGTCATAAGCATCATCCAGACCGTGGATAAGTTTTGGCAAGAGGGTTGGTTCACGATTCAGTAAGGTTTTAATTGCCTCCTTCCGGATCTGGAAATTATGGTGTTTTGCCAGTTTCAGTAACATTTTAGTGGTTTGCTGATCTTCGATAGTGGCAATGATTTCAATAAGTTTCAGGACCACTGATTCATCTTGGTTGTCCAGCAAGGGGGTTAATGATGCCAGGTCACGGGTGGCAAAATTTTGGACAATTTTTTCCAGCATCTGTGGCAGTTGACCTTGAACATTTCCAGCCAGCAAGGGTATGATGGTCTGATTTGCCACCGGGGTCAGTTGCTGACATATGCGGGCCAGTGCCAGTTGCTGCGGTTCGGTTTCATGTTCAACAACATCAGACCATATTTGTTTCAGCACCTGCAAGGTCGGGGGTGAGGAAACCGTTATGAAAAACCTGGCAATCAGTGGATGTATCCATTTTCTATCCTGGTTTTCCTGAGCATACATGATCCGCAAGGCTTGTAAAAGATGCAGAGAGGTTGGAAACTGCCTTTGAAATAACGATTCCTTGAATTCATCCTGCAGAAAGCTAAGAATGCCGGCAAAATCAGCTTCATCTGTCTGGATTTTCAAGATGTTCAACAAAACATCAAAAACATTTCCTGATCGTAAACTTTGTTCTTCCTCTGCGACCATCTGTTGCAAAGCTTCTTCTTCATCTGTTGTCAGTGTCCAGAGATGGCGCTCAACCTGGGGCAGGGGAACGGCAAGTTCAATGCTTTTAGATCTTGGTTTTTTTTTGGTTCCCTGTTCCCGGTCAGTACCGGATCCTAAGGACACCTGGGGTCCAGTGCCACTTCCATGGCTTTTTTCTCCAGCGATCCGTAGTATGCCGGAGCCTATGAGTGGCCCTCTGATTTTATCACTGGAACCGCCGTTTCTCCCATTTTCCGCCTGAAACGGCTGCCTGGTGTTTATCTGGTTATCGAATTCACCTGACGCTGGCATTCCTGTTCCTGCAGCTATGTCAAGCTGATAATCCCCGTTTTCCATTTTGTTGCTGACTCTAAACAAGGGGAAATCCAAAAAAATGTCAGGGTCCGGGTTGATATCAGCTGCTGCATAAGAAATATGGTCAAAATCAGCTTCCCAGAGAGAAGTAACCAGATCACCTTCTGCTTCCTCCTGAGGATTTTTATAGTGGTTAACAATCTGAAACAATTCTTTGATTTCTTCGGCATTCAGTCCTTGCTGAAATTCCAGCCAGAGAATTCCGTCACCATAAAACACAAATGCCAGATTGCTGGAATCGGGTGGGGCATGGTGAATCACTTTTCCTTCATAGAGAAACTGGTTTTGATTAACCGTAACTTTAAAATTGTTATAATCCTTGATGAAATTATTAATCTGGTTAAACGCATGAGTAATGGAATGTTGGCAGACAGCATGATCTTCCGGGTAGAGACAGGCATTTTTCACTGCCACCAGCAGGGTGTTGATTGCCGTCTTTGCCGTCTGTAATTCGCTGGCTGAAACGTTATCAGTCTGAGTTGTTTGATTTATTTTCCGTTGACTTTCCATATTGACAGATGCCTGGACACATTGTGGTAATTTATCTTATGATATCGTAATGTTATGGAAATACTTTAGAATTTCTTTAAAAGGTAGGGGATTATTGATGATGAGGGACCATGTGCCCTGCCTATTTGAGTGTCGGTTTTGATTACAAATCTACAGCAGGTTTATCCGTTAAAAAGAATTTAAGAAAACCCTGGTTTTGTCGATTTCTGATGAGAATGCTATTTTGATTCATTGGTGTCCGGCTAGATTCTTGCATTTTGTTATCTGAAGCTGATTTCAGCATAAAATGACAAACAGGTGGGCAGATAGTCTTATGATTGAGAAGGTTTCGGTTGATTTCAAATACTTGGATGATATCCGTAGCCTGCAGCGGGAAGGCTGTCCGAGCGTTCTGGTCAGGGTGGAAATGATGTTGTTTTGACCACCGCCATTATTGCCATGGGTCATAGTCTGCAACTTGATCTGATTGCTCCTTTTCATCTAAACAAAAATAATTGACTTACAATGGTAGAGATGGTATTTTTGTTGGGAAAATTTCACATTAATCATCATTTTTTCATAAGGTGAAGGAGGAATACCATGCCGAACAGTGCAACCAAGATTACCGATGGAGTATACTGGGTGGGGGTCAATGATCATGATACTCCCTGTTTTGAAGGGTTATGGGCTTTGCCCAAGGGTATGAGCTATAATGCTTATCTGGTGCGAGGAGAGAAAAAAACAGCCCTGATTGAATTGACCAAGACCACCTATACCGATGAATTTATCGGCCGGGTGGAAGAAATTGTTCCTCTGAATGAAGTTGATTATATCATTCATAACCACATGGAACCCGATCATACCGGAGCCATACCGGCAGTTTACAAGCTTTGTCCCCAGGCGGAGGTTCTTTGTACCGCCAAGGCTAAAACTTTTCTTGATCAGTTTTACGGTGAAGGGGGGCGGGTGACGGCGGTAAAAGATGGTGACAGTATTGACCTCGGGGGTAAAACGCTTAAATTTCTCAGCTATCCGTGGCTTCACTGGCCTGATACCATGTTTACCTATCTGGCCGAAGATAAAGTACTCTTTTCCTGTGATGCTTTTGGCGGCTATGGGGCAGTTGATGATGCTCTTTTTGATGATGAGATGGATCTGGAGCCCTACTGGCCTGAAGCAAAGCGTTATCTGGGGACCATTGTCGCATCTTATTTACAGCATGTGGTCAAGGCTATTGATAAGTGGGTAAAAGGGGGGATGGGTATCGATATTTTATGCCCGTCCCACGGGCCGGTCTACCGGCAGAACCCCATGGCGATTATCAGCCGTTACCAGGAATGGGCAAAAAATGAGAAAGAAGCAAAAGTGGTGATGATCGTCGGTTCCATGTGGGGCAATACCCATAAAATGGGAGAAATAGTACGTCGGCGTCTGGAAGAAAAGGGCATCGAAGTGAAATATTTTGATGCCGCCAGTGCCGAATCAGGAGCGATTCTTGGCGAAATGCTGAATGCCGGCGGGATTGTTTTCGGGGCGCCTACCTATGACGCTAATATCTATCCCAAACTGGAATATTACTTGATGCTGTTTAAGGACAAGAAAAAGAACGGTTACCCTGTAGGTGTTTTTACCCAGAATAGTTGGAATGTCAGTGTTCTGCCGAAAATGGAAGCATACCTGAAAGATATGAAATCAGAGATTATCCAGCCGGAAGTTGTCGGCCATGGATCCCCCAATGCTGAAGTGACGGAAGCTTTACAGCAGATGGCTGACAACCTGGCCATGAGGATTACCAATCTTTGTGCCTGTCCGCTGTAATAGTTTAAAATAACAAGTAAAATTAAAGGATTATTTGATTTTTATCAAGTAATCCTTTAATTTATCTCCCCGGCCATGTGTGAACGTATGTGAGACTTTTTTACCGTGCAGATTCAAAGATATCCATTGCCTGCCGTTCATAACCCCCCAAATTATGCAAGTAAATTTCAGTGGTGGACCGCTTTTCATGCCCCATGTCTTTTTAAAAGCGGTGACTTTGATCCAGGAGGTTTTATCTTTTCCTGATTTGAAAGCCAGGTTGAACGAGGCAATAGGATCTCCATCGGAGGAATAGAATATTTCTGGGTCGTTGCCTAAATTGCCAGTTAAGATGCACAGATTCATGTTTTGCTCCTTTCGTGGTTGGTTGACGTTGGCTGTTCAGTAATTGGTTTTTTCATTACCTTGTATTTCTCTGGTTTGACTAAATATCCTGGTGGCAGTCTGGTGATAGCGATAATGATTTGAATTAAGATGATAACAATAGCCAGGAAGCCAATGATCATGATGGTTTCAAAAGACTGTTTATCGTTTTGCACCTCCTCGATCATCACCGCGTAAATCTGGTAGGCGTAGGCTTTTATGTCATCGATGTGGCGTTGTGAGCGTCGACTGAATACTTCGTAAAATGATGGCCTGGCATATCTTTCCTTCATCTTGATTTTTATATTTATTGCGATCATGGCAATCACCACCAGAAAAGCAATAAGCAGCCATTTCTTGAAATTGAATTTAGGCTTCTGCTCCATCGTTTTTCCTCCTGTTAATGACCCAAACAATAAGACCGCCAGAGATAATGAAAACGGTGATCAATCCAAGTCTGGTATAAGTCGTGCCTGATTCGTTGGTTTCTTTTCTGGCAATTATCTTTTTCAACTTTGAATTTTCCATTCGCAGGACATTGACCTGTTCCATGATTTTGCCGAATTCCTGTTCTTTCTGGTCGTTGCAACCAGTGATGATGAGAGGTGATAGCAAGAGGATGGTGGTGGTTGTCACAATGACAATGGTTTTACGCATAGGTGGACGCTCCTTCCTGGTTGAAGGTTGTTGGTGTTTGAGCTGGTTGATGGAAGTTGTGTGGTTGTGAGTTTGGATCGGTTTTATGTTGTTGATGATGATTGGGTGACGCAGAATGAAAAAATATTTCTGCGTTGGAAGTGATTATGATTTGTTATGACTGGCGGCGAAATAAAGTTTTGAAGAATTCCTCTTTTCTGGTTTTGATGGTGACATAAGGGCCAAGTTGTTTTTCTGTTTGGTTGATATTATCCGGTATGATGATCTTTCTCTTTTTGCCAAAGATGGCCAGGATGCGGTCAAAGAAATTGTCTGGCGGTAGACGGATGGTCATGGTGGTTTCTCCTGTTTTTGGTGGTTATTGGGGGGTTCGTTAATGGAATTGTGTGGGGTGAAACATGTTTCATATGGTAATATATATAGCGTTGGCGAGAGAAAACCAGATTGGAGATAAGGGAAATTTGACAGGTGGGTAAAACGGTGTTAATGTGCATAATGAATTTATATAGGAGGAGGATGGTATGAAGAAGTTTTTTGTTTTGATCAGTCTTATTTTACTTTTTTTACCTGTTTATTCACTGGCGGCCACCATCAATTGTTACTTAAGGTGAAGCATATAAATGAATAAACCTATCCTCCGTTATTTGTTATGCATAAGTGTTGTGGTTTTGCTTTGCATGGTTGGTTTTTTTATCAGATCTTTACCAACAACCCAGAAGCAGGAAGTGTCTGGAAATTTTATTGCTCAAGGCATAAAAATTTCCAGTTTTAAGGGTGATCGTTTGCTTATTAATCTCCAGCTTGGGAAAATTCAATTAACCAGTAAGAAAAGTGGTTTTCTGCGATTAGGTTTTTGGAAGGTTATGCGTTTTGATGCCGTCATTATGGATATGTATCCGCCGGTAAGTGACATGCTGTTTACCAGGGAAAACATATTGCAGAGTTTAATGCTGGGCAGGAAAGATAGTAGGGCAAATGAACGTGATGGTTTAGCGAGTTCGGCGGAAAATATTGCCGATATATTGCAATTGTCCTCCCGGTCGGTAAAAGGGTTTGAGATGCATGATATTCTCTGGCGCATCCACGAAAATAATATGGTCATTTTCGAACTTAACAGTCGGTTTGCAGATTTTGATTTCAAACATAAAAGTATGATTTTTAAAGGCAGCGTAAAAGTGGAGACAGGTGGGGAGGGGCGCATACTTGATACCTCTACCTTGGAGTGGAATTTAGAGCGGGGGATATTAAAAATTCCCTGTGCGTATAAACTTACGGTTAACGGGCAACGAAGATATGGCTCCCGTTTGAAAACAGATTTGTATTTGAAAAAATTGGAAGATGCATAAACACCATTGTAATATAAGGAGGAGAAAAAGTGCAGTATGGATATCAGAGGTTTTTTAGGTCATTGAATTGTTACTATTGTCTTATGGTGATTATTGCCCTGTTATGCATCCCTGCGGTTAGTATGGCAGATGAAGCTTCAGCCAGACAGCTTGTCAGTGAAGGCCGAACATTTCTGGGGCAGCACGATATTGTCAACGCCAATATTCGTTTCAGCAGCGCAGTGTCGGAAGATCCTGGCAATCAGGCTGCCAATGCATTTTACAGCGTTACCCGCATATTGGTCCTTGTTTATGGTGTTGATTTTAATGCTCTGCTGGATCGTAATAACGCCAGCAGTGATGGCAGGGATATCTATCACTGGGACGTAGATTTTTCCGAAGATGCAGACGGGAATACAGACCTGCCTCCAGGTGCGCCTACCTCTACGAAGTATATTGATTTTCTTACAGGGAGTTTGATACCTGAAATTGACGGGGCGCTCCTAAATCTGACCCAGATAGATTCTACCTTTTCTTTGCTGATTGCTCCGGAGGAGATAGACAGCAGTGATGGGCTGGAGGTTGATTATGGAGATGTGCTTATGTACCGTGCCTTGCTCCATGCGCTGAAGTCCACCATACAGATAACTGCTTCTTATAACCTTGAATTCAATGTGGCATATCTACTTCCTAAGGTTGAGGATGACTCTTTTTCCATGAATGATGACCTGCTTGCTGTCTATGCGGATTTTTTGAAGTTGTTGACGCCGGACCAGATGAGTTCGGCTGGATCAGACTTGGAACTTAGCATAGACTGCTATCTTGATGCTTCCGATTTCATCAGGGCGGAAAAAGATGACCAGGGAGATGATTTTATTGCCTTCGACTCCGATTCTCTGGAAGATGAGCAGGAATTTCGCAATGTTCTGCAAGATGTCAAAGCCTCACTTGCTGGTCCGACAATGATTGATGATCATTTTGTGTTGGATTTAAGCAGGTTTTTCGACCAGCCTTTTGGTTTGCGGACTTTTCTGCCGGATTTTGATGAAGATAACAATGTGATAGCATGTACATTTCCTGATCCCACTATTAACGGACTTTTACCAGAATATACATCGGCTAAATGGAATGATATCCTTAATATAGATTTTACCTCTCCTCCTCCTCCTGTTGTAGTTGGTACACCACCTTCTTCCAATCAATCTGCTTGGAACTATCCCCCGGCAATAAATCTGGTCATTCAATCCAACCCCGCAAATTGTCAACCATTTGCCATCGGTGACTTATCAACTGGTAACTTGAATCTTCAAGTAGGGCTTCCTGCATTTTCATCAGGGGTGGATATTTATCTTGCCATCGGATTTGCTGATTCATTATTTCTAATTGATAGTTCAAACGGGTTACAGTCTGCCTCAAGGTTATCGATTCTCCCAAAATGGAAAACCAATGTTTCTGCCGCTATCAATGAATCACTGTACGGGAATATTCCAACTTCTTTTTTACCTCCGGGATCATATAGTCTTTATGTATTGGTAGTTCCAACCGGAGAAATAGATTTTAGCCATTATTATTTCTGGGCTACATCTTTTAATATTGGTGGTTGAAGATGTAAAGGATTGGTGAGCTATTGAAAGAGACAAATTTGGAAATTTTTTGCATCAGGGAAGAAAGAATTTAAGGCGGCTAAACCAGTTGCTGTACCAGACCGGAAGAAGCCCAGCGGCGCTAATTGCGGCAATCTCAGGAACCGGCAGGTGAGCCTTATTCGTTAGACTTTTTATCCCAAACAAACAAAGAAAGAACGCATCTTGAATTCAGAAAATGACAAAATCGGTTCTATTTATAGCTTCGACATGAGCCGAGAAATAGCTCACTTCAAACTCATGCCTGAGCACATCCAGTCAAGCGCCGAATGCAACGCCGCCGATGTCATTTACGAGTCTTTTGTTGTGCCTGGCGATCAGGATTACCTAATGTCCCGATTGCTTGCTCAAAAGGGGCTGCCACGGGGATTTTACTGGGCAGCGGCACAAGCTATAGAGAAATACTTAAAGGCTTTCCTTTTAATGAATGGCGAGGGTGTCAAAAGCTTTAAAGCCCACCCAATTAACGCACTTTTTAAAGCCGCAAGCAGAATCGATATATCGATTGCCAGCCTTAGCATACTACCGCACCAGAGTATTCAGGTTGATGCAAGCGTATCACATCACTTAAAAATGTTTGCCACTACGGATTTCATCGACGACATAGAGAGGTATGGCTGCGCAGACAACAGATATAACACCTTTGGCGTCGAATACAACACAGGCCATCTTTGCGCAATGGATAGTTTGTCATTTAATTTGCGAAGAAAGATTGGCGCGATACCAATAAATGAAAGCTTCAAGAAATTAAGTCCAGACTTGATCCTGATTTTTGAGAAAAACAATCCGTGGTTCCAAACGGAAGAAAATCAAATGCTCAACCGAATTCCAAGCGAAGAATTCCCTATTCAATATTCATCCAGCGTCACAAAGTTAGAGTTCCTCATAAAAAACGAGAGCAATCCAGCTTACAAGATAGCTTTGCAGTGGTTAAGAGGAAAAATGAAGCTTCCAAAGATGAATGGCAAATCTCAATAATGCCACTCACAAAGGATAAAACATGGGAATATAAAACATGGGTGTCAGGCCTACACAGTTGACAACAAAGCAACCTGCATTGCAGAAGCTTAGGCCTGATTATGCTTTTCCAGAATTTGCATGAATGTTGAGATGTGTGAAATGTGTAGGCCTGACACCCATGCTCTTGTTTACACTATCGCATCTAGCTGACGGGCTTCGGCACCACGGTCGATGAAGATTTAAAGCCCACCCTGCCTCGCCTGCAGCTGATGCAAGTGATGTTAGCAGGCAATTGATGCTGAACCAAAACAAGAAAGGCTTCCCTATTGAAGAAGCTAACCAAATACAAGATTCTTACAATTTATTGCCGGTGCGGCCAAAAGTTACTGAAATATAAAAAAGGACCGGGAAGAAGGTTGTTGAAAATTCATCGGGACCGCATAACAGAAGACTATACCGGCATATTCATAAATGACTACTCGGAGAAAGGTACTAACATCTATTGCCCTTCTTGCGATAAGCGAATTGCGACCGTGCAGATCGTTAAGGGAAAGTATGTCAACAAGGTAAACCAGGGGCAGTTGGGGCTAACCAAATAAGATCCGTTTAACGTAGCTCATTTTGTTATGCTTTAGGATTTATAAACCATCTTAGATTCAACTCGTAAGTGCAACAGTTAAAAATGTTTTGGTATTAAAGAATACTTCATAAGGTGTTCTATAGTCCAGCCGTTTTCTAGGCCGGTG
>Ga0307991_1000328_pt1 | contig 34791 bp, 26 predicted proteins | sample EllFjometagen131_FD_203146 | JGI IMG/M metagenome (GOLD analysis project Ga0307991, IMG submission 203146) | Marine microbial communities from Ellis Fjord, Antarctic Ocean - #131 | ecosystem: Environmental > Aquatic > Marine > Unclassified | place: Southern Ocean | collected 2014-10-08 | reverse complement strand
TTTCAGTTCTGTCATGTCACATGTTTACTGGGTTTATTGCGCCTACATTCTATTGAATTCGTCGCCACCGGGAATTCCGAAAAGGACAAACTCAATGGCAGAAAAACAATTAATGGTTAACAAAATTATTGAGAACAAGGGGTTGTCCGCTGTAAACCAAGTCTTAACGCAGGTTAAAGGACCACAGCGATTAAAAGCCTCTATTCAGAAGGCTCTCAATGGTGGTAGTATTTTAGAATCCCTTTCTTTAAGCGGATTGACAGGGTTTTAAATTATTTTCACTTACCATTTAAGTATAACATCTGTAGTGATTGATTCCTTTTTTTATTTAAAATTAATTTTACTATCCTAATTTCATGAAAAATTTCAGGAAACTTAATTCAAACGATAAACCAATTTGCTCTGTCTGTATTGCCAATTATAATGGAATTGAATACATAGATAGTTGTATTTCATCTGTGATCAATCAAACATTTTTATTTAATGTGGAAATCATCATTCATGATGATGCCCCAACTGATGGTTCAGCCGACTATATTCAAAAGAATTATCCTGCTGTAAGGCTCATTGAAAGCAGCATGAATGTAGGCTTCTGTGTCAGCAACAATCGAATGGCAAAAGAAGCGGCAGGTGACTTTTTATTTTTCCTGAACAATGACGCGATCTTATTCCCAGATGCATTAGAAACGTTATATAATTATTCTTTACATGGGAATAGTCACTTGATTCTCAGCCTTCCTCAATACAACGCCGAAACATGCGAGTTGATCGACATTGGAAGTAAATTCGATCTATTTCTTAATCCTGTCCCCAATAAAGACAAAATGCAGGCAAAAAACATAGGGATGGTGATTGGTGCATGTCTTTGGATTCCTATGCCTTTATGGAAGGACCTTGGTGGGTTTCCGGAATACTTTCAGTCGTTGGCAGAAGATATGTATATCTGCTGTATGGCTAGATTAAGAGGTTTTCAAGTTGAAACCACCCCCTATTCCGGCTTTCACCACTGGGTTGGCAAAAGCATTGGAGGAGGCAAGATATTAAAAGACAGACTTTCAACATTAATCAAACGAAGAGCATTAAGCGAACGCAATAAAAGTTATGTAATGGTAATTTGTTATCCGTCACCGTTATTTCAGCTATTTTTCCCAATTCACATTTTTTTGTTGTTTACCGAAGGATTATTCCTGTCAATAATAAAATCCAAGCCAGACTTATTGTTATCTATTTATCTATTTGCAATCAAATCCTTGTGGAAAAAGCGTTACCGTCTTTTAAGATTAAGGGAAATTCATCAAAAAAGAAAAACCATCAAACCTCATGTCTTTTTAAAGCCTTTTAATTTTATCCCTTATAAATTTGAAATGCTTATACGCTATGGAATGCCCGAAATAAAATGAAACTATAAAACCTTTGGATTAGAAAAAATTGATATGAAAATCATTGCCTTTTACTTACCCCAATTTCATCGAACACCTGAAAATGATTTATGGTGGGGGGAAGGATTTACCGAATGGACTAACACTTCTAACGCCAAGCCATTATTTAAAGATCATTATCAACCCCGCATACCGTTTCAGCTTAATTATTACGATTTAAGTCTTCCTGAAACACAGCAATGGCATGCAGCAATTGCCAAACGTTACGGTATTTATGGTTTTTGTTATTACCACTATTGGTTTAAAGGTAAACGACTTTTATATAAACCTTTAGATGGCATATTAAAAAACAATATGCCTGAATTTCCTTTTTGTTTGTCTTGGGCAAATGAGTCATGGACTCGGGCGTGGGATGGCAGCAAAAAGCATATTCTTATGGGTCAAGATTATGGAGAGAAACAAGATTGGCAAGAACACTTTAAATTCTTAGCTAGTGTTTTTAAAGATCCTCGATACATCAAAGTTAATAATAATCCTTTATTTATTATTTATCGCCCTTCGCTTATTCCCAGGTGTGACGAACTTTTGAAATGTTGGAATCTTGAGGCTCAAAAATACGGATGGGAAGGAATTCACTTTGTTGAAACCCTTACAATATTTGATAATAAAAGTACTTCAAGTCGTTTTAAAGCACAAATCGAATTTGAACCTATGTATACCATCGGACATCATTTAGGAATAACACATGAAGGAGGACGATATATCAAAAAACAAATTCGATCGATGTTGAAAAAATTCGATTTTCCGATACCAAATATATTATTAAACCGAATAAGCTATGATTTAATATGGCATAAAATTCTTGATCGAAAAAGAAAAACTAAACGAATTAAGTATCTTGGCGCTTTCCCGGATTGGGATAATACTCCAAGGCGTAAAGAGGATGCCCTTATTATTGATGGTGCAAATCCAAAAAAATTTGAACAATATCTAAAACAACAGATAAAAATCGGAAAAGGGCATCAATCTGATTTTTTGTTTATTAACGCATGGAATGAATGGGCTGAAGGCGCTTATTTAGAGCCGGATGAGCGATATGGCTATCAATATTTAGAGGCATTACATCGGGCAATAAAAGATAAAGGTGAATAAACATAAAGCAAGGCCCATCCAAGTTAAACCTCTAAAAAAAGTTCGGTTCGTCCTTCAGCGTTGCTCAATATCTCGAGCGAACAGTCAATTAAATAGCTTTCGTTTATCCGCATCTTCTATTGAAAAAATGAAATGGTAATAGCAGAAATTTTTTGCATAATTTTTTTCAACAGGATTCCAATCGATGAAATAAAAAAATACGTCACTTTGTTGCTATTAAAAAAAAAGATTAAGGAGCAATAAGTACGAAAAAAATTTCTGCCATATACACTTTTCGAAAGACGAATTTCTATCTTAGCAAATTCTTTAAAATCTTCCTTGCTAAGCTCAACACCAATACTTCTAGAAATCTTTATAATCAAACATTTCCCGGAATTCCAAGTAAGGGCTCTATTTAAATCCTTCATAACGAATATATCTGTAAGAAATAAATATAAGCACCTGATTAATAGAATGTTTATACTTATACTTTCATGCCATTCCCATTCAAGATCCACAAATTTACATTCTCCGTTCAGAATATAACTATTGCTCCATACACAATCAATATACTTTCCATCAATCAATAACTTTTCGTCTAATTTAGAAGACACTAATCTAATAGATCTGAGCCATCTTTTACAGGGGGCAAAAAGTTCTTCCAATTTTACGCTTTTGTCTTTTACACGTCTCATGATCTGCGTATGAATAGAGAATCCTTCAATCCATTTACTCTGGCACTTACAGAGTTTAATAAATTTTGATTTTACAACGTCTTGATTGTTCATTAAAGATTTCTTTACTAATAAGTTAGCTTCATCATTTTCTATAAAACTGGTCACGGTTTGAAATTTTTCGACACGATTATTGCTATAATAAAATCCTAACTGTTTTAGTTTTAGAGATAATACTTCTTTTTTCCCTGCAACAATAAGAAATGAATTGGAGAAAAAAGGAAGCATTTCATTTTTATCTATCTCTAGAAGAACAAGCCTTTCATCATACAAAGACTTTCCAATCTCCATATAAGGATTTTGCCGAAATCTTCCAATTAACTCTCCAGCATGTGTTTTTTGAAAAAACCGAAAGGATAATATGCATGATGGAGTCTTATAATCAGGATATGGAAAATAAAAATCAATGCTTCGAAAATACTGTTTTAAGAGTTTTCTAAGTTCACCAGAACCGAAAGTTCGGGCTTTTTTGTCTCCATATCGAGGATATCCTTCAAGCCCATCAAACATAATGCCCGTGTGATCTTCTTTGTTTGATGAAAAATACTTCAGTCCAAACTGATTTTCTATGGCGAGAACAACAACACCATCAGGTTTTAGTATTTCCTGAAAATAATTTAAGATATGATCATGAGGATACTCTGTGTCAACGAATATTGCGGAATATTCAAATACCCCGATACAAAAAATAATATCGAATTTTTCTTGAAATATTATCTCTTGAAACGGCGCACAAATGATGTCAACATTATTCATATCACTCGTTCGCAATCGCGCAACGCTTGCTCTCGATAAGCTTCCTTCGATTGCAAGAACATCGTCAAATGTTTCACCGAGAAAACGGGTTATCGCACCACAACCACACCCAACTTCCAATACTTTGTTTGATCTATCAAAATCAAAACCACGCAAAAGTTGCGAACGCTTTCTTGAAAGATGATACTCGCTTGGCCAGTCTTTTATCCATTTTTCGAGTTCGTATGAATTAGAGCTTAAATCTTTTGCCTTAGATAAAACTTTCTTAAGGTATCCCTCTGAACCATCGGAATAATTGAAAGGCTTCCTATTCGATAGAATCCAAACAGAGTTTGGATCAAGCTTTATGTTATTTTTAACTCTATTACTAATATTTGTGGTCAAAATATCTCCTTATGAAAACTCATTATTTTTTAAAGTGCGATCGGCTAGATAAGCAAGCGCTATCGTGCTTATACTCACCCGGATTAACCAGGCAATTGCAACACCGGTAATACCATAAGACAGAAGAATTCTAAGATATATTAGATATAAAGGTAACTGGATTAAATGAAGTTTTGCGGTTATATCAGGTCGACCGGAAGCTTGAATTAGCGATTGGGATATGTGCCCAAAACTGTTTATGAAAACGCCGAGCGCCAATATTTGAGAAACATGCAAGCTATTATGCGCGAAGTCGGCATTGATCCATAGAGTAAGTGCCCTCTCTGAAAAAAATAAAATAAACAGGACTATGGGAATCAGAATAAATGCCATATGCTTCATTGTTTGATAGTATAAATATCTGACATGAAGAGTATTTTGTGCAAATGCGTGTGTAAAAGCGGGGAACATCACACCCAAAATTGCTGTTGGAATAATCAACAGTTTTATCAGAACTTCATACGGGGTTGTATAGTAAGCGACAGCAGTAACAGATATCATACTAGCGATAAAAAATCGATCCATATATAACATCATAGGGCCAACAATATTACTCACAGTTAGCCAACCACCAAAGCTGAATAATGGCCTAATCATACATCTTTTTATACGGATTTCTTGTCCAATTGAAGGTATAATTCGAAAACAAAAGATAACATGAACAATACAAGCAAAAAAACGGCCTATAACGAGCACGGATACCAGTGCAACCAGACTTTTAGAAAAAGGGAGCACGGCCACGGGGCCTATAAAAGTGAAAAAGCCCATAGGAACACGGACGAAGTTGATTAGATCAAAACGCTGGTGTGCTTCGAGAACACCACGTAAACCTGTTGTAATGATGACAATTGGAATTGATATGGCTAAAAGGTAAAAGGTTTGTTTCGTTTCATTTAGTAGAGGTTCAGGAATCCTTAAGCTTGTTTCTACTAACCAAGGAGTGAGTATCATCAAAAATAAAAATCCGATCATACCCAGTCCGATCATAAGAGCAAGTGCTGTCCATATTAAGCCGGGAATTTCTTTTGTCTGGTCATTCCCTATATATTCAGCTACTAATTTAGTCAGTGCCCGACCGAGTCCTATGTCAAATAGGCTAAAATACCCTACCACCACCCATGCTAAGGTCAATATCCCAAAACGATCTGTGCCTATGCTTTTAATCAATATCGGAATAGCAAAAAAAGCAGCCACCATGGGTGCACTTTGACCAAATAAATTTACAATGACATTGCGTGTGAGTGAATGTTTTTCTGCTTTTATTGATGATGCGGTTTTACTTATCATAGATTATTTGTGATACAATACTGGCTCAATAAAGTCATAGAATGAGAAAATACATGATCTATTTTAAACGGGTTCATTTGTTAGAATCAAGAGGAGAATCGTTATACTTTGCCATACCATAAAAGCCAAGGATTCTCAGAACAGTGTTGACCGTTGTTTTAAATGGTTAATTAACGACTAAATTGGTCAAAAATTTGTACATTTAAATGCCATCGTAATAGCGAAACATACCTTATCTTATATTATTTCAGATACTTATTCGCCTCCATGTCAAACCACATCCCAAAAAGCGTGAACAAACTTGCGCTCATAAATGAAAACATGGCGGCCAGAGCATTGATCGGAGGGATATAACCATTTAAAAACCAGTATATAAAGAGTCGAACAGAAAGCAAAAGAGTCACAATGGAAAAAAAACCGCCCAACAAATAAAAAAAAACCAAGGGATGAAAATCCCGAATGATATACTTTTCTTTCATTCTCCAGAGAAATAACTTATTCAGCAGCCATCCAATTTTAAATATTGCGCGTCCGATTTTAATACCTGATTTTTCACCGATATTATACACCGGTTCGACGGGTACGTCTTTTACAATAAGATTATTTACATTTAAACGAACAAGAATATCGTTAGGGTGACCATACCATGTATAGAGCTGATTCCAGTCAATCATGTGAAGGGCTTTTTTATTGATTGCCGTATATCCGGATTGTGAGTCGGCCACATGCCAGTAGCCGGATGCAATTTTTGTAAACAGGGAAAGAAATGCATTTCCAAAATACCGTACTTTAGGGATTTTTTGATACGCTTCACCAGTAAAAAGACGGTTGCCTTTTGAATAATCCGCCTTGCCTTCGACAACCGGATCAAGCAGCGCCGGCAAATCTTTCGGAGCCATCTGGCCGTCACCGTCCATCCGGACAACCACATCAAGATCCATCGATTTTGCAAAATTATAGGCCGTTATCATTGCCCCCCCGGCCCCTTTATTAATTTTATGTTCCAGCAGGGTGATATTCTGGAATTTTGTCTGATAAGAATTGATGATTTCAACGGTTTTATCTGTGCTGCTATCATCGACGATAATTATCTGATCGATATAATCTGGCATGGAGTCAAGGACATTACCAATCTGAGTTTCTTCATTATAAGCAGGTATGACAATGCCGATTTGTTTGTTTTTATACATGTCAATGGAGCTCCTAAATTGATACTGTTGATTTAATTTTTTTTGTCATTCACCCTGAATCAAGTTGACCATTTTTTTTGAAGTGTTTAAATGGGCTTAATGAAAAACCTGACTCATGTTAAATTCCATGTCAGCAAGATTTGAAAAACCTTATCAAAGTAGTATTTATGAAAAAATATTTTTCTTTATACAACTGGATCTTTTAAGAACATACCTTTTGTTTATAAAAACCAAAGCATCTTGGGTCACGCAAAATGTTCATTAATTTAAAGGTAGGATTGCAGGACATCAGCCGGAATCTGACCAAGATAGACTTTCCCGTTGATTATAAAGCCTGGGGTGCCGGTCAATTCATGCACTTTGATACCTTCCTTGATATCTTCCCATAAAATGTTCCAAAACCTTTGATTTTGAATTGCATAATGCATTGTTTCATAATCAAAGCCATTATCTTTGGCAATCTTCTTTATATTCAACACCTCTGTATTTCTCGAAATGTTAAACAGATAATCATTCATTTCCCAAAATTTCTTCTGTTCCATAGCAAATATTGCCAGCACGGATAATTTGGCCGCGCCATTGTGAAAAGGCTCTATGACCAGTGGATTAATGATATGATCCATAGGAAAATTTCGATGAATAATCCGAATTTTATCCGGATGGGCTTCTATGAGCCGGCGGAGAAAATAATGCATTTTTTTGCATTGGAAACAACGGTAATCTGAAAACTCGATGATCTCAAGCTCCGGTTTTTCCGAACCAATCCAGGGGTGGCCGTCTTCAGTAATACCGGTTGGAGTAAGTTTGGATAATTCCGGCGGATTCATATGCCAGTATGGCGGGAAAAAAAATATCATGACAAGAGCAGTTGCGGCGAAACTGGCGGTAATGGGTATGGTTGTTCTGGGAACAGTTAATAGATACTGAATATCCAGTTTTATGGCAGTGAAAAAAGGTTCACAAGCAAATCGCTTCCGAACTATCCATGTATAAAATAACAGCGCAAGATTGACTGCGTAGCTGATAATGCACATGATGCAATAGCTGTGAATATAATAGGAGGAGATAAACGCCAGAGCAACACTGTATACGCTGAATGCCAGACTGATGATCAACAAAAGAGTCCAGACCCTTTTTTTTTCAGCTTGTTTAGGCCATGCAAACGCGAGCAGAACCAGAAAAAAACCGTATCCCAGAATTCCCCATACCGGCACCGGAACATCAAAAAAAATGGAATACTGGCTTTGAGAGACTGTATCGCAGTTTAATGCTTTGGAAATAGCGCAAAAACTTTGGTATCCCATATCCGAGAAATTACGATAATGGGATATCGCCTGATAGATAGAATCGAAAAAACCGATAAACGTGAAAATAAGAACCGGAAAAAAATAATAAAGATAATGGAAAGGTGTGATTGGTTTATTGGCTTTTCGGGAAAACATTTATGTCAGCACAATTTTATCTTGAACAAGTTATGGTATTAATGGGTTCTGCGTCGTTTTCGCTGGAATAGGCTGTTTTTTAATTTTTTCTTCTATTTGCGCGATGGCATGTTTCGCAAGCATGGATCCGGGGTCGATGGCATGCGCCATATTAAAGGCTTTTAATGCTTTTTCCGATTCTCCCACACCAGCCATGACCGCGCCGATGCCGCAGTAGGCTGACGTAAAATTAAGATCATAGAATATCGCCTTTTTGTAATATGCCAATGATTCACTCATTAACCCCTTTTTGAAATAGGCATTTGCCAGATTCACCCAAGCCATTGGCATATCTATTTTAAACTCAAGGGCTTTTTCATAAAAAAAAATGGCGTCGTCCAGCTGATTTTTTTGGGCCATGACTACACCAATATCATTATACGCTATTGCAAAATTAGGTTTAATCTTAAGTGATTTTTCATACTGATCAATAGCTGCGTCCAATTCTCCTTTTTGAAATAAAAAATCTCCATAATTTAAATGGGCGAGCCAATTCTCTTGTGTCACCGAAATTGTGTGTTTCCAAAGAGTATCATTATTCTTCCAAACGGTAACCTGATGTATAGTCAAAAAGGTTAGAATTAGCAAGAAAACAATAATTCCAAAACTGGAAACTTTTTTACCAACTCGCAAATTAGCACTTAATGAATCAAAAGCCCATATTATACCAATCAACAGACCGATCAGAGGAAAATACATATAACGATCCGCCAGGGCTTGAGAGCCAACCTGGATTAACCCTATAACCGGCAAAAGCGTTATGATAAACCATAGCCAGCAAAACAGAAAAAAACGATTCTTTTTGCGGAAATAAACAGCAATACCGGTAGCAACAATTAAAAATAGAGAATTTATAATAAATTGGAATAAATCAATACGATACTCATATGGATAAATGACAGCGAGATTGACCGGCCAGATGGTCTTATAAATATAGTTGGCATAGGCATTTAAGGCATTGACAAGTCTGAGGTGCAAGGGGAGTCCCGCCAAAGAATTTATCGCGCCGACCGATGCCTGACTGTAGAGGGCAACCACGCTAAAAAAAATCGCAACAATAAAAAAAGGGACCTTCTCAAAAATAATGGCGGAATTTATCCGGAAACGGAAAAATTCAAATAATGAGGAAACCCGCAAAAGCGGCCAGAAATCCAGAAGGCAAAAAATAATCGGCAACGTCACGAGCATGGGTTTTGACAACAAACTGCAAACAAAAAACAACATGGCCAAAACGTAATGGGCTGGCTTGGGTTGCCGCGCATATTTGCAATAATAAATAAGGGATAACAATCCCCAAAAAGTGCTTAAAACATCTTTACGTTCGGATATCCATACAACTGATTCCACATGCAGTGGATGCGCCACAAAAAGCAGCGCGACGATCAGACTCAGCCATTCAGATCGCGTATTCACTTTTAGAAAAAAAAATAGAAGAATGGAATTCAGAATATGAAAAAACAGATTGGTAAAATGATGTCCGCCGGGGGAGAGTCCAAACAATTCTGTATCCAACATGTGAGAAAGCCATGTCAGCGGAATAAAATTTCCTGTAAACGTTGTTGTAAAGGCATACTTGATGCCATTGATAGTCAATCCATTTTTAACATGATAGTTCTCATAGACATATCCATCATCATCAAAATTGACAAAATCATGGTTGAGAACCTGTGAATAGCAGATTGACGACAGAACGATAATAAAAAAAAAATTATATGTGTTTTTAAGCAGCGACATTGGATCAACAGTTTTTAATATTGGCTAATAGCCCTTGCAACTATTTGTATTTCAAGCTTATTTTAAAATATGGATTGAGCAAGGAAGCTTTTCAAACCATCCAGCCACATAGATAACCGTTGGATAATGCGTCAACGGACGATACGAAGCAGGCCATAACCATCCCTGGAGAATTCTTTTAATGCATTATGATCAAAAAAAAATTTTAACATTTTTCTCTCATCCAAGCTATATTTTTTCACCCAGTAATTAAAAAGAGAAAAATTCACAAGCAGATGGGTAAACCCCTCTTCATCAAGGTATCTTGCAACATCATTTCCGGATTCAGCTTTTGCGGCAATTTGTTGCAAAATTTCAATACTAAAGTCAATAGGAATATCGGAATAATATCCCCTATTACCAATATAAAGGCCAAGTATTTTTGAATCTTTAGCAATACTTTTGTTTGCGTATTGGAAAGATGCATATTCAGGCCGATAGGCCTGAATATAATCATCCCGGGTGACTCTTCCGGTAAGGTATGCCATGGGCTGATCACGTTTGAACCGATCGGCAATATACATTGCATTCAGACCGAGCATAACAAATATAATTACGAAAATGCTCATTTTTTTTAATCGTGCTGATATGGGGACTGCGCGATCAAAGAGAACGGTTTGGATGTTGTAAATGCCAAACATGGACAAGACCACCAGTGGCGGCAGTATGGGGGAAAAATAACGTATTCGTATCCCGGTCTGGGCGCAGGCAAACAATAGAAACAAAACCGAGAAAAAAAACATCAATAATTTTTCTGTTTTTTCCTGCCGTGAATTGAAACGGTTTCCGAAAAAAGCAAAAATCGGTAACAACAAAAGAAAGGGATTTATTTTTCCATCAAAATATTTTGGACTATCATCCTGGCCCTGGAAAAAAACCCGCAGTGGAATCAGGGCGATTTGAATCCAGGATTCACCATAGATCTGGTGGCGAGTCTGGATGGGTGTCATGCGGTCGCGTTCCGCAAGTACGGTATCCGGCCGGTCCGCAGGGAGGACAGATTCCGCTTTAAAAACATTATTGTAAAGTGGATACACGGGATTTCCGGTCCAGGCCAGGTTTCGGATCATCCATGGCGAGAACACGATCAATGCGATCATGATAAAAGCAGCGCACCAGCCGACGGATTTGATGCCATGCCATTTCTGCCCGGCATGATAACGCGAATATACAAAGGCAACAAACAGGCCCAGCAGGAAGAGCCCGATCAGGCCGTTATATTTGGTCCCCAGCGCAAGCCCGCAATATACGGCGCTGAAAATTAAATATTTTGGCCTGAATTGAGCTTCAATCCAGCGGAATAGATATAAAAGAGAAGCAAACAAAAAGCAGATCAAGCCAAGATCCACGTAAACGGATGAGGAAAGCCGCACAACGACCGGAATGGTTAAAAAAAACAAGGCGCCAAGCAATGCATACACCGTGTTTATACGTTTGTGCAGATAGCGATATATCATTAGAGCTGTTAACAGCGCAAAAGTGAAATGAATAAATTTGGGCAGGATGTCATTGTTGAAATACAGTGGGACCATGTACAGCAGATCCAGATTCATGGGATAATAGGAAAAAATGATATGCGGTATCTCCGTGATACCGCCAAATTGCAGGTACAATTTAGGGATAAAAAGATGGTGCGTCAATGCGTCCCGGTCGACAGGGGGAACACATGCCAAGATGCTTACGGCTGCGGTTGTAAAAATCAGCAACCAATACAGGATATACTGATAAAACAATTGGTTGTTATTTTTTATTTTTTTCATCAAAAATTTGAATTTGGCTGAAACATCCGACATTTTTTACAGCTATATCCATAACTTTTATAGTTAGAATAGAAAATAAGCGAAAGCAAGGTATTCCAGTAATAAATGCTGAAAAATTAATTTCGAATTAGCAACGATGATGATGTCTATATGAAAAAGTGAAAAGCGGGGAACAGAAAAAAAGGGATGCATGCATCCCTTTTTTTCTGTTATGACTTACTTATAAAAAACTCCAGTCGATTACGATTAGTTAATCGTCATGACCTTTACATAGTTATTGAATCGTCATGATTTTTAAATAATTACTGCTTCCATCCCAATATCCTGTGCCATCATTATCAGAATCCATGGCATCCTGATATTCAGTGGGGCATCGGCCGGAAACATCTTCAACTGCAATCTCGATTGCATCGATATCAGTAGCGTCTACAGTCCAAGTGTTCGAATTGGAAAGGGTATCTCTAACGGAGAGATTAGCGTCGGTCACGGAGATATTTGTAGGAATAGAAAAATAATCCGCAATGGCTGATGCAATAGAATTTGCATCACTTTCTGTTGCCGAACAAAAAGTTTTATTTCTGTAAGAAATAAAGTTCGGGATCGCGATGGCGGCCAGAATACCGATGATGGCAATAACAATCATCAATTCGATTAATGTAAAACCTTTGGTGTTTCCTCTAAGTTTTTGCAACATAATAAATGTCTCCTTTTTTAATAATGCTTGGTTTGATAAAGCGTTTGGTAGTTGTACTTTATTAATATTTCAATAATGGAACTTTCTGTTTAGCCTTTATCCCCCCTCCCTTTATAAATATATGTTTTTGTGTTTTTGTCTTAAATTTAGTATTAGCTGCTGCAATTAAAATGCCAAAACTTCAACACTTGAAATTTAATTTTTAAGCACCTAAATATAAAGACAAATAAAAATAACTTTCACAATTCGGAACATTGTTTACAGAATTTCAAACAAAAAAAATGACAAATTTTGGTTCTTTATGACATTTTTTGTCATCATGTAATTTATCCATGTATGAGGCTTCATAAAAATTCCAATTGATTATTTTGTCGTCATGATTTTTATATACGTGTTGCTTCCATCCCAATAACCTGTGGGATCATTATCAACATCCATAGCTTCCTGATATTCAGGAGAACAACGGCCAGAAATATCTGCAACTTCAATCTCGATTGCATCGATATCAGTATCGTCAACATCCCATGTGTTCTGGTTGGAAAGAGTATCCCTAACTGAAAGATTAGCCTTCGTCACGGAGATATTTAAAGGAATAGAAAAATAATCCGCAACGGCTGTCGCAATCGATCTGGCATCAGTTTCCGCAGCTGAACAAAAACTTGTATTTCTGTAAGAAATAAAATTCGGGATGGCGATGGTGGCCAGAATACCGATGATGGCCATAACAATCATGATTTCAAGCAAGGTAAAACCTTGGGTGTTTCCTCGAAGTTTTTGCAACATATTCGTTATCTCCTTATTTTTAAAAACAAGCTGCTAAAAAATGTTATGAGCGCACAACTAAAACAAGACAAAATCCATCAAAAAAACGGAGTTTACGCCCATATTTTAACGCCGTAGTGGCAAGCACAATAATTTTTAACTACCTGATAAAAAAATCTAATTAATCATTCGATTAATGATTGGATGGTTCTGGTAATGCATCGGACTTCATTTGTTATACCTATATTTAGCGATTAAGCAAATCACCATTAAAGGATTGTTTGAACTCTAACCTGACCCCAAAAAAAGGATTTTCTATGAAAGAATAAATTTTTAATTGAATTGGATACTAATATAGCAATTGTTGTGCCAAAAAAATAAAATCAATATTTATTTTTTTTATTAGTCGGTTATATAGATAATATCTATTGAGTTACATTTTTTGCAAATTGGTATCAGCTGGTCATCTGATCATACATTTGACAAAATCAAGTTTCTGTTGACATCTTTTATCATTTTATAAATCATCCAAGCATAAAAATCGATTTTGATTATACATAAATTTCAAAAATTTTCAATCTATAATTTATAAAAATATTTTAAAATCAATCCTTTATATCAACTTTAAATATTGGCATATTTTTCTTGACCGCACCTGAGCAGAAAAGATATATTTACAAATTTTGACAGACTCGTAAAAAGTCAGATTTCGATGGCAAAGAAAAAAGTTCCAAATTCGAGGCGCGCAAATCCTGAGTGATGATTTGTACTTAGCGTACCATGAAGAAACGAAGGATGAAGCGCAACAAAGAATTTGGACTTTTTACGAAGCCATCAATTTTAAATTCTAAAAATTACGTCAAAAAATACAATTTTCTCTGGTTTGCTATGCGCAAATTTAAATTACTTTAATTCATTAACACCTACGACGGAAAGGGGTGGATTGAAAATGGCAGGTTATGTTTACAAATTCGGTAAAGGTGTAGCAGACGGGGACCAATCACAAAAAAATCTATTGGGCGGCAAAGGCGCGGGGCTTGCAGAAATGGCCAGGCTGGGTCTGCCGGTGCCTGCGGGTTTTACGATAACCACCGGATGCTGTAAATATTATTTTGAATCCAATGCCAATTATCCGCCCCATTTAAATGATGAAGTAGAAAATGCCCTAAAACATATCGAGTCCATTATGGACATGAAATTCGGCGATCCGGAATCTCCTTTGCTGGTTTCCTGCCGGTCCGGCGCCCGGATATCCATGCCCGGCATGATGGAAACGGTTTTGAATGTCGGGTTAACATCGACTACCATTCCCGGTATGATCAAAAAAACAAACAACGAACGGTTTGTATATGATGCCTACCGGCGCCTGATCATGATGTATTCGGACGTTGTGATGGAAAAATCCGAAGGTGTTGAACCGGAAGAAGGAAAAGCCATACGGGTCCAGCTTGAACAGATCATGCATCAGATGAAAATCAGCAAGGGCTATGCGGGAGACACTGACTTTACAGCTGAAAATCTTAAAATCCTTTCAGAAAAATTTAAAATCAAAGTCAAAGAGGTCCTGAGGGTTGAATTCCCGGATGACCCGCGTAAACAATTATGGGGAGCCATTGGCGCAGTGTTTAAAAGCTGGAACGGAAAACGGGCGATCTCATACCGACAGATTGAAGGGATTCCTGATGAATGGGGTACCGCTGTCACCGTTCAGAGTATGGTTTTCGGAAATATGGGCGATACGTCCGCCACAGGTGTCGGATTTACCCGTAACCCGGCAACTGGTAACAATTTTCTTTATGGTGAATGGTTAGCCAATGCCCAGGGGGAAGATGTGGTGGCCGGCATCCGAACTCCGAATCCATTAAACGATGAGACAAAAAACGAACAAAACAGGCATCTGCCGTCTCTTGAAAAAGCCATGCCGGAATCCTATAGCCAGTTGCTTGAAATCCGCAACAACCTTGAATCGCACTTTCAGAATATGCAGGATCTTGAATTTACCATTCAGGAGAATAAACTTTATATGCTCCAAACCCGTGTCGGCAAACGGACCGGCCTGGCTGCGCTTAACATGGCCATGGACATGTTAGATGAAGGTTTAATCGATGAAAAAACGGCGGTAACACGAGTCAGTCCGGCGCAATTGGATGAAATGCTGCATCCGCTGGTGGACCCTGATGCCGAAAGAACCAGGAATGTGGTCGCAAAGGGTTTACCGGCCGGTCCTGGCGGCGCATACGGACAAATTGTATTTACATCCGAAGATGCGGTTCAATGGAAAAAAAATGGGAAAAACGTTATTCTTGTCCGCGAAGAGACCAACCCTGAAGATGTAGAAGGAATGCGTGCTGCTGAAGCTATTCTGACTGCCCGTGGCGGAATGACAAGCCATGCCGCCCTTGTCGCCCGTGGGTGGGGAAAATGTTGTATTGTGGGTGCCGGTGCGCTTCAGATTGACGTATCTAATAAAAAAATTATTATTGATGATAGTGAATATCATGAAGGCGATACCTTCACGTTAAATGGCTCCAAGGGCTTTGTATATGCAGGAGAGTTGCCAATGATCGATGCCACGGAAAATCCCCGGCTTTCAGAATTTATGGCAATTGTTGACAAATTCCGAACAATGAAAGTACGAACCAATGCGGAAACACCGGAAGATGTCCGGATCGCCCGGAAATATGGCGCGGAAGGAATTGGGCTGTTTAGAACAGAGCATATGTTTTATGGTGAAGGATCGGAAAAACCGCTATTTCTGTTACGAAAAATGATTTTAAGTAACACGGAAGAGGAACGTCGCGCAACGCTTGATGAACTGTTTCCCCATGTAAAGGCTGAAATCAAAAAAACCATGAAAATCATGGACGGTCTTCCGATAACATTCCGTTTGCTTGATCCGCCGCTGCACGAATTTGTACCGCATAGCAAACAAAATCAGCAGGAACTGGCCAATGCGTTAAATATTGATGAAGAGACGATTGCCAAACGAAGTGAATTACTAAATGAAAACAATCCTATGATGGGCCATCGCGGGGTTCGTTTAGGTGTTACATATCCTGAAATTTCTGAAATGCAGTTTAGGGCCATACTTGAAGCGGCGGCTGAATTAATTATTGAAGGTAAAAAATCCCTTCCTGAAATCATGGTTCCGGTGACCTGTGATGTCAAAGAATTAGATAATATGAAAGTGCTTACGGATAAAATATATAATGATGTGATTTCAAAATTTAAAATTGATAAAATTGATTATAAGTACGGCACAATGATTGAAATTCCCCGGGCAGCCCTGCTGGCGGACAAGATGGCAGGGACTGCTGAATTTTTCTCATTTGGTACCAACGATTTAACGCAAATGACCTTTGGATTCAGCCGGGATGACATCGGCGGATTCATGGGTGAATATATCAATCAAAAAATTATAAAAAACGACCCCTTTCAAACACTTGACATAGAAGGAGTCGGTTCTTTAATTCAGATGGCAGTTGAAAAAGGTCGCAAAACCCGGCCGAATTTAAAAATCGGTATCTGCGGAGAGCACGGCGGCGATGCGGCATCTGTTTCGTTTTGTTATCAATGCGGATTTGATTATGTGAGCTGCTCGCCGTTTCGCCTGCCCATCGCACGTCTGGCCGCAGCACAGGCAGCCATTAATGCAGAAATCTAAAAATATTTATTCTTTTTTTAATCCAATAATAAAAAAGCACCGGATAGCTTCCGGTGCTTTTTTTCTTTTATTTTTTTTTGTTTCTCTTTTTTCGCTTTAATGCCCATTGCCGCATCAAATGGTCCACAAGCACCAGGCTCACCATGGCTTCACAGACCACATTGATACGGGGAATGGCTGAAATATCATGACGGCCGTTGATTGTAATTCGGGTGGGTTTATTATTGGTGTCCACGGTTTCCTGCTCGATGCGGATGGACGGGATCGGTTTTACCGCTACACGAACAACAATTTCATCGCCGTTGGAGATCCCAGCAAGGATACCACCGGCGTTATTCGTTAAAAATCCCTCCGGCGAAATCGGATCATTATTCTGTGATCCACGTAGCGTCGCCGCACGAAACCCGGCACCAACTTCAACGCCTTTGACCGCCCCAATACTCATGAGGGCTTTTGCAAGATCCGCATCCAGCTTATCAAATACGGGTTCACCCAAACCAGGGGGGACATTCTTTGCGATAATTTCAACAATACCGCCCAATGAATCTCCTTCCTGTTTGACCCTGGCAACATCTTCTTCCATCTTTTTTGCTGCCTGCAGGTCTGCACATAAAAACATATTTTTCCCGATCGCTTGTTGATCAAACGTCACCGCTCTGACAGCGCCAAGGGATTTTGTGTGGGAAAAAACCGCAATATTTTCTTTCTTTAAAACTGAATTCGCCACAGCAGCGGCTGCGACCCTTGCAACCGTTTCACGGGCTGATGACCGACCGCCACCTCGCCAATCGCGGATTCCGTATTTCGCCTGATAAGTAAAATCTCCATGCCCCGGGCGATATATGTCTGCAATTGATTGGTAAGCGCCTGAATTGGCATCACGGTTTTCCACCATAATCAAAATCGGCGTGCCCGTTGTCTGGTTTTCAAACACGCCGGAAAGAATTCTCGCGATATCCGATTCCTTGCGCGACGTACTTGTCCTCGACCCGCCGGGTCGGCGGCGGTCCAGCATTTCCTGAATAACCGATTCATTCATTTCAATCCCGGGCGGGCATCCGTCAATCACCACACCGACGCCTTTACCGTGGGATTCTCCCCATGTTGTCACCTGGAACAATTTTCCCAATGAATTGCCTGACATATGATTTCCTTGAATTGAATATTATTTGCTGAATTCACTGAATTTTTTTTGAAACATCTCGATGAGGGAAAAAACAAACAATAAATTTTAAATCCGGCGGTTAAGGTATGAATAAAAATCGCGTCGTCTTGCTATCATTTGGAAGAAAATGATTTGTTTACTGTCATCCTTGATATACGCTATTCTAAATTGCTGGCCAACAACTTTGAAGTGGTAGGAGAATGTGCCTTTTAAATCCCCTGAAAGTTTTTCACCGCATCAGGATTTGATAAAATAACAGGAATGTGTTCATATCTAATTTTTTTACGAATCTGTGGGTCAGTTTTCTTCAAATCCCTTTTGATTGCCGGATGATATTCGGCTCTATACATCAAACACTTCGCTTTCGCTTAGATATTTTACTTTCCCTTGCTCCAAATCTTTGTTCCGGTCCTGAAGTTCTGCCCCTTCACTTGTCAGATACATGTACAGTGTCTCAATATCCTGTTTATTCATTCGACTAATCATATAAGCAATATTTTTTAATTGGAATATCAATTGATAATTCGGGCATCATGATGCTCCTTGTTTTATTTTGAATATTTCTTAATTTAATGTATTCATCGTTGTTTTGTCAACAGTGTCCAGCAAAGTCAACGTGGGAATATTACATATTCGTCGGATTGCACCATGCAAGACGCGGCTAATCAAAACTACGTTAGCATTAATTACTCATCTTCCGATGTGTCGCTCCCTCACGATCGCGGCGCTTCTACCTTCTACCTTCTACCTTCTACCTCACATACAATCCGTCAAATACTTTCCAATATTCAGGAAATGATTTTTCAACGCAATGTTCATTTTTAATTTCTATTCCGGGCACTCTAAGACCGGCGACGGCAAAGCTCATGGCGATGCGATGATCATCATATGTTTCAATGACCGCGCCATGGGGGTTGCCGCCGGTAATTATCAGGTTATTTGATTCTGATTTTGCCGATATGCCCATCTTCGTCAACTCATTGATTACAGCGCTTAAGCGATCACTTTCTTTTACTTTCAGGTGAGATACATTTTTGATTACCGTAATACCTTCGGCAAATGCGGCAATAACAGCAAGGGTTGGTACCAGATCCGGCATGTCAGCCATATCCACTTCAATGGCGGAAAGTGAACCGCCGACAACCGTAATACCATCCGTTTCATGAATTACCTGACATCCCATTTCAGATAAAACATCTACAAAACGAACGTCTCCCTGGCTGGATTGCCTGGATATGCCGTTGACTTTTATGGCATGGCCGGTGATTGCTGCTGCCGCCCAGAAATAGCTTGCCTGGGAAGCATCCGGTTCAACAACATACCTGCCGGACCGGTAGCATTGACTGCCGGGGATTTTAAAATAATCATATCCTGATCTTACAACATCAACACCAAACCGGGACATAATATCAAGTGTCATATCAATGTATGGTCTGGAAACCGGCCCCTGGGTCACATGAATTTCCAGCCCATTTTGTGTGTAAGGCGCGATTAACAGAAATCCGGAAAGAAACTGGCTGCTGATACTGCAATTTAAGTTGACCGTTCCGCCAGAAAGTTTTGTGCCGATCACTGCCACCGGCGGGCATCCATTATTATTAACGGATACTGCCTGAACGCCCAACTGGTTTAAACCATCCAGCAGATGATGTATTGGTCGTTCATGCATCCGATCCGATCCGGATAACAAATAACGACCGTTTCCAATCGCTGCATACGCTGTCAAAAGCCGCATAGACGTCCCGGAATTCCCAAGATAGATTGGGTTTTCACTGGCATCCATTTCACCGTCCCGGCCGTTAATAATTACCCCATCTAATGCTTTATCAAAGGACACCCCGAATTGGTTTAACGCAGATAATGTATAATTGGTATCATCACTGTCCAGAAAATTTTCAATGCGACATAGTCCGTTTGATAATGCAGCGGCAATAAATATTCGGTGGGTATAACTCTTTGATCCCGGAACTGTCACGGCTGTATCATGAATTTTTTCCATTTTAATTTTCAGCATGGATTTCCCATCTTATTCGCTGATTGTCAAAATCCCTAATTCGTAATTCCTAATCACTAACCCGGATAAACCGAAAAAGTTATAAGTGAACTAAAGTTTGAAATGAGTCACACCAAGGCGTGATTATGGTTAATGCCTTCGGCATTTTCAATTTTAATATTAAAAATGATCGCGCATTTCACGCAGTCCATAACTTTAAATCACTTTAGCCACTTCACACTTTTTGAGTTTTTAAAATTGTTTGCCAAAAAAATACAAAAATCGGAGATAAGAAACTAATTCGTAATTCGTAATTCGTAATTCCCCTCACTCCTGTGATCGGGGATAAGAACCTAACAATTTAATATATTTACAATACGGTTTCATTCTTTCAATGGTTTGTTTAATTTTTTCATCGGCAATATGTCCATCAAAATCGACAAAAAAGAAATAACTCCAGTTCTCATGTTTTGTCGGGCGTGATTCCATTTTAGACATGTTGATCCCGGATTCAGCAATCGGCTCAAGAATTTTAAACAATGCGCCGGGAACATGAGAAATAACAAACATAATAGATGTTCTGTCACATCCTGTTGGACACGGCGAATCGTTTCCGATCAATAAAAAACGGGTAATATTATTGGCGTGGTCCTCTATGTTGGTTTCAAGAATCTGAAGTCCGTAGATGTGGGCTGCTTCGCTGTTGGCAATGGCTGCGGTTTTTTGTTCTTTCGACGCTTTTAGTGCGGCATGCGCGGTGCTGTTGCATTCGGACAAAACCGCATTCGGAAGATTTTTTCGTATCCACCCCCGGCACTGAGCAAGGGCCTGGGGGTGTGAATAAATCACTTCAATATCATCAATCCGGCTGGATCTGGACAAAACCGCATGTGAAATATTCAAATATTTTTCCGCACAAATGGTAAGATCAGATTCAAAAAAAAGATCTAACGTATGATTAATTGCCCCTTCAATCGAATTTTCAACCGGAACAACACCATAATCGCATTTTCCCTTGCTGACGTCGAAAAACACATCTCGGATCCCGGTTTGCGGGATATATGTTGACGAATGCCCGAAGAATTCCATGGCGGCAATATGCGTAAACGTAGCCTCCGGGCCGAGGTAGGATATCCTGGTCGGTGTCTGAATCTCTCTGCTTGCGGAAATAATATCCGTAAAAATCTGATGCAGTGCCTGGGGTTTAAACGGCCCTTTATTGATGGTGTTCAGTCGCTGCATGACCTGATTTTCACGGGATTTATCATAGACAAAGCGACCTTTTCCCCTTTTAATTTCCCCGATTTCTTTTGCGATTAACAAACGTTTATTAATAAGGTTCAGAATTGATTCGTCAATCTCATTGATCGAAAGTCTTAACTGGCTGATTTTATTTTCTGCCTGATTGCTTTCCGTATCGTTCATGCGGTTTGAAATTCCCTGAATTATTTCTCGGTTATGGTTTCATTAATTTTCATACCAAAATGCCGACCACTTTCCTCAATAGCCACCAGCACTTTATCGCCGGGACATAAATTAACAACAGAAACCGGCTGACCATCCGGGTCAGTCAATCGAATGGTCTCCGCATTCTGCAAGATCGTGTTAATTTCTTTTCCCGCCACGATTGCTTTAATCAGCATCATCGGCCTTTTTTCAATTTTAAGACGACCCACCGTACCCACAGTCGCGCTGCCGGTAAAATCAGTAATTAACACCGGGTCGCCGGCTGAAAGTTCTGAGAGATACCGTGTTTTGCCGCCGGGCACTCTTGTATATGCGTGCACCGCTCCGGCATTCACCCGGAATGGACGGGGAGCAACATAAGGATTGTCAATACTTTCTGAATGAACCAGAAAAAGCGCACTACTGGCATTGCCCACCAGCATACCCTCGCCTATTTTCATTTCCGTACAGGTATCCACGCACACCCGGTCCCCCATACCGACCGATTTAATTTCCGTAATTTCCGCAATGTCCAGGGGAATCTGATCCGTTTTCGCGCTAAGTACACCCAGCGCTTTTTTTAACGCCAAAAAATCATCCGTGCAGAAAAGAATATGGTCAACCCCTTTTTCAAGAATGCCAAAAGCAATCTCCGCTTCTTCCAGGCTATGAACCTGAGCGATTACGCCTTTGGCGCCTTTGGCGATCAAATTTTCCAGCGGAATAATGGACCAGTCCGTACATTCCAGAATTACCTTTTTATCATGGCACATTTTCACAATTTCATCTTCATCTTCACCGCTTTGAATTTTGAACACCACGACATCCTCATCCGGTCTAATATCACCGTCATCGGATATGGTTTCGATACGACCGAGCGCTTTTACCTTTTCAGCATAACCGGACGGAACCATCACGCCATCTGCGCCACCTTCAATGGCAGTGGTCACCAGTTCTTTATCCCAGGGGTCAATTTTTACCCAGATCTTTCGCATGAATATGTCCTCTCCATTTTTTTGACAAAATTATATCTTTCATAATTATAAAAGCAAACCGAAGCATAAAATTAAATTTTTAAGTTACCATTTTTTGTTATGCGAGAATTTTTAATGCATCATCAACAGATCCATTATCAAACAAGATTGAAGCCATGGCTTTTACCATCTGCGTCGGATTTTTATGCTGAAACACATTCCGGCCGATGGAGACCCCGGACCCACCAGCATCAATGGAGCCTTTCACCATTTCCAGAATATCTCTGTCAGAGTCCATCTTGGCTCCTCCTGCGATGACCACAGGGACAGTACAGCCGTCTACAACTTTTGAAAAAGTTTCAGGAGAACCGGTATATGACACCTTTACAATGTCCGCCCCCATTTCGCAACCCACGCGAGCAGCATGCTTTACAACCCCGACATCATATTCATCTTTTATTTTTTCACCGCGCGGATACATCATGGCCAGCAACGGAATACCCCAGTTTCGGCAATCATAACTGACTTTTCCAAAATCATTGAGCATTTCTTTTTCCTGCCCGTTTCCAATATTGACATGAATTGAAACAGCATCCGCGCCCAGCTTAATCGCCTCTTCCACCGAACAAACGAGTGTTTTGGCATCAGGATACATTGACAGGGATGTGGATGCGGACAGATGAATAATCAAACCAATATCAGCGCCCCCCCGCCGATGACCGGCACCAATCAACCCCTTATGCTCGACGATGGCATTGGCGCGGCCTTCCGAAACCCTGGCAACGGTTGTTTTAATATCACTGATTCCCTCAATGGGTCCGACAGAAACCCCATGATCAAGCGGTACAATAATTGTTCGCCCCGTTTTTCGATCCATAATCCGTTCCATTCGAATGTGCTTGCCGATAATTGTCATTTTAATTCTCCTTAAAAATAATTTATTGTTAATAATAAAACTGCATGATGGCTAAGTTAAAAGTTTCATATACAAGGCGAAGTGGTTTTTCAGGCTCGAAATTATACATGTAGTATCTTGAGTGTCTGAAAAATCACACCAACGCAGTAGATGGGACTTTTGACGACGCCATCAAAAAAAGCCATGAAGATTTTTTTCTCCACGGCTTTTTAAATAAAAAAAGCCGCGGGCTTAAGGGCTGCCCGCGGCTTTGTGTTTTTAGTTGTTTTACTTACTATCGCACAGGCAGACCCTTGGCGTAAAAATAAAAATAGCTAAAATACCAAAAATAAAATTCAAAATTGATGCCTGTGTTTTGTTTCATTTTTATTTAATTGTCGCTTTTTTCTTATTTGCTGATAGCAATTAAAATTTTAAAAGTTGTAAAATTTAAATTCTACGATTTAAATTTAAATGTCAAGTTTTTTATACATTTTTAACCAGGGCCATTGCATTTGCCTGCATGGCATCAAAATAGTCTATGCTTAGGCCGGCACCGCAAATAACCTGTTTTGCCACTTCATCGTCAATCAGATCTCCAGGCGCGTGAGTATCTGTATTAATTACCATTTTTGCGCCGATTTTCACGGCAAGACGGGCCACATGTCCGTTTGTCAGGGAATGGCCTTTTCGGGCGGTGATTTCCAGCAGCACGTTTTTATCTTTTGCCGCCATGACATCTGATTCAGAAATCAGGCCCGGATGGGCAAGTATATCAGCACCCGCATCGATGGCCGCACGATTGGTTCCCCTGGCCACCGGCTCGGCAATGGTTTCTCCGTGAACAATAATAATTTTTGCTCCCAGATCTCTTGATTTTTCTATCATATCAGCGATCAAAGGCGGTGGCACGTGCGTTATTTCGATACCGGGAATAATTTGAATATTTAATACAGGATTCAGTTCGGCGGCAACCGCAACAAGTCTTGGTATAATAAAATCAATATTTGAAAGGTCCCCATGGTCTGTAACACCAATTACGGAAAGCCCCTTATGTTCGGCGCGTCTGGCTAGTTCTGCCGGGATTAATACCCCGTCACTGAAAATCGTGTGTGAATGCAGGTCAATCATTGTTTCTTCTTATTGTAGCAATTATTTGTTATGGGAGCAGCGCTAAGCGCCCTTCTACCTTCTACCTTCTACCTTCCACCTTCCACCTTCCACCTTCCACCTTCCACCTAAGCTATACTTTATATTTCCCAAAATCCTCCGGGGAAAGGTTCTTAAGGTATGTTTCCCATTTTTTCCCCTGGTCACTTTCATCGACGGTCTCATATTCCCCACTTTTCACTTTCAGATTATCAACCACCGTATCATCCACAAAAATTTCCGCATTCAGGCGTAATGCCAGTGCAATGGCATCACTCGGGCGCGCATCTAAAATAAATTCATTCGATGGTGAGACACAATAAATTTTTGCATAAAACGTATTATCTTTGAGATCGCATACTTCGATTTTAGTGACGTTTGTATTCACGGTTTCAATAAACTTTTTAAACAGATCATGGGTCATGGGCCGGTCAAAAGAAATATTTTGCAAGACAGATGCAATTGAGGCGGCTTCCAGCAATCCGATCCAGATCGGAATTGAAAAATCTTCATCAACGGAATTTAATATAAGAATCGGAGCGTTTGAAGATGGGTCCATTGCCAGGCCGCCAATGATCATTTTATGCAACATGAGAATGACTTCCTTCTGGTTTGAAATATTCTACTGGATATTTTGATAAAACCCCGAACAAAGAATTGGAAAACGCTTTAACGATTTCCACATCCACAGTTTGTCCTTTTAATGAATCAATGTCAATCCCCCAGTCATGTGCACCACTAAAATTTACAATCCTGTTTTCGGAAGTTCGTCCTGAAAGCTCAACCGTTGATGATGGGGATATGTTTTTAAGCTGATTTTTGCTCGCCCCTTCAATCAAAACGGAAAAAGTCTTGCCGACAAGCGATTGGTGATTTTTTCTTGTGATTTCTTTCTGTAATTTAAAAAGGCGCTGAAGCCTGTGATGTTTAATCTCTGGTTCTATTTTGTCAGAAAAACCAGCAGCCGGTGCTTCCGGACGATCAGAATATTCAAACGCGAAAACGCTGTCATACTGAACGGTTTCCATTAACCCGATGGTGTCATCAAAATCCTGTTCTGTCTCACCTGGAAATCCGACAATAAAATCAGTTGTAATGCCAATGTCCTGAGAAACGGCACGAAGTTTTTCAATCTTTTCCAGATACGCTTCCCGGGTATATTTACGGTTCATTCTTTTCAGGATATGATTGGCACCGGATTGTACCGGTAAATGAATATGGTTGCATACCTTATTTAATTTACCAAATGATTCAATCAATTGATCGGACAAATCTTTGGGATGGGATGTAACAAACCGAATTCTCTCCAGCCCCTTTATATCATTGACCATAGCCAACAGATCAGGAAAAGAAGTCAGCGATTCCTTGACGCCGTAGCTGTTCACATTTTGGCCCAAAAGCGTGATTTCCTTTAAACCGGCGCGAACCATCATCTGAATCTCTTTAATGATGAATTCCGGCTTACGGCTGATTTCCCGGCCCCGAACATAGGGGACCACGCAATAGGTACAATAATTATCACAACCCCGCATGATGGTGACAAAACCGGACACTTTCAATTTTTGTGTCAATGCAATGCTGGAAAGCGCGGTTTCATAAATTTCCTCAGAAAACGCAATTTTAACAATCGGAGACGGGTCGTTTTCTAACCTTGTGAGCAAATCAGGCAATTGATTAATGGCATGGGTTCCTAAAACAATATCGACCTGGGGAAACCGTTTAATCAGCTGTTCACCCTGCTGCTGGGCAACGCAGCCGGCGACAACCACTTTCAGCCCTGTATTCTTTTTTTTTAAAGGCGGCAGGCGGCCAAGGAAGCTATATACTTTTTGAACTGCTTTTTCCCTGATTGCGCAGGTATTCACGATGATAAGATCGGCATTTGAATACAAACCGACCGATTCATAATTTTTATGTTTTAACACTTGCGCCATCTGGTCGGAATCATAAACATTCATCTGGCAACCGATGGTCTTAATATACATTTTTTTTCGATTCATATGGTTTTCTTGGTATTCCCCGCCCCCTGATCAGCCACTTCGCTGACCGGTTCAATGAATATTTCTTTTTTTAATTCATTCAGCACGTCATCCACAACGCCTTCACAGCCGGGGGCGATATGCAGTTTAATTATAGACGCTTGCCGGTCAACGGTTTCAACCACAGCAATGCCGTCATAAGCTTCAAAAATAAATTTTACAAAACCAACTGATTTTTTTTCTATCGAATAGAACTTGCTTGTTGTCTTCAAAAAATCTCCATATATAAACAATTTTTTAAAACATACCATCCCGGTTTTTACTTTGACAATAAAAATTTCTAAAAGGAATCATCAAAAATATTTTAACAAAATATCATTGTTTCATAAAGCAGTATACGTTATATGCCCATTTATGATAAAACAAACGGAAATTCTGAGCCCGAATAAAACAACTGTTCAAAAGATTCAAAAGCAAACCGGCTTTCACCCAATAACTGCCCACATTCTGGCTAACCGGGGAATTTCATCAAAAAAATCAATTACTGATTTTTTCAACCCGTCATTCGACCAAATCCGGTCATTTGAAACATTGATCGACATGGATAAAGCTGTTGAACGAATCACCCATGCCATTTTAAAAAATGAAAAAATCCTGGTGTTTGGCGATTATGACGTTGACGGCATAACGTCCACAACCCTTTTATATGAATTCCTGACAACCGCCGAAGCAGATGTCACCTACTACATCCCCCATCGCATCGAAGAAGGGTATGGCCTGAATGTTTATCAAATCGAACAAATTGTCATCCCCGGCGGATTTAACCTGGTTATCACGATCGACTGCGGCTCCACCAGCCATGATGCCATTGATTATGCCAATCAATCCGGAATCGACATCGTTATTACAGATCATCATACCATTTCGGATTTTGTGCCAAAGGCAGTGGCTGTTGTCAACCCGAAAAGGCATGATTGCCCTTCCGGATCATCTTATTTAGCCGGCGTGGGGGTTGCTTTTTGCCTGCTGATACGCCTGCGCAAACATCTCAGAGAAATTGATTTCTGGAAAAACAAACCAGAACCGAATTTAAAGGCCCTGTGTGATTTGGTTGCCCTGGGGACGATTGCAGATATTGTACCACTGATCCATGAAAACCGGATCATGACAAAAGCAGGATTGGAAGTCATCAATACCTGCCCACGACCGGGACTTGATGCATTGATCAAGCTCAGCGGCATCAACAAATCAACCGTTAACGCAGAAGATATTGCATTTAGATTAAGCCCCCGGTTGAATGCTTCCGGTCGTATGGATCATGCACAATTAGCGGTCCAGCTGTTACATACAAAAGACATTGATGAAGCATTTACGATAGCCAAAACCTTGAATGCATTAAACACGCAACGTCAGGAGATTGAACAGAAAATTTTTCATCACATCCTGATGTATTTTAACGAAAAGCCGGAACTGATGGATAAGCGTACGGTCGTTCTCGGGAAACAGGATTGGCACGAAGGGGTTTTAGGTATCGTTGCATCAAAACTGGTGGAAAAGTTCTACCGGCCGGTAATTTTAATCTCTTTTAAAGAAAATGTCGGTAAAGGTTCCGCCCGGAGTATCCCCGGTATTAATCTATATGATGCCCTTTGCCAATGCTCGGAATATCTTGAGGGTTTTGGCGGACATCCCATGGCGGCGGGTTTAAGCATAAAAAAAGAAAACTTAAACCCATTTCAAAGCCAGTTTGAAAAAATCATTAAATCAATGACATCCCGTCTCGTGTTACGCCCCAAACTATGTATTGATTGCCGCCTTGATTTTGATATGATATCTGACCGGTTAATGGATGAACTGTCCATGTTGCAGCCGTTTGGACAGGACAATCCGGAGCCTTTGTTTTGTACCGAAAAAGTCGATGTAACGTTTTCAAAAATCATTGGAAAAAATCATCGAAAACTTATATTAAAACAACGCAATTCTAAAACAAACAAAACAGTCAATGCTATCTGGTTCAATGTTGACGGTGAAAATCTGAATAAAAAATATTTTGAGACAATCGCCTTCAAGCTGCACTGGAATCACTGGAATGGGAAAAAAAGCATCCAGGCAATCGTGGAATACGCGTAAATATGAATTCCATAATTTTTTACTTGAAAACTTTTACTTGAAAACATGAATGGTTGAGATTACTATTTTTTTTAATTATAAAATTTATCGCTATTATCGCATTTAAAAAGGGACCCTCCAATGTCAAAAAAATTTCGACCCAGCAATCTGGGTGAATCCAAAATTATTTCTAGGATTGCATCATCAAAAGAATATGAGCGGAGAAAATCAATTAATGCTGTTGGTGAAAAACCGGAAGAATTAAGTAATTATATTGCTATGAAACTGGTTGAAAATGATCTGGTGGAGACCACCAGTAAAATTTCTCTGGAAGAACAGATCACCCATTGCCTTGAAAAACTAATTCACGCGGATGACTTTGATGTTGATTATCAAATTGCCCCCTACCGGAATCTTGTCTCAAACCCAAATATTGTCAGTATTTATGTCACGTCATTTGTTATCGAAAAACTGATTAACCACAAAGACACTGTTGATATTTACGGATCTGATGAGGAAATCTATACCTGCATTAATCAGCAGGTGAATAAATTTCTTTCCAAATAATAATCCCATAAAAAGTCAAATTACAACGGCAAAGAATAAAAGTTCAGATTCAAGGCGCGCAAATTATGAGTAATGATTTGTACTTATCGTACTATGAAGAAACGAGGAATGCAGCGCAACGAAGAAGTTGGACTTTTTACGAAGCCGTCAATAATGCCGCCTTCATTTAAGCCATGCCTGGTAAATAATTCTTCAGGTGATCCTGGACTATTTGTACCCTTTTCTTTTTATAACCGGGCAATCGCTTTTGATCTGGGAGATATTTATAACCTGTCTTCCAGAGAGATCCTTAAACTCAGTCATATCTTCATTTCCCATACCCATATGGATCATTTCGCCGGCTTTGACCGCTTACTGCGAATTATACTCGGCCGGGAAAAAACAGTTTATCTTTATGGACCGAAAGGATTCTTAGGCAATATCGAAGGTAAGCTGTCGGGTTATTCATGGAACCTTGTAAAAAATTTTTCAAACCAATTAATTATTCATGCCACTGAAATCTCTGCAAACACCCTGACCTCACAGAAATATTTATTACATAACAGGTTTAAGCCTACCAGTGCGCCGTTAAAAAAGCCATTTTCTCATCATATGATACATGATGAATCATCACTTAAAATAAACACGTCGGTTTTAGACCATGGAATTCCAAGTCTTGGTTTTGCACTTAAGGAAAAATTTCGGATTAATATCCGAAAAGATGCTATCAAAACGCTTGGATTAATTCCCGGAAAATGGCTGTATCGGTTTAAGCAGGCAATGTTTGAAGAATATGACCCTGCATCGATAATTGACGTACCGTGCTCGGAAAACTCACCAACACCGTTAAAAAATTATAAATTTCAAGATCTTGTTGATCAGATTACAATTATTACCAAAGGACAGAAAATCGCTTATGTAACGGATGTCGCCTATACCGCATCCAATGTTGAAAAAATAATTTCATTGGCCAGAGGTGCCGATCACCTGTTTATTGAATCTGCTTTTCTGGAAAAAGATATGGGACATGCCATTGCAAAACGTCATTTAACCGCCCGCCAAGCGGGAGAAATTGCTGGATTGGCTGATGCCAAACGGTTTACCCTGTTTCATTTCTCACCCCGCTATCAAAACGCAGAACACCTGTTTTACAATGAAGCCATGGAAGCTTACGCGCGTTCAAACGCCTCTAAAGAACCCTGACGCATAATAATAAGCGCAAGCTTATGGATCGCTTTTCTTTTTTCTTCAGCTGTTCGACCGGGATAATTACGAAATGTCAAAACAACACCGGCCAGGGACGCGAAAAATGCCTGGGTATTTAAACGCAAATTGCCGGCATCGTCGGTTTGCTTGACCACATTATCAAACATGTTAAGGAAATACCGCTGCACGCCGTTGAATTTCTTTAACGCCGGTGGGTTGCGTTCTCCCTTGATCATAAAATGGCACATCATCTGGAAAGTCGCTTCATTGTCAACCATATAGTCAACAACCGCAAGGGTGATGGTTTCCATGTTGTCACCATTTTTAACCCGCCGGTGTAATAATTTTTCAATAATATTGATATCCTGGATCAGCGCTTCCACAAAAAGATCATCCTGACTGGGAAAATATCTGTAGATAGATGCGGCGGAAACACCGGCTTTGATGGCGATATCGCGCATACCGATCTCATGGAATGATTTCTCCTCAAAAAGTTCCATGGCCGCATTGATGATTAATTGTTTTCGAACTTCACGTTCATCTTCTCTTAATTGTTTGAATGTGGATTTCTCCTGCAATCTCCTATCCTCCAGATGATTGAATATGTGATACAAGGTTTATACTATACGTTTAAATGATTAACTTATCACAGTTTAGTAGAACAAACAATGTTTTTTACCCAATTCCAAAAATTAAAAATTCTAAGCATGGACAACGTATCCCTTATCCCGGGTAACGATTATTAATCTCAGCAAACGCTTCAATATTTTCAAGAAATATGTCCACCAGATTCGGATCAAAGCGTGACCCTCTCTGCGCTTTGATCACTTTAAGAACCCGGGTAATACCCCATTTTTCTTTATAAATCCGCCAATGGGTCAAGGAGTCAAATACATCGGCCAGACCGGTGATTCTGCCGAAAATATGAATTTTTTCACCCTTGAGTCCCTGCGGATAACCGGCCCCATCCCAGTGTTCATGATGCTGCAGAGCAACAATGCCGGCAGCCTGCATGATTCGACGGTTTGAATTTTTAAAAATTTCATATCCAATGGTTGTATGCGGCTTAATCTGTTCAAACTCTTCCGACGTCAATTTGCCGGGTTTAAATAAAATTGAATCCGGAATTGCGACCTTGCCGACATCATGCATCGGCGATACGAGCCTTAACAGATCTGCTTCATCCTGGCTTAAACCGGCTTTTATTGCAAGCAGGTGACAAAATAAAGAAACACGGTGCACGTGCTTACCGACATCTGTCGATCTGTTTTCAATGACTTCACCCAAAGTCATCAACATTTCTTTGTGTGTATCTACAAGTTCCTTGTTCAAAAGAATATTCTCAAATGCCACGGCAACATTATTTGAAAAAATCCGGATCAGGTCCCGATCAAGCTTGCTTAAGTGACTACAGCTTTTTAAGAATAAAATATTTTTCATACCGCTTTTTGTGGCCAGGTATCCAACATAAAGATCGTCGACAAACAGACTTTTTTCTGTATCCACTGCCTGGCGTAAATATCGCATGACATCATCGCTAAATATGCCAGATACATACTGATCCACTAATTTTTCATATTTGCCGGTCGCAGCCAACACAATAAAATCATCTTTTTCTTTAAATGCGCTGAAACCTGACAGATGAAGATAAGCAGAGCTTTCATCTAACTTCAATATAGATACCAGCTGGGTCAATACCCCTTTTGCAAATTCTTTTAACGATTGATGTTCAAAGAGACGAGCAGATGCCGTGATGATCTGTTCAAGCCCGTACCGATTTTTCTCTATAATACGCATGTCCCTGTAAGAACGCAGGGCCGACGTTATGGTGGTAAACAATTTCTGAGCCGTGAGTTCTGTTTTTTCCTTGTATTCATTAATATCATAATCAATGATCACATCCCTCTCCGGTGCCTTGCCGGGTTGACCGGTCCGTAAAATAATCCGGACAAAAGAATTTTTCAGATTCTGACGAATATATCTGGCCAGTTTGAGACCGGCATCATCCGTTTCCATCACGACATCAAGAAGTATAATGGCCGTATCAGAATTGGCCTGGATAAGTTGTTTTGTTTCCTTACCGGAATAAGCGCTTAAAAATTCAAGGGGCCGTCCTTCAAATACATAGTCATTTAATACCAGTTTCGTGACGTTATGCACTTCCACTTCGTCATCAGCAATAATAATTTTCCAGGTTTTTTTCTGCATCAAATCATCTGTTTTGTCTACAGCCCCTTTTTTGAAAAGGCTTTTTGCGCTTGTTGCGCCTTTCGAATCGTGCGCGTTGCCCATATATCCATCTCCAAAATCTAAATTATTTGCAATGGATAAAAATATAACATCCCTGGCTGGTTTTTGGCAAGGGATGATTCCGGGAGGACTCCGGTATTCAAGCAAGGCTTAATGATGAGAATCAGGATCACCGCAAATTTTAAAAACAACTTCCTCAAGAATTGATATCGGGGGCTGACCGGATGTTTTTAGTTTTACATCCGCATGACTCAAGATTTCAAATGCAGCAAACAAATCTTCTTTAGTATATTTTTTGGATTTGAAAAATTGTTGAAATACCGGGTACGGATTATTCGGATTTTTGGCAATCATCAGATCGGTGGACGGGTTTTTTTGCTTTTTTAATTCCTGCGATTCAAATTTGCCTTTCAAAGCATTCTGATAACAGGCAAGCATTTCGATTAATTCCTCATCGTATTTGACAATCAATGGAATAATTATTTGCTTAAACTGATCATAAGCGATTCCCGGGTGCCAGTCGCTGCCATATTTACTTTCCAGAAAGCCTTTAATCACCAGCAATTTTCGAATCTGATTGGTCATGGCCGTTAGAATCTGCAAATAATGAAATCCGGAAGAAAGCAGCGAAGACATATAATGAAGTGTTTTTAATGTATCTCTGTCAGATAGCGCACCGGTTAATTCATAAATCGGATCCTGCCGTGTCCGGATTAATACCGCCTGCACGTCGTCAGGCGTAATGTGTTCCCGGTCTTTTGCATAATCAACCAGCTTCTCTAAATTGGCGTTAAACGCCCGTAAATCAAAACCGGTCATTTTTATCATCAATTCAAATGCTTTTGAGTCAATCTGTTTATTATATTTCCTCAAAAACTGACGCATATGCTGCTGCAAAAACCGTCTCTGCGCATCCTGATCCGCCTTGCGATTTCCCTTAGGGATTGCGCAATCGATCACCGTTCCTAATTTTTTGATGGTTTTATACAGTGCTTTGCGCTTATCAACCGTATCGGTGGTGATAAATAGAAAATTATTTTTGGGAAATCCCTTTTCAATGGCATTTTTCAGGCGCTGGGCATCATCACCGGATTCAGGCACCGAAAGTTTGCGCTCTTGACAATATGAACAAAGCTTCTTGATCCATTCGATATCACCTGCCTGATCTTCACTGATATTAAATTTATCAGCAATTGCTGCATCGGAAATAGCCCCAGACATATCAGATGACATATCAGATGAAATATCGTCAGAAATATCGGACAGGCAAATCTGAAGGCGACTTAAAAGATTTAAAAAAAGGTTGGACGCTTTTTCAAAATCATTTTTTCCAAATAATTGTTTCACCTTCTCTAAAACATTGCCCTGGTTATGACTAGCGACAAACACGGTGGCATCACGCAATTCCATGATCTTTTTTTCGGAAAAAAAAGAATAGGTATTCATTCGTTCAATGACTTCAGCCAGCTGGCTTTCTTCTTTATGATTGATCACTTCAAAATTATGCTTTTGATGGGCTGGATCCGGAATAATGGCTTTTACAAGAGACTGGGTAATCTGATGATATAAAAACTCTTCTCCATAAATAAGATAAACCGGATCAAAGGAAGAATTTAAACGTTCGTGGATATATTCTTTAACTGACTGGTAATTAATTTCTGGCATTTTTTTTATGCTGCGGAGTTCTTACGGCCGAGAATAATCAACATAATGACGGCAATTAATGCAAAACTTAAGCCGATGGTCTGCGATATCGAAAAGATATGAAAGACCTCCGCCCCCCGGAAATCGCCCCGAAAAACTTCAATGATGGACCGGTTAACCCCGTAGATCGCTATGTATATCCAGAATAATTGTCCATCATATTTTTTAAATCGGCGCAAAGAAAAGATTAAAAGGAATATTAAAAAATTAGATGCTGATGAATAAAGCTGCGTAGGATGAAGCTGGACAAACAAAGGGGCCAGCGAATCCGCATTTTTAAACGTAATCGCCCATGGGTAATGGCAGAGTTTTCCGTAACAGCAGCCGGCAAAAAAACACCC
>Ga0307991_1000326_pt1 | contig 35010 bp, 25 predicted proteins | sample EllFjometagen131_FD_203146 | JGI IMG/M metagenome (GOLD analysis project Ga0307991, IMG submission 203146) | Marine microbial communities from Ellis Fjord, Antarctic Ocean - #131 | ecosystem: Environmental > Aquatic > Marine > Unclassified | place: Southern Ocean | collected 2014-10-08 | reverse complement strand
TTTTTATTACAGCAGTATGGAGTGATTATAATGATAACCCATATACAGCTTTTTTAAAGGTAGATACTTTAGGTAATTTGATTGATTCATTAACAGGATATCCTCTTTCAAATGAAATTTGGTGGACAACCAAAACCTTTGATGGTAAATTTGTAAGTGTAGGCACTCATTACGATGGCAACTGGGATATGTATGCCTTTAAGGTTAATGAGAATATGGAATACGATAGTATTTACACACAGCCCTTCATTTATGATAGTCTTTGCCCTGATACTATTATTTCGGAAACTTATGATTTGGAATGTGATATTTTGGTAGATATTTACGAGCCTTTTACAACTAAAGAAGGTAGTAAAATGAATATTTTTCCCAATCCTGCAAAAGATAACATTACAATTGAACTGCCAAAATATATTATTTCAGAACAAAATACAGAACACTTTCAGGTAACTAAAGTGCATTATCAATACACAAATAATGCAGTTCTGGAGTTTTATGATATTTTTGGTCATAAGCTAAAAGAAATAAAAGTGCTAAATGCACAAGAACAACTTAAAATTAATGTAAGCAGCTGGCATAATGGATTATATGTTGCAGTACTTAGAAATAATAATACAATTATTGCAAAGCAGAAGTTTGTGGTTTTGAGGTGAAAAAGAAAAATCCTCCAGATCTCCAAAATCCGTAGAATTAACAGAAGAAAAACCTTTGCACAGATTTGAAAAATTTTACATTTAGAATTTCATATTTTAAATTTATTTTGTGAAGCATGAAAGTCTCCCCTGTTTTTAGGGGAGATATAGAGGGGTAAAAAATCCTACATTTTAAATTTAAGTAAAGTATAAATAATCTTTGACAGCTGGAAAAATCCTCCCGTACGGGAGGATTTGCATTTTTATTCCATCTTATCATTAAAAAAACTTCGATTATTAAAAAATCCACGAATTACATTTTATTTTAGTCTTCAAAATTTCAATTTAAAAAACATGCAATTTTTTTGTACTTTTCCTCCCGATTAATATCGAGGGTGGGGGAAAATGAAAGGGGGAGAAAAGTATATTAAATTCATCAAAATAAAAAAATCCTCCTGCAAAGGAGGATTTAGTTTTTAATTCTTAATTACAATCTTAAATTTTCTATTTTGATATCTCAGCAAAATATTTATAAAACCAAGGAAGACTTTCTATTCCATTAAAGAATTGATTAAGCGGATAGTTTTCGTTTGGTGAATGAATTGAATCACTTTCTAACCCGAATCCCATTAAAACAGATTTTAATCCAAGCTTTTCTTCAAATGTTGAGATGATAGGAATACTTCCACCGCTTCTTACAGGAACAGCTTGTTTTCCAAAAACTTTCTGAAGTGCTTTTTCAGCAGCTGCATAAGCAGGAATATCAATCGGGCAAACATAACCTTGGCCACCGTGCAAAGGTGTAACTTTAACTTTTACACTTGCCGGTGCAATTGATTCGAAATATTCTTTAAAAATTACAGAAATTCTTTCATTATCTTGATTTGGAACCAGTCTGGTTGAGACTTTTGCATAAGCTTTTGAAGGAAGAACGGTTTTTGCACCTTCGCCAGTGTAACCTCCCCATATTCCGCAAATATCAAATGCTGGTCTTATTCCTGTTCTTTCGTTTGTTGTGTATCCTTTTTCTCCTGCAAGCTCTACAACATCAATTGCTTTTTTATATTCTTCTTCATCAAATGGTGCTTTTGCCATTAATTCTCTTTCTGATTTTGATGCATCAATTACATTATCATAAAAACCCGGTATAAGAATTTTCCCATTTTCATCAGTTGTTTGAGCAATCATTTTTGCCAAAACATTTATTGGGTTTGCAACAGCTCCACCAAACAGTCCTGAATGAAGGTCTTTGTTTGGACCGGTAATTTCAACTTCCCAGTATGAAAGTCCACGTAATCCTGTAGTAATCGAAGGAATATCTTCGGCAATCATTCCTGTATCGGAAACAAGAATAATATCCGCTTTTAATAATTCTTTGTTTAAGTCACAGAATTTTCCAAGACTTGGTGAACCAATTTCTTCTTCACCCTCAATCATAAATTTAACATTACATGGTAAGTTATTATTTTTTACCATGAATTCAAATGCTTTGGCGTGCATAAAAGATTGCCCTTTATCATCATCAGCACCACGTGCCCAGATTTTTCCGTCTTTAATTACAGGTTCAAATGGAGTAGTATTCCATTGATCTATCGGATCAACAGGCATAACATCGTAATGCCCGTAAACCAAAACAGTAGGAGCATTTTCGTCAATTATTTTTTCACCATAAACAACAGGGTTTCCTTCTGTTTCCATTACTTCGGCTTTATCACCGCCGGCTGCAAGAATAATTTCTTTCCATTTTTCGGCAGTTTTAATCATGTCGCCTTTATGTTCTTTTTCTGAACTGATCGAAGGTATTCTGATTAATTCAAAAAGTTCTTCAAGAAATCTATCTTTGTTTTCTTCAATATAATTTTTAATATTTTCCATAATGATATTTTTGTTTTTATAATTTTTTTTCGAATTGTAAAAGTAAAAAATATAAACGAATGCTTAATTAATAATAACTAAAAAATTATTAACTATTTGATGTTTGAATACTATTTCCGTCAAGATAAATATAAATAATTGTGTAAGAAAGAGGGAGAAAATGGGAATATGTGGAGAATAATGGAAAATTGATTTGATACAAAACGTATTTTATATGTAATTTAGAAAAAGGAGTTTTGTTGATTTATAAGTTACTTGTATTCTAGCGCACCTTATAAAAATAACAATTCTTAATCAGGGAAAATATAAATTATTAATAGTTTTGATAAAAAACAAAAACAATTGTTGATGCTGTTTCATGGGTTTGGAATCTTGACGACGGAAGTATTGTTTATGATGAAAATTTTACTCATACTTATAGCGACACAGGTACTTATGTTTATTATGTGACATACAAAAATAATATGGGGCAAAGCGATGAACTTTATGGTACCGTTACTTTGATAAGATAAAAAAATCGAAATTCTATATTCGTTAATCGAAATTCTATATTCAGTTTTTTTTTGAATATCGAATATCGAACACTGATTAACGAATTTTGAAGTTAATTTAGCATGAATATAAATATTTTAAAAATCATAAATCCACTTCCATTTTCCAAATTCCACTTTTCCTTAAAATTTAAGTAAAATAATTCTAAATAATGCTTTAAAAATTATAATTTTGTCGTCAATTAAAAACAAAAAATATGTCAGGAATAAGAGTAGCAATAAACGGATTTGGAAGAATAGGTAGAATAACTTTAAGGAAATTAATGGAAAATCCGAAAATGGATATTATTGCCATCAACGATCTGGCAGATCCCAAAACACTTGCTCATTTATTAAAGTATGATTCGGTTCATGGACGTTTCAATGGAAAAATTGAAGTAAATAAAGATAATTTACTTGTTAATGGAAAAACGATAAAAGTACTTACTGAAAAAAATCCTGAGAAATTACCATGGAAAGAATTGGATATTGATGTTGTAATAGAGTCAACAGGGAAATTTGTATCCAAGAGCAAAGCTATTAAACATGTTGAGAAATCAGGTGCAAAAAAAGTAATTATTTCTGCTCCTGCAAAAGGACAAAGTAATGGTGTAAAATATATTGTACTTGGCGTGAATGATAGTATTATCGATAAAAATGATGTAATAATTTCAAATTCATCATGTACAACAAATAATGTTGCTCCATTGATTATGATACTTGACGAATTATGGGGAATTGAAAAAGGCTTTATTACAACGGTACATTCATATACAAAAGACCAAAACTTACTTGACGGTCCACATACAGATTTAAGAAGAGGACGTGCAGCCGCTTGCTCAATTGTACCAACAACCACAGGAGCAGCAAAAGCAGCTACTAAAATATTCCCACATTTGAAAAATAATCTTGCCGGAGCTGGCATTCGAGTACCTGTTCCTAATGTTTCTCTTACTGATCTTTCATGTACATTGAGAAAACCAACAAGTGTTGAAGAAATAAACAAAGCATTTAAAAAAGCAGCCGAAGAAAGGTTAAAAGGAATTTTGGAATATACCGAAGATCCGATTGTATCGGTTGATATTATTGGAAATACTCATTCAGCAATTTTCGATTCAGGACTTACAGCAGTTCTGGGTGACAAAAATAAACTTATCAAAGTTGTTGCCTGGTACGATAATGAAATGGGATACGCCTCTCGATTAGTTGAGTTGATTGAGAAGTTTGTGTGATTTCAGGATTTATACATTTTTAATTCAACTGTTTCGCCATCAAACACAGCGTAAGTAAAATTTGTAAGCCAGTCGCCAAGAATTATTAATCTGGAAGATTTTGAAAGTTGGCTGTTTCTAGGAATGTGCTTATGTCCGAAAATGAAGTAATTTATCGAAGGATCATTCTTTAAAATATCTTTACTGTATTTATAAAGCATTTCGTCTTTATCCTTAATGTTGTTTTCTTTTTTGCCTTCTTTTATTAAATTTGCAATACGACTTCTACGACTTAAATACAAACCCATTCGGGCACCAATATCAGGATGAATCCATTTAAATAACCATTGGTTTAATTTAAATTCAAAGACTTTTCTCAGGAATTTGTATCCTTTATCTCCCGAGCCCAAACCGTCGCCGTGAGCAAGATAAAATTTCTTTCCCATAATAATTTTAATTTCAGGTTTGCGATGTAGCTGAATGTTTAATTCTTCATGTAAATAATTAAATGCCCAAATATCATGATTTCCCCGAAATAGATTAACCGGAATTCCAGAGTCGCAGATTTCAGCTATTTTTCCGAAAAATCTCAAATATCCTTTGGGGACAACAGTTTTATATTCAAACCAAAAATCAAACACATCACCCATTAAATAAATCTCAGATGCATCATTTTTAATTTCATCAAGCCATTTTATCAAGAGTTTCTCTCTTTTTAAACTATTTTCTTTATCTGGAATTCCAAGATGGAAGTCTGAGATAAAATAAACTTTTTTTGTTTGCTTTTCTTTGTTCAAGTGAATAATTTTATTTGCAATTATACTAATAAAAAATGAATTTGAATGAAGCTCCCCGACGCAAACGGACGGGGTATCTATATGTAAACTATTTTCTTATCGCTGCAATCGGCAGGGAATATAACTCTGGAGATCCCTCGGCTAAGCTCGGGATCAGTTCGACTAAATAATTGCTTCACAAAATTAAAGTCTCACTGATTTAAATTGTTCCTATCAATCCCTTAATGATTACTGTCATCTTTGGTTCCACATTATTTGCTACATCAATAACATCATTGTGAGTAACCTCAATAATTTTTCCGGGTACACCCAAATCAGAGATAATAGACATTGCAAAGCAAGTAATATTCATGTGTCTGGCAACAATAACTTCAGGAACTGTTGACATTCCTACAGCATCGGCACCAAGAGATTGAATATACTTATATTCGGCAGGTGTTTCATAAGTTGGACCAGAAACACATGCATAAACACCGCTTTGGTATTTAATACTATTGTGTCGTGCAATTATGGTTGCTTTATTAATTATTTTTTTATTATAAGCTTCACTCATGTCAACAAAACGAGGGCCAAATTCAGGTTCATTTTTTCCAATTAACGGATTAGACACAAGATTAATATGATCCGTAATTATCATAATGTCACCGATTTCAAAATCGTTATTTAAACCACCACTTGCATTTGAAAGTATCAGTAATTCAATTCCCAAATATTTTAATACCCTTATCGGGAAAGTTATTTCATCCAAACTATATCCTTCATAAAAATGAAATCTACCTTGCATAGCAACAACATTTTTTCCGTTAAGAGTACCAAAGATTAGTTTGCCTTGATGCCCTTCAACTGTTGGTATGGGAAAATTTGGAATTTCAGTATATGGGATGCTGTATTTTATATTAATTTCTTTTGTGAGACCTCCCAGACCTGTACCTAAAATTATTCCAATTTGTGGCTTAATTGGAACTTTTTCTTTAATAAAGCTAATGGACTCTTTTATTTTTTTTAACATAATTTAAAACTATTTTATCAAATTTGCTTTTATCTTTATCATGAAATTTAATTTCGATTGGAACGAAATAAAGTGGTAAATTTTCAAAGTTTTTTATTAATTTGGTTTTATAAAGTCTCATGGAATCTTTTTCGGTTGTTACAATGGCTTTGTTTTTTGAAAATATTTCCGAATATGTTTTGATTATTTTTTCTGTGTCTTTTTGTGTGTATTTATGATGGTCGTAAAATTCAATAATAATTAATTCAAAGCAGAAGCTTTTTATATGCTCAAAAAGTGGATAACTGTTGGCAATGCCTGTGAACAGCAAAATTGTATTGAATTTTCTTTTTGGTTGCTTAGTTTTATAATTAAGCCCCGGTACAAATTGCAAATGATTATATTTAATATATGAGAATAATAAAGTCTGGTTTTTATTTGGTTTAATAAGTTTGGTGATTCTTCGCCTGGTTAGTGGTGATAATACTGAATAAGTTTTTGTTACAATAATAACATCAGCTCTTTTAGCTCCCGATCTGAATTCTCTGAGAGTTCCGGCAGGTACTATGTAATCATTTGTATAAAGCTTATGAAAATCAGTAAGTAAAATTGAAAGTCCGGCGTTGACACGTCTATGCTGAAAAGCATCATCTAATAAAATAACATCAAGCTCAGTATCTAAATTTGATAATAATTTTATTCCGCGGCGACGTTTTTCATCAACAGCAACTGTAATTTCAGGAAATTTTTGTTTAAATTGAAGTGGCTCGTCACCAATTTGATAATAATTTGACTCAATACCTGCATTAATAAATCCTTTGCTTTTTCTTCCATAACCACGACTTAATGTTGCAATTTTAAAATTTTCAAAAAGCAAGCGAACCATATATTCAACGAGAGGAGTTTTTCCTGTTCCTCCTGTTGACAAGTTCCCAACAGAAATAGTAGGTATTTTAAAATATTCGGTTGATAGTATTTTCCAGTCGAACAATTTATTCCGGATCAACATAATTATTCCATAAATAAAAGCGAATGGAAAAACTAAAATCCTTAATAAATTCATGTCATAAAATTATACATAATTTTTGTAATCAACAAAATTCAATTAATAAAAATAATGTTGGAAAAAATTCTTGTATCAAAAAAAAATCTGAAATCTTTAAAATCCGAAATTATTAAACTTAATTAGTATGATTTTATTAAGTTTGTGTATATTTATATAAAATATAATTTATTGCAGATTATTATATCTAACAAATGTTGTTGAAATGAAAATAAAAGAAATAATTAATCATCTTGAAGAAATTGCTCCCCTCAATTATCAGGAATCTTATGATAATTCAGGCCTTATTGCAGGAGATCCCAATAGTGAAATTGATAAAGCCCTAATTTGCCTTGATATTACTGAAGAAATTATTGATGAAGCAATAAATGATGGATTTAAACTCGTTATTTCACATCATCCATTGGTATTTAATGCAATAAAAAAAATAACAGGAAAAAATTATGTTGAAAAAGTGTTAATTAAAGCTATTAAAAATGATATAGCTTTGTATTCGGCACATACAAATCTTGATAATATTTCTTCCGGAGTTAATGCAATGTTATGCAAAAAGCTAGGGGTAAAAAACTATCATATTTTGCAACCAAAAGCTGGATTATTGAAAAAATTAGTTACTTTTTGCCCAATAAATAAAGTTGAAGAAGTGAGAAACGCTTTGTTTAAAGCCGGTGCAGGTAACATCGGCAACTATGATAATTGCAGTTTCAGTACAAAAGGAAAAGGTTCATTCAGGGCAAATGAAAATGCAAAACCTTATGTTGGAAAGAATAATAGATTGCATTTTGAAGAAGAAGAAAGAATTGAAACAATATTTCCTTTTGATAAAGAACAAGCAGTTTTAAGCAAATTATTTGCTGCACATCCATATGAAGAGGTTGCTTATGATATTTATCCACTTGAAAATAAATATCAAAATGTAGGTGCCGGAATGATTGGTGAATTGAAAAATTCTATGGATGAAAAAGATTTTTTACTGAAAATGAAAAAAAATATTGGTGCTTCTTGTGTTCGACATTCTGAATTTTTAGGGAAAAAAGTAAAAAAGATCGCAGTTTGTGGAGGTTCAGGGAGTTTTTTAATAAATGCTGCAATATCAGCTAGAGCTGATGTTTTTATTACCGGAGAAGTTGGATATCATGAGTTTTTTAATGCTGAAAAAAAGATTATCATTGTAGATATTGGTCATTATGAAAGCGAACAATTTACAAAAGATTTAATTTTTTCTATTCTTAATAAAAAATTTACTACTTTTGCACTCCGAATTTCGGAGTTAAATACCAATTCAGTCAATTACTTATAAACTAAACAGTAAATATATATTATGGCAAAGTTATCTTCTAATGCAAGAATTTCTCCAAAGGAAAGAAGTAAATCAACAGAAACGCCGGAAACTGAAAAAATGGCGAAGAAGAAGTTGAAAAAAGAGAAGCTTAAAAAACCTATAATTAGATTAGTGTTTGCTGATCCGAAAATGGGTGAAAAAGATAATATTGAAGTAACAATAGAAAAAAAGTTAATTACTTTATACAGCTTACAACAAATTGATAGCCAGATTGATAAAATACGAATTGTGAGAGGCGAACTTCCTCTTGAAGTTGAAGATATTGAGGATGAAGTAGCAGGAATTGAAACTCGTATTGAAAAAATTGAGGCTGAAAAAGAATCTATGGAAAATGCTATTACTGAAAAGAAAAATATCAAAGTTGATAGCTCGGTAAAGATTAAAAGATACGAAGAACAACAAAAAAATGTTCGTAATAATCGTGAATTTGATTCTTTAACAAAAGAAATTGAATTTCAAACTCTGGAGATTCAACTAGCAGATAAAAGAATCAAGGAATATGAAATAAAACTTATTGGAATTAATGAAACCATTAATGAATCAAAAGTAGATCTTGAAGAATTTACTAGTGAGCTTGTTATTAAAAAAGGAGCTCTGAATGATATTATTGCAGAAACAGAAAAAGAAGAAAAAAATCTGGTAGAAAAATCTAAGGAAAATCAACAACTGATTGAAGAACGATTATTAGTTGCTTATAAAAAAATTAGAAAAAACGCTAAGAATGGATTAGCAGTTGTTATGATTGAAAGAGATGCTTGTGGTGGTTGTTTTAATAAAATTCCCCCTCAACATCAGCTTGATATCAGAATGCATAAAAAGATTATCGTTTGCGAATATTGTGGCAGAATATTAGTTGATGAAGCTATTGATGATGCAGTTAAGAAATACGAATAAAAAAATATTATTAATTTTTAGAAAGGGAAGTCTGTACAGGCTTCCCTTTTTTTTTATCTTTACGAAAAACTTTAAGCATTTATTATTATGTTAATTTTTGGAAAAATTCGTAAAATAATTTTATTTTTATTATTGATCGTATTTTCATTTTCTTCTTTTGCTCAGTTTGATTTTAACGAAAATTGTAAAAATGCTTATTCTGCGATTATTAATTTAAAATTTGATGAAGGCAGGAAAATTATTGATAAGGAAAAAATCAATAACCCAAACAATAATATCATCAACTATCTCGAAAATTATATTGATTTTTTAACAATCATTATAGGTCAGGATAAAAATGAGTTTAGAAAATTAGAATGTAATAAAAATATACGGATAAATGCCTTGGAAAATGCTGATGAAGATAGTCCATATTATCGTTATTGTCTTGCAAATATTTATTTACAGTGGGCTTTTGCACGACTGCAATTTAAAGAGTATTATACAGCCACTCTTGAAATAAATATTGCATACCGTCTTTTAAAAAAAAATCAATCTAATTACCCTGAATTTATGCCCGGATATATTGGTTTAGGTTTACTACATACAATAATTGGTTCCATACCCAATAAATATAAATGGATCGTAAATATAATTGGAATGGATGGAACTATCGAGCAAGGAATAAGCGAGTTACAATTGGTTTTGAAAGATTCGGAAATTAATAACAAAAATGAATATCTGAAAGCAGAGAGTTTGTTTTTTCTATCAATAATTCAATTAAACTTAAAAAGTGATAAAATTGAAGCAATAAATATTCTTTCTGATTTAGATAAATTATCAGGTGATAATCCTTTAAAAACTTTTTCGAAAGCAAGAATATTAATGAGAACTGCTTCGAATGATGAAGCGATAGAACTTCTGCTTTCAAGTCCCCAAAATGATAAGAGTTACAAGTTTTATTATCTTGATTATTTAACCGGAATTGCAAAACTTCATCGTTTCGATAAAGATGCTGTTTATTATTTTCAAAAATATATTTCTAACTTTAAAGGGGTAAATTATGTAAATGATGCTTATCAAAAAATAGCTTGGCATTATTTGATTAATGGAAATAGGGTAAAATATTTTGAGTATATTAATAAAGTGAGTGAAAATGATTTGGTTGTTGATACTGATAAACAGGCATTAAAAGAACTTAAATCAGGGATTGTACCTAATGTATTTTTATTAAAAGCAAGATTGTTATTTGATGGTGGCTATTATGAAAAAGCAATTAGCTTGCTTGATGAAATAAAAAGTAAAGATCTTGAAAATTTTAAAGATACACTTGAATATAAATATCGTTATGCCCGGATACTTCATGAATGGGGTAAAACAAATAAAGCAATTGAATTTTATAATGAGGTTATCAAAATTGGTGGTGATAAAGAATATTATTTTGCAGCAAACTCAGCATTAAAATCAGGAATGATTTTTGAAAGCAAAAAAGACTTTGAAAAAGCCCGTTATTATTATAACAAATGTCTCTCTTTAGATTTTGATGAATACAAAACCAGCATTACTCAAAAAGCTAAAGCCGGAATAAGTCGTGTGAAAAACAAATAAAAAAAGCAGCAAATATTTTTGCTGCTTTTTTGTAATACAATTCTTGTATTAAAATTTATATCCAACAGTCACCATAAAATTATTCGTTTTATAATCAACTACTGCCGGATTAACCGAAATATTTTCTGTTCCGTATAAATAATAGTCTTCCGACATTTTAGAATTTACCCAAGCCAAATCAACAAAATAATTTGAGCTCCTATAACCCATGCCTAAAGAAAAAGAAGTGATTTTCCCATCATTAGTTTTATTGTAAAATGGACTTCCATAAAGTGCATATCCACCTCTGAAACTAAAATTCATGAATCTCCATTCGGTTCCTAAACGTAAGTTTCCGGTTGATTTGTATTTATTGTTAATATCACCATTTTCGGAATAAAAATCGTAATCATCTGACCTAAGTCTTGCAGCAGAGTAATCAACATATTCGTAGTCGGCACTAATTAATCCATAAGGAGCAAGAATAATTGCAATACTTCCAATTGCTTTTAGAGGTGTGTTTAGCTCATAATAGTAAGTTCCAATTGGTGATTTTTTTTCTTCACTATTAAAAACATCCCAATCCGAACGTAAATAAGTGCTCCATGAATCAGTCATATTTGTGTAGAATGTTGGCGTGTGAAATGCACCACCAATACGTAGCCAATTTGTTGCCCTGAAAATCATTCCCAACTTTAGATTTACACCGGAACCTGTTGTGGTTAAAGTTTCCTGATAAGATAATTTTCTAAACTGATCGTCTGCAATATTTGAGTTTATTGCAGTTTCGGTATATGTAGCTGTTGATGAATATTGAATACTTGGAAATCCAATTGTAGCTCCAATATATAATTTGTTGTTGTAATTTGCTCCCATTGTAAGACTCACCTCATTATTATATCCGCTTGAGTTGATATATTTTCTTTGATTAATATCCCCATCAGGTACAGCGTTTTGATAATAATTTGGGTTGCCGTTAAGTGTGTCAATCAGATATGTCCACCATGCAAGATTTAAATCAAAAGTCCCAATTTCATTATCTTCAGATTCAATGTTTTCCCAATTAGTTCCATTTGCATATTCAACCCAAGTATCGGATATCGAATTATCAGAATTAACACCATTAATTAGCACGCGTTGATTGAAATTATTGTATCTGTTAATTCCAACTCCGAACTGAAGATTTTTCCATCCATTATCATTTTGCAATTTTTTTGAAATTACAAAGCCAATATTGTTAAGACTAAAATTGTATTTTGATTCTTCACCGGCAGATCCATTATACGCAGAATTAATACTTGAAACATTTAAGTTTGGAGTAATGACGAACTCAGAACTATTGTATAATCCAATACCTCCCGGATTAATACTAAATGTTGAAATGTCTGCTCCAAGTGCTCCAAATGCACCACTCATTCCCATATATCTGGCGGTTCCTCCAAAATGAATTTTGGAATAACGTAAAGCATCAACAGAATTCTGAGCATAAGATTGGCTTATAAAAAGTAGTATTGATATTATTATTGTTATCTTTTTCATTTTTTATGATATTAAATTACAATTGTTTGAAAAAAAATGGAAAATTCAAAAGTGTTTTATTATTTGAATTTTCCATTTGCCATTTTATATTATAGAATTATCTTCTTCCTCTTGATGATCCACTTGAAGATCCACTTGAAGATCGTCCCGAAGATTTACTGGAAGATGATCTGCTAGAACTAGACCTTGATGGTGAAGAGTAACTCTTACTGCTTGATTTTGATGGTGCAGAGTAACTTTTGCTGCTTGATCTTTTAGGCGCACTGTAACTCTTTTTGCTTGATCTGCTCGGTGCAGTATATTTCTTACTTTTTGTTCTTGCTGGAGCAGTATAATTTTTTCTTGCTGGCTGCGAGGCAGTTTTATTGTATTTTTTTACATTTGATGTTTGGGGTCTTGAAAATGACTTTGAATTATTTGTTGTTGGTTTACGATATATTTTACCATTACTGGTTTTGTTAGTATTTGGTTTATTATATTGTTTAGGTTTTGAATATTTCTGTGAAGAAACATTATTTCCAAGCTTTTTATTACTATTATATTTTTTATTAACAGCTGTTTTTTCTCTGGAAATAGTTTGTTTGCTAACTTTTGGTTTAACCATTCTACCGGCATTATTTTTAGGCATTGGTTTAACTTGTTTTCCAAGAGGATTTTTTGTTTTTGCAACAGTTGCTGGACTTGTTTTTTTACCAACAGCATTGTTAATTGCTGAGTTTCTTCCGGTATTGGGAGCAACCTTTGAATTTGCATGTGGTTGGCTTACTTGTTTACCACGAACTGTTGATCCGTCATATGAATTATGTCCCCTACTTCTTGGTGTGTCTCCATAACTTCCATTTGTGTTTCCTCTTGATGGTCTGTGACCATAATAATTTGAATTATCGTTGTTATATGAATTATATCCATTGTACCCGTAATAATCCCAATTTGAATAGCCATAATAACCGCCATAATAACCACCATAATATGAATATGGATAATAACCATACATCCAAGGACGATATCTGTAAAAGCTATATGGGTTATATCCAAATGATGATGCATACCAAGGAACATCCCAATAAGGATTTCCAAAATACATGTTTACACCCCAGTTATATGGATTGTAATCGTACCAGTACATATCAGTATAATAACTATTATAATAACTATAGCCGTATGATGGACGATGGAATCTCCTTATTCTTGATGTATAGCTGTAGTTGTAATAATCCATATCATCGTTATCATCATCATAGTAATAATTATTGGTAACATATGTTGTGCTATCTTCAGTTGCAAATGATTCAGTTGTTGAATAAGAGGGTTCTTCCTGATATTCCGCATCTTCATAAACATATTCTGAAGATTCGTAAACCGGTTCTGAACTGTATTCAGAACTTTCATTTTGTGCTATCACCTCTTGTGATTGAATAGGTGCTTTTTCTGTTTTAACCGAATAATAAACATCATCATAAGGTGCTGTTGCGTAATATGATGAAGTACATGCGCTTAAGAATAAAAATGATGTGAGTAATAATCCAATTAGTGTTTTCATTTTTGTTTCCTCCTTCTTATTTATTATATTTATTATTGAATTCATTATTATTATTATTTTTGTCGTTTAGATTTACAAAATGAAAATAAGCAAATACTATACCAAAAACAAAGATGGCAAAAAATTTTTCAACTAGAGAAGGTAATTATTCACAATGGTACAACGACATTGTAATTAAAGCTGATCTTGCAGAGAATTCTGCAGTTAGAGGCTGCATGGTAATAAAACCTTATGGCTATGCAATATGGGAAAAAATGCAAGCTGCATTAGATAAAATGTTTAAGGACACAGGGCACGAAAATGCCTATTTCCCATTATTTATTCCTAAATCTTTTTTTAGTAAAGAAGCTAGTCATGTTGAGGGTTTTGCTAAAGAATGTGCAGTAGTTACTCACTACAGATTAAAAAATTCTGATGATGGAAAGTCAATAGTTGTTGATGATGATGCAAAACTTGAAGAGGAATTAATCGTTAGGCCAACATCAGAAACAATTATCTGGGATACTTATAAAAGATGGATTCAGTCGTATCGCGATTTACCAATTAAGGTTAATCAATGGGCAAATGTTGTGAGATGGGAAATGAGAACAAGATTATTTTTACGAACTACTGAATTTTTATGGCAGGAAGGCCACACTGCTCATGAAACCAAAGAAGAAGCAGTTGCAGAAACAAAACAAATGCTTAATGTTTATGCTGATTTTGCAGAAAAATTTATGGCTATTCCTGTAATAAAAGGAACAAAATCGCCTAACGAAAGATTTGCAGGTGCAATTGAAACATATTGTATCGAAGCACTTATGCAGGACGGTAAAGCTTTGCAAGCAGGAACCTCACATTTTTTAGGACAAAATTTTGCTAAAGTTTTTGATGTAAAATATCTTTCGAAAGAAAATAAACTAGACTATGTTTGGGCTACTTCATGGGGTGTTTCAACACGATTGATTGGTGCTCTCATCATGTCTCATTCAGATGATAAAGGTTTGGTTCTTCCTCCAAAATTAGCACCTATTCAGGTTGTAATTGTTCCTATATATAAATCAAAAGAACAGCTTGAGCAGATATCAGAAAAGGTATTAAAGATTAAGAAAGCATTGGAAGATAAAGGCATCAGTGTGAAATTTGATAATCGTGATACTTACAAACCAGGATGGAAATTTGCAGAATACGAATTTAAAGGAGTTCCGATAAGATTGGCAATGGGACCTCGCGATATGGAAAATGGTACAATTGAACTTGCCCGACGTGATACATTAGAAAAAGAAATTTATCAGATTACTGATATTGAAAACAAAGTTGAAAATCTCCTCGAAAAAATTCAATCAAATCTTTTTGAAAGAGCATTATCTTTTAGAGAAGAAAAAACTTTTTATGTTGATTCTTGGGATGAATTTAAGGAGAGAGTGGAAAAAGGTGGGTTTATTTATGCCCATTGGGATGGCACTACCGAAACCGAGCTAAAAATTAAAGACGAAACTAAAGCAACAATTCGTACTATTCCTCTTGATGGAAAAGCTGAGGAAGGAAAATGTATTTATACAGGAAAGCCTTCATCACAGAGAGTTATTTTTGCAAAAGCTTATTGATAGAGGTTCAACTAACATTACTTTATTGCTCTGCTAGTAAATTAATTAATAATGATAAAATGCCTAAATATTATTAGCAATTAAATCTTTGATAATATAGTATCAATATTACAATATTAGTTTTTTTTGTATTTTTTTTTATTCTCGCATTTTAGCATTCAAACATTTTAGCATTTGACCGCTACTACTAAATTTGTAACGGCAACTTAGTAAATGAAGCTATATTGTGATTTTTTATTCCATTTTTATCAACTCTCCATCTCCTGTAATATTTGATGATACTTCTTCTGGATTACCATAATAATAAATATCTCCGATACTTTCTATTGTTGCTTCAAGTAATTTGCTAGCTCTGATATAACAATTGTTTGTACCACGGTTATTGATATAAACATTGCTTGAGTATAAATCTTCGCAATGAAAAGGTCCATAGCTTGCAGCGTAAATATATGTTACATACGACGAACCATGAAATACCATATCCACTGTTCCATAATGAAGATGTAATTTCGCAATTTTTAATTCAAGATCAAGTTTAATAGTACCTGCACCACCCCAAACATCAACACAAATAGAATCGTTTTTAATTGTATTTGTGCAACTAACATCTCCTGAGGATTCATATTTTAAACTATCCAGATTATTTACTGAAACGTAAACAGTAATTTCTTTTTCATAACTCCTAACCCAATTGCAACTGCTTGTATTTGTAATATTTAGATGACCGTTTATGAATTCAGTTTTAACAGAAGATATAATATTTTCTCCGGCTTCAACAATTACGGAGTTTAATGAGTCTTGTGTTATTACTAAATTTACATTATCATTCAGGTAAATTAGATGAAAATCACTGGAGGTTCGATCTTCTGTAATTATTTTCCCCGTGCTTTTAAAACAATCACCGATATTTTTTTTACAAGAGAAAGATGTAATAGAAATAATTATAATTAATAATATGTTAATTGTTTTATTCATAAGTTAATAATAAAAAACATTAAAATGATATCCCAGTCCGAATCCAACAAAATCAGCTCGTCCCGAATGTGTTTTTAAGGTAATATTTGTATAAATATTTTTTGTCATTTTGTATTTAACAGCAAATTTTTCATAAGAAGTACCATCGCTTTGCTCTATTCCACCAAGGTACATTCCAAGATTAACAACAAATGAAAATCTTGATACCATCATTTCATATGCTGCACTTATTCCTGGTTTTATTATTGATAATTTGTTTTCAATTTCAACTTTATCTCTTTCCAGAAGTTTTAAATCCGAGCCATCGTAAGAAAAATCAAAACCAATACCAAATTTACTTTTATAGCTCACTTGCTTAAAAATATTTCCAAATACTGTATAAACGTAATATCTTTCTCCAAATTCCGAATTCATGTCTTTTACTGCAAAAGCTGCACTAACATTTACTTCAATAGATTTTTTCCCGTCAAATTCGTATGGATAAAGTTCAGGAAATAGTTTTTCTTTTGATAATGGATTTCTTTTTGATAGTCGATAGGCAATTCCAGTATTAAAAAATGGTATGTTTAATCCAAAATTTGGAGTTTTTGTTGAACCATTGGAAAAATGTGCAAGACCACCTCCAAAAGAAAAAATAAATCTTTTTGTGATTTTCCACTTTACCTCAAGCATAAAATTTACAGCAGCATTAATAGTTGATCCAATACAAAGATTTTTATAATTTTCGATAGCATTAAATTTTTTCGTTAAGAAACCAACACCTAGTCCAAACCTAAAATAAATTATTGCTTTCTTTTTTTCTATCAATGGAAAATTAATATATGGAACTATTCCATAAGCTTTGCCTAGATATGGTGATTTACCAAAATCGGAATACCAAAAAGACATTCCGATAAGAGGATAATTATACATATATTCCCATCGCGTTTTTCCATACGTTGCCCTAAAAATATTTATCTCATATGCCGGAAAATGCTGATTAAAAATCTGCATTTCCAAATGATGAGGTGCAACAAAACAATAATTAAATCGACCTTCAAGTACAAGGTTATTTGTGCGAAATTTATTCTGAAATTGAGCGGATATGGAGTTAGTATAAAAAAAACTTAAAAAAGCCAGAATGAATATGAAAATATTAAGTCTGATTTTCTTTGTTTTATCTATAATCATTTTTTATTTTTGAGGATTAAATTAATTTGTAAAAATAAATGTTTGCTTGATAATATTATAATTTTCTTTTTTTTTATTAATAATTATTATTTATATTTCTCCAATAATGGGAAAATTTATTCTCATTTTATAAAAGTTTAAAAAATAATAATGTATAAAAAATTAATAAACAGCAAGATAGAAAATGTGGCACATGTGTTGTTAAATATTATAAGTAATATAATACACTACTATTTCTTAATATAAATAAAAATATATTTTTATTCCAATGTAAATTAATAATAATGAGGATTTGTATCATAGTCATAATTTTTTCTTTGTTTCAGTTAATGCCTTTTAATTCTGAAGCTCAATTAAATGTTGATAGTCTTAAAAGATCTATTAAAGATGCAGAAAAAAATAAAAAGCTTGAAATTTATAAGCATTTATCATTTGAATATCTTAACATTTCTATTGAGCAATCTATAAAATATAGTAAAAAAGCAATAGAAATATTAGAAGAACAGAATAAGCAGAAAGAAATTTCTGTTATTTTGAATGATATTGGTTTAAACTATTATAGTATAAGCGATTACACCAAAGCCCTTGATTGTTTTATTAAATCATTAGAAATAAAAGAAAAAATAAATGATAAAAAGGGAATTGGAAATACTTACAATAATATTGGTAATATTTATCAAAAGAAAAATGACTTTGATATGGCTATCGAATATTATTTAATGAGTTTAAATCTCAGAAAAGAGATAAATGATAATTATGGGATAGCTTCTTCAATGGATAATATTGGCAGAGTTTATATTGAAAAGAAAGAATATAAAAAAGCTCTGGAAATGCTAAATTACAGTCTGGAAATATCCTCTGATAAAGGCTTAATAGACATTCAAAAAAGAAACTATAAAAATCTTTCTAATTTATATTTGGGTTTAAAAAATTATGAAACATCATTAAACTATTTTAAGGAATTTAAAAAAATCAGCGATTCAGTTTTTAAATTAAAAGTTAATAAAGAGATAACTCATTTAAAACAAAATTATGATTCTGAAAAAAGTGAAGAAGCAAATATTCTCTTAATAAAGGATGTTGAACTTAATCAGTCAAGAACACTTTTATATCAAATAATCGCATTTGTAATATTTATATCAGCAGCCATTATTATCTTTTTTGTTTTTTTGAATTGTCGAAACAAAAAAAAGGTATTTAAAGCATTAGAAAACAAAGACATTAAAATATCTGACCAAAAAGCTTTAATTGAAGATACTCTGGGTAAATATCAAGACACAAAAGACAGGAATGAAGCAATTCTTGAAGCACTTCCTGATGTGATGTTTGTGGTTGATACTAATGGTAAATTTATTGATTACCATGCTTCGAGTCGTGAAAATTTATTTCTTCCTCCTGAAGAATTTATTAATAAATCAATGTTTGAATTATTACCAAAAAATGTTTCAGATCAATACTTTAATGCAATAAAAGGGATTTCTGAAGTAAATGTTTTGCAAACTTTTGATTATGAACTTAAAATTGATGGAAAAAATGAAAAGTATGAAGCAAGGATTGTAAAAACTGAGAAGAATGAATTTCTTTCTATTGTTAGAAATGTTACCCAAGAGAGACAAACAGGAAATGATTTGAAAAATGCTAAAGAGGTCGCTGAAGCAGCCAATAAAGCAAAATCATTAGTGATGGCCAGCCTAAGCCATGAGATTAGAACACCTCTAAGTAGTATCATTGGAGTTACTAGTATTCTTGAAGAAACACCTTTAACTGAAGAACAAAATGAATATCTAAATGTTATAACTATTTCAGGTAACAATCTTTTATATCTCATTAATAATATTCTTGATTTTTCGAAACTTGATGCAGGAAAAATAAAGATTGAAAAATATAAATTCAATTTACAGCAGGTAGTAAATGATGTAATGAAAATGCTTGAATTTAAAGCTGTTGATGAGGATTTAAAAATATCTACTGAGATTGAAAAAACAATTCCGCAAATAGTAATTGGTGATGAAATCCGACTTACACAGGTTCTTGTCAACTTAGTTAATAATGCTTTAAAATTTACTAAAAGAGGGGAAGTAAAAATTAAGGTTGAAAAATTTGATCAGAATGTTAATTCTCTTCGCTTGAAATTTAGTGTTATTGATACTGGAGAAGGTGTCTCATTCGAAGAAAGAGATAGATTATTTAGAGACTTTTCACAAGCAAATGACTCAATTACCAGAAAATATGGAGGAACCGGATTAGGTCTTTCAATATGCAAACAACTGGTTACATTGATGGGTGGAGAAATTGGACTTGAAAGTGAAAAAAATAAAGGTTCAAATTTTTGGTTTACTATTGTATTCGACAGAGAAGAGATGGTGGAAACAAAAGTTTTGGAAACTCCTATTTCTGGTATTAAAGAAGATGTTGTTGAAAATAAACGCGTTCTTTCGGTTTTGTTAGTTGAAGACAATTTGCTTAATCAAAAATTTGCTGCTGCTATTCTTAAAAAAGTTGGACATAAAGTTGATATTGCAGAAAATGGGAAAATTGGTGTCGAATTTTTTATGAAAAACAAATATGATATTGTTCTGATGGATATTCAAATGCCGGTTATGGATGGCACTGAAGCTACAAGAAATATTAGAGCTTATGAAAAGAAAAATAATTTGAAAGGAACAAAAATTGTAGCTGTAACTGCTTATGCTATGGAAGGAGATAAAGAGAGATTTTTAAGTGCAGGAATTGATGATTACCTTGCTAAACCATATAAAGTAAATGATTTGTTAGCCTTATTGAACGAATTATAAGCATTTTTTTATTCAGAAATAATTTCGGAGATTTGCAAAAACATATTGCAAAAATAATGGATAAAAAAAAAGAGTTAAAATCATTTCAAAATTTACTTGAAATAATGGACGAACTTCGCGAGAAGTGTCCATGGGATAAAGAACAAACACTCGACAGTTTACGCTATCTCACAATTGAAGAAACCTATGAATTATCTGATGCGATTCTTGAAAAAAATCTTGAAGAAGTAAAAAAAGAATTAGGCGATTTGATGCTTCATATTGTGTTTTATTCAAAAATTGGTTCTGAAAAAAAGGCTTTTGATATAGCTGATGTTTTGGATTCAATTAGTGAGAAATTAATATTTCGCCATCCTCATATCTTTGGTGATGAAGAAGCAAATGATGCCAGAGCAGTTCTTGATAACTGGGAAAAAATAAAACTTAAAGAAGGGAAAAAATCAGTTCTCGAAGGTGTACCAAAATCATTGCCACCATTAGTAAAAGCAATTCGAATTCAGGAAAAAGTAAGAGGTGTGGGATTTGATTGGGAAGAATCTCATCAGGTGTTGGATAAAGTTTTTGAAGAGCTTAATGAATTTAAAACAGAAATCGTAAATAAATCTAATAAAGAAAAAATTGAAAGTGAATTTGGAGATTTGCTGTTTTCTTTAGTTAATTATGCACGGTTTATTGAAATTAATCCCGAAGATGCTCTCGAGCGTACAAATAAAAAATTTATTAAACGATTTCAATTTCTTGAAAAAAAATCTAATGAAATAGGAAAATCATTGAAAGATATGACTTTAAGTGAAATGGATAAAATTTGGGAAGAAGCGAAAAAAGAGGAATGATTTGATAATTTGAAAATTTGAAAATTGAATGATTGAATGATTTGATGATTGAATGGTGTACTCAATGTTGAAATGATAAGTGTTGTATAATGTTTGTTTCGGTATTATATTGATGTTATTTAAAAATCACTCAATAAGCAACACACAACAATCAATAATAAAGTAAAAATAATGAAAAAAAATATTCAATTTAGACTACTTATTTTATTTTTGATGATTTTTTGTAATTATATTTTACAAGCTCAACACGACTCCTCAAATTATTTTAAACCACAAACTCATTTCAATAAAAAATATATAAAATCATATTTTTCTGATTCAAAGGATGTTGTTACTGCTCCTTTTCGTTGGAATAAAAAACACTGGATAACTACTACTGCTGTTGTTGGAACAACTGTTTTTCTGATAACACAGGATGATAACATTCAAGACTTTTTTCAGCAGAACAGAAATTATTATACTGATAATGCTTCAAAATATTTTTTTGATCCTCTTGGCAAGGGTTATTATTCCTTACCATTGCTTGGAATTCTATATTTAAAAGGAATTTTTAAGGATGATGTTCGTGCAGAAACAACCGCATTAAATGGAGTAAAAGCATTTGTTATTAGTGGAATTATTGCAAAAATTATTAAGCAGCTTACGCATCGTCACAGGCCAAATCAGGACGAAATTTCAGATCCATGGAACTGGGACGGATCAATTTCAGATACAGAATATAATTCATTCCCATCAGGACATACTGTTTCCGGTTTTTCGATTGCAGCAGTTTTAGCTTCTTCTTACAAAGATAAAAAGTGGATTCCGGTTTTGTCGTATTCTTTAGCCACAATAAATGGTCTTGCAAGAATAAATGATAACAAACACTGGGCTTCCGATGTATTTATGGGAGCTGTCCTTGGAATTGCAATTGGTAAGCTGGTTTATAATAACTCTCAGAAAAATGATAAAATAAAAATTATTCCTTCTTCTACTAAAAATTCAGTTGGATTATCCCTACTTATTGAATTGTATTGATGTCAAAAACAATCTTTTTGTTATCTCTAAAATCAAATAAAGTTAGTTTACGTAGATTATAATAATTTTTCCAGTAGGTTTTTAATGATGAAATATATGATTTTTTTGCATTATCATTATCAATCTGAGCCATATTAAGCTCCAGTACATCATTAATTTTTCCAATCATATATCTTTTTTGTGTGATATCATATCTTTTCTTAGCAACAGTATCTGCTTTGGCAGCAATGTATAATTGATTTTTCTGCATCTTAAATTGCATAACTTCAAGAAAAATATTTTGTTCAAAATCAATTCTCTCTTGTTCAACAGAAGTTTGAACTAATTCCTGAATTGATTGAGCTAACTTAATTTTTCCTTTTGCAAGACCCCAATCAAGTATTGGAACATCTAATCCTATTGAAACTTGTTGTTGATCGACGGGATTATCATAAACATTCTGAAAACTCTGTGATGCTTGAGTTAAACCAAAAACAGCCCAAATATCTATGTCGAATCTACCATCCATTTTCGACTTGTTTACTCCACTTTGTGCTTCAAGTATTCTTCTTTCAAATGCTATAGATATTGATGTATTATTTTTTGCCTGAAAAACAGCATCTTCAATTGGAATATCGAAGTGATATGTTTCTTTAGGAGCTATTAATTCAATAATTTCTTCATCTTTAACTCTCAGGTATGATTTTAATTTAAAGAGTGAATTCTCAAAATTAAGGTCTGCTTTTTCTACTGCTGATTGTGCTTTAAGAAAATTTAGTTCAAGTTGAAGTAATTCGTTTTCGGCAATTTTCCCAAGATTAAACCTACCTTTAGCAATATTATAAAGAGTGCCGTAATTCGACATATTTTTTAATGCAATTTTTTTTTCAATTTGTGCTAATAATAAATTAAAAAAATAATTTGTTGCTGTAATAGAAATTTGTTCTACATCCTCGAGATAAGTTCTCTCAGCTTCAGAATATTCTAATGGTTTAATTTTTTTATCCCATTTGTATGAATTGTATTGAAATAATGGTTGGATATATCCAATATTTACTGGTGTTGAAAGATATTGAGTGTTTGATGTAGAATCAAAAATATTATCATTTCGTTTTAAGCCTGAGCGAATAAAAAATTCGCCACCTGTAAATCCAACTTTTTGATTTAATGAAAGATCAACTGAATATTTATCAAAACGTCTTTCTATATATTCTGTTGTACCATCGTTTTGCCCCACTGCGTCAATCGATCTGTTAATATTTGGTAAAGTACCGCTAAGACTAAGATTTGGAAGATATTCTGCTTTAAACATTTTGAATTGCCAATAACTTTGTCGAAAACGGTGTTTAGCCATCAAAGCATCAGGAGATTGTTGTTTTGCGATGTAGATAACATCATCAAGAGTTAATCTGTTTATTTTTTCCTGAGATTTAAGAAATGATGGATTAATAAGAAAAAACATCAAAAAGCTAAATCCCAAAATTAAATATTTATTGAAAGTTTTCATTGTTATTATTATTTTTGGTTCTACTGTTTATTTGAAAATGATTAAATCATTATTAATCAGTATCCTGTTTTTTTTGCAGAGAAACTGCGACATGCTAATCATGCCTCAATGAAGTTACAGGGTCTTGTTCTGCAGCTTTTTTTGCCGGCATATATCCAAATAAAATTCCCACTGAAGCCGAAACTCCAAAGGAAATCAATATTGAAATTGGAGAAACAATTGTTAAAATATCTGTAATGTTCATAATTATTTTTGAAATAGCAATTCCAAGAACAATTCCAATTAATCCTCCTGTAACACTAATAATTGTAGCTTCTGAAAGAAATTGGAAAATGATGTCGCTTTTTCGTGCACCTGTTGCCATTCGTACTCCAATCTCTCTGATACGTTCCATTACCGATGCAAGCATAATATTCATAATTCCAATTCCACCAACAATTAACGAGATACTTGCAATTGCTCCAAGAACTATATTAAAAATATCTTTTGTTCTTTGCTCTTGTCTTAGTAATAGTTCGGGTACTTTAATTTCGAAGTCTTCGATTTTAAGATGACGACGTTTTAACATTTTTTGAATAATCTGTATCGTTGCTGCAATTTGTTCGCTTTCTTTTACCTGAACAACAATTTTATCAAGTTGGTTTGTGTTTGTTGCACTTGACTCACCTCCACCTGTAGATATTGCCATTCCTCTACCAAAAAACACTGTACTACCACCACCTCTTAACGCACTTTCATTAATAAGCGAACGGTCTTTGTATCTTAATAAAACTGTGTGTATTGGTGCATAAATATTTTTATTATAATTAGTAATTCCCAGATTTTTACTTTCATCCAGATCAACATTTTTGTTTTCCAGAATGCCAATTACTTTAAGCCAAATGCTTCCGCATTTAATATAACTTCCAATTGGTTTTTCGTGAGGAAAGAATTTTGCTTTTATGTCAGGTCCAATGAGACAAACCGGATCACCATTTCTAAGTTGTATTTCATTAAACATTTTTCCCTCTTTGAGTTTTAAATTAAAAACCTCAAAAAAATAGGGTGTAACTCCATTTAATGTTGCTTTGCTTCGTATCCCATTATTAATAATATAAGTTTCGTAAATTACTTCGGGACTTACAACATTTACCGTTGGAATAATTTTAGCAATGCTTTCAGCATCTTTCAAAGTTAATCCCGGAGAATATTTTTTCTTTACGGATTTCATATCACTTTCATCATCATCTTCTCCACTGCCCGAATAATCTTGTATTGGGCTAATTATAACATTATTAACACCAACAAGTTTAATCTGATCAAGAATTTCTTTTTGTGCACCATTTCCTATCGCCATCATAGCAATTACCGCTGCTACACCAAAGATTATTCCAAGGGCTGTAAGCATCGATCGGAATTTATTTGCTAGTACAGCTTCAATAGCAATACTTAATATTTGAAAATATCGTTCCACGTTTTTGATTTTATTCTTGAGTGATTACTTTTTTTTATTTTTCCCTCCTCTGCTCTTTACGCCTTTTCCGTTCTTGTTTTTTATCATTTTTTGAATATCTTTACTATTCATATCTTTAAATTGTTCCGGCCTTTTTCCTATTTTGCCTTTTTCTTTATTTTTAATTGTATCAAGCGGAGCAATAGTATATTTTTTTATTGTTGCACTATCGAGAGATATTAAATCATAATCCTCAGAACTTTCCGGAGGAATTAAATAAACCATTTCATCTTTTTCAAGTCCTGCTTTTATAATTATCTCATTTTCGTTACTTTTTCCTGAAATGATTTGTTTCTTATTTCGAGAGGTATATACATAAGACATACTATCATTATTTTGAATACATTCGATTGAAATATACAGCACACTATCAATTACATCTGCTATGATTGTGTTTTTTGTTGTCATGGAAGGGCGAAGAATTGAGTCATATTCGTTAACTTCAATCATTACTTCAAAAACCTTTGCATTTGAATTTGCCATTTGTTCGCCCATGTTGGCAACGTCTATAATGCTTCCTGAATAATGTTTTTCAGGGAAAGCATCAATTCCTATTTCCACTTTTTGTCCTTTTTGGATTTTACTAATGTCAATTTCGTTTATATATGTTTTCGAGTTCATTTCTCTTAGATTTGGCAAAGTTGCGATAACAGGATCCCATGCACTTATCTGAGAATTCAAACCTCTTTTTTTGCCATCCCATCCTCTTCGATAATTCACCATACCGGATTTTGGAGCAAGTACTGTAAACTGACTTTTTAATTTCATTAGCTGAGAAAGTTTATTTTCATCGCTTCTCAAATCAGCAGCAACATCCGACATTTCGGCTTTGGCTTTTTTAAACTTTAGGTCATAATTTTTCACTGCTTGTTCGTAAGCTCTTTTTGACTTGTCGAGATCAATTGTTGCCTGACGTTGTGTGGCAGGAGGTTCATATTTTGATTGATCAAGGGTAATCTGTTTTTCTTCAAGTGTGAAATTCAAATTAATAAGTTCATTACGTGCACTACGTAAATTCATTGTTGTGTCAAGCTGGGTTTTGATAAACTGACTTTTTCCTTGTTCCACATCAATTTCCTGATCTTTAATTTTATTGGTAAGTTCTGTTTTATCCAATCGGGCAATATAATCTCCTGAATCAACAACAGTTCCGTCAGGAATAATATCTTCAATTGTTAAATTATATATTCTGGCATCTCTCAAACTACTCGTAGAAGGTCCAAGAATTTTATCAGAGCTTTTTGCTTCAAGTTCGCCTGTTGTAGTTACTTCAATTTGAAATGTTCCATATTCTACAGGAATCATCACAACTTTATTTTCCGATTTACTAAAATCAATAAATGTGAAAACAAATATCAAAATTATAATTATAATTAATGACAGGATATAAATATTTCGCTTTTTCATTTTCTGTTTTTTTATTGTTTGTTGTTTATTGATTGTTGCTTATTGATTATTATTTATTTTTTATTGTTCGTTGATTATTGATTGTTGTTTATTGCTTATTGATTATTATTTATTTTTTATTATTTAAAATATCAAATCATTAAAAGAAATTCAACATTCAACACTCAACAATCAATATTCAACTCTCACTCTTTTGCATATTCAACTTTGCAGTTTCAATACTTTTGTAAATTATAGCTATTAACTCTTCTGTTTCTTTCATGATTGGAGCTAACTTCTTTATGTCCGGGATTAATGGTTTTCTTCCAATAATTTTTAAGCAAATCCGACTCTCTTTTAATTCCTTTAGAATTATTTTCAGTTTATGAACAAAATCTTTTCTTGATTCTGCACCTTGAGCTTCCCCATAATTTAATGCAGATGCACTACCACTTCTAATTAATTGACCAGCAAGATGAGTTCCTAATTTTGAATTATCAATTTCTTCAACAACATTACTTATTCTTAATGCAAAGTCAATGAATCTATCTTCTAAATCAAATTTTTTCATTTTCGATTTTTTTCTTTTTATTGTTTATTGAGTATTGTTTATTGATTATTGATTATTATTTATTTTTTATTGTTCGTTGATTATTGTTTATTGATTATTGCTTATTGTTTATTGTTTGTTGTTTATTGTTTATTGCTTGTTTTTAAAAATATCAAATCAGTATAAAAAACTCAACATTCAGCACTCAACTTACAATATTCGATGACCAAAAGGAGTCCGTATAGGTTCTCATTATTTTGCATCTTTGCCTTATTTGGTAAGGAGCAATATTTTTTCGATTTATTTCAAAAACTCTGCAATTATCATTTCAACATCAATTCCTTCGGCTTCGGCTTTATAATTTCTTACCAAACGATGACGAAGTACAGGTATTGCAATTTCTCTAATATCTTCAATATCGGGAGAATATTTGCCATTCAATACTGCATGACATTTTGCTCCTGAAATTAGAAATTGAGAAGCACGTGGTCCTGCTCCCCAGTTTAAGAATTTATTTGCCCACTCATGTGCTTTATCAGTTCCGGGACGAGTTTTAGAAACTAATGAAACAGAGTATTTATATACGTTGTCGGCAACAGGAACTTTTCTAATTAATTCCTGAAAAAATCGAATTTCTTTTGAGCTTAAAACAATCTTAAGTTCTTCAGGATTGAGTGAAGTAGTATTTTTTACAATTAATGTTTCCTCATCGAATGAAGGATAATCGAGCCAAATGTTAAACATAAACCTGTCGAGCTGTGCTTCGGGAAGAGGATATGTTCCTTCTTGCTCAATAGGATTTTGAGTGGCAAGCACAAAAAACGGTTCATCTAATTTATTATTTTTCCCGGCAACGGTAATTGATTTTTCCTGCATTGCTTCGAGAAGTGCCGATTGTGTTTTGGGAGGTGTTCGGTTAATCTCATCTGCTAAAATAATATTTGCAAAAACCGGTCCTTTGATAAATTTAAATTTTCTGTTTTCATCAAGTATTTCTGTTCCTATTATGTCGGATGGCATAAGATCAGGAGTAAATTGAATGCGTTTATAATCTAATCCTAATACTTGAGAGATTGTGTTTACCATGAGTGTTTTAGCCAATCCCGGAACTCCAACAAGTAAAACATGTCCCTTGCAGAATATCGAAATCAGAGTGTTGTTTATTACTTTTTCTTGTCCAACAATTATCTTTCCTATTTCTGCTTTTAGCTCATTATATTTTATTACAAAAGCATCAATAGCTTCAACATCTGATTTGTATTGCATTGTTATTTTTGTTTTGTTTAATTTTTATGTATTGATTTTACATCGAACTTTAGTCTACAATTTCCAGTCTTTATTCCTCATCAGGATAACTACTGCTGATTTCCAAAGCATACTTCGTAAAAGTAATCACTTTTGCTATTTTATTTTTAGGTTTGCTACTTTAAGAATTAATTAAACCAATTATTACGAAAATTACAGTCGTGATATTCCTTATTTATTTTAATGTATGTTTTCGAAATTTTATCTGAAATCCATTCATTAATAGTTTTTTCTTTTTTCTTTTCAAGTGCCCAATTCTGGATTGTATTGTAATCGTCGGTTAAATTTGCATGATGTGGTTTTGTTCTACTTTTAAGATAAAGGATTCTAAAAGCTTGTTTTCCTTCTTCATTTTCGAATAAAACAGGATTTGAAATATCATCAACTTCGAGTTTGTCAATAACAAAAAATACTTTTGGGTCGAGCTGATCTGCTTCAAATTTTGTGTTTCCTGTTAAAGCATTAATTAACAACCCACCATTTATTTTGCTTGGATCTTCAGAAAATTTCTGTACTGAATTCTTAAAATTCATTGAGTCGGAATGTATTAATTCTGCAATGCTGTCGAGCGAATGTTCAGTTTTTGCCATATCAATTGGCGAAGGTTTAATTCTTAATAAAATATGACGTACATTAATATATTCGCCCTGACGGCTAATAAGTTTAATAATATGTAAACCTGCTTTAGTTTCAACAATTTTTGATATTTCGTCTTTTTTTGTGTTAAATGCAACAGCTTCAAAATTAGGATATAATTCACCTCTTTTTGTAAGGCCTAATTCGCCTCCATTTTTTGCCGAACCAGGATCTTCTGAATAAAGTATTGCAAGAGTGGAAAAACTTTCGCCTTTGACAATTCGGTCTCTAAGTATTTTAAGCTTTTCTTTTACTTTCATTTTTTCTACAACACTTATAGGTGGTGTCTTAACAATTTGTCCTATCTCAACTTCCGAATTAATAAGAGGCAAACTGTCTGATGGAATGCTTTTGAAAAATGTTCTTACCTCAGAAGGGGTAATCTTTGTGTTTGAAGTAATATCTTGTTGAACATTTTCGGAAAGCATTTGATCCTTAATTAGGTCACGCATTTCTTCTTTTATCTCAAGAATTGATTTTTTATAAAATTCTTCAAGCTTTTCTTGCGATCCAAACTGAGCAATATAATAACGAAATTTCCTGTCCATATTTTGGTTAACATCTTCATCGGATATTTCTACACTATCAATTTCTGCCTGATTTAAAAGTAGTTTGTCGAAAAGCAAACTTTCAAAAATCCCACATTTTACAGTTTTTTCGCTACCTTCAATACTACCTTGCATTCGAAATTGAAAATACTGTGTTTCAACATCAGATTGTAGTACCATATTTTTTCCAACAACAGCAACTACTTGATCAATAATCTTCTCCTGACTAAATAAACCAGAGCTTATCAGTAAAAGAAATATTGGGATGAAAAGAATTATTTTGAGATTTTGGGTTTTTTTATTCATAAGTTATGTTTATATGTTTTCGTATTTATAAAAATATTAATAAATTTCAATATCGTTATTATCAATTGCATTATTAAAAATTTCCTTTTCGATATCGTTTATTAGTTTAGCTTTCCGCTGATTTACAATAATATTTTTAATATTATTTGATTCTATGCTAAGTGGCGGAATGCTGTCTTTAGTTTTGAAATCGGTGAAATATACAAAATATAATAAGTAAGAATTATTAATTTCTAAAAATCTTTTATTCCTTAAAAAATCTTTGTGCGTATATGAATCGATTGGAATATTTAGCCTAAGTTCGTCGAGATACATCCAATCTTCATCAAGATAATAGTCTTTGGCATTTTTTTCGCAGTAAACTTCCAACGAATCTTTTGCAAAACTTTCATCGTTTTTAATGTAAAGCTTAATCTTATCAATATCCAAAGAGTTTTCTTTAACTACAACATAATTGACCTTAACAATATCATTATTTAATTTAAAATTAGTTTTATTAAAATTATAAAAATCTTCTATTTCAGATTCGTTAACTATAGTGTCAAGCTTCTGGTTTACTAATAAAGTTTGATATTTATAAATTATTAAGGAGTTTCGATATGATTCCAGCTGCTTAGAAAAATCTTTTTGTTTATACGGAAGATTATTTTCAGCTTGCTTAATCAGCAAATTTTGCCTTACCCAGTTATTTATATAATTTTTGGCAAGAATAAGGCTATCTTGTACCGATACATCTTTTGGAATAATATTTTCGAGCTCTGATGAATAAAGATAATCGTCGTAAACACGGGCAATAGTATTATCAGGATTAGAAGTCTGAGTGAGATTACACGATCCTGCAATAATTGCAATAAGTAATATTTTGATTATCTTTTTCAATTATTAAATTATTTAATTTTCGAAAATACCTTTTTGTTAATTACAACAGGGTATTTTTCTCTTAGAACTGTTAGCCATTCTTTTTCGAGATAGTTCTGATAATCGGCAGTGATAATACCTTTTGCCTCGTTAAGTGATTTTGGTTCAGGGTCGAGAATTGAGTGAGCAAAAATAAATGTAAAAGTATTTCCTTCTTTATTATTATCACTTAATCCTATTCCCCATTCAAAGTCATCAAAGATATCATCATCCTTCGAGAATTTCATTGACTTGATCATAACATTTGTAACAGTGTCATTATTAAATTTTCCAAGAATATCATCATCACTATTTGCAGCTGCAAATTCACGTACTTCCTTAACTATTTCAGGATTTGTTACAGTAATAAATGAGGCATCTAATCGTTTGTCCCACATGTATTTATCTTTGTTAAGATTGTGGAAATTTTCGAGACCTAAAGTGTCTTTAATTGCCTTTGACCATACTTTTTTATCAGTAAGTTCAAATAATAAAATACCATTTCTGTATTCATTCATTAACAATCTAAAATCTTCATGAATATCTTCTAAACGGCTATCAAGAAAATCAATACATTTTTCATTAACAAATTCATTATATTTGTTTTTTACATATATTTCAGTAGGAACTTCTTTTTTGCCTTTTTGTGTTTTGAATAGATATTCTGCAAAATCTTGCTGGGTGTAATTTTCTTTTTTTAGCTTGAATAAAACTTCAGTAAGTCCGGCAGCTTTTTCTTTTTTCCATTTACTAATCAAAATGTTAGAGTCAACCACTGCAATTATTTCGTCTAAATATTTTGTGTATTCTTTAAATTTATAATCCTTTTTGATTTTATTAATAACAGCTTTTTTGCTTTGCTTAGCTCTTGAATCTTTTAATAAAAGTTTTTTCAGGGCTTCTTTATCTTCTTTTGAGTTTCCGGGTCTTTGTCTGTCCAATAACTTAATAATATGCCATCCGTAATTAGTTAATATTGGTTCAGAAATATCATTGATATTTTCAAGTTTCGAAATACTATAAATAAATTCAGGTACCATTCTGTTTACACCAAATTTTTGTAAAGCACCTCCCTTTTCGACAGTGCCTTTATCATCAGAATATTTTTTTACAAGTTCTTCAAAAACCCCACCATTATCAATTTCTTTATGGATTTTATTAATTTTTTCTTTTGCAGCTAGAGAATCACTTTTAGTAGCATTCTTTTTTATTGCAACAAAAATATGAGCAACCTGGACAATACCCATAGCATTTTTCTTGTCAGTAATTTTTAAAATATGATAACCATATTTTGTTCTGATAATATTTGATATTTCTCCCAAATTAGTATTATACGCAGCATCTTCGAAAGAGTAAAGCATATCGAAAACAGAAAAATATCCAAGGTCACCACGATTTCCTTTTCTGGCAGCTCTTTTGTTTGGTATTTCCGGCATATCTTTGGCTGTAGGATCATCAGAAAATTCAACTGACATATCACCAAAATCAGCTCCTTTTTCAAGTTTATTTTTTAGCTCTAATATTTTATTGTAAGCTTTAAGTGTATCAGCAGGTAAAGCGTTTTCATCTACTTTAATTAAAATATGACTTGCTCGCACATCTGTATTTTTTCTTTGTGTAGCTTCCAGCAAAAGATGCTCATTTGTTTTTTCATCAATAAAATAAGGTTTTACCAGTTGTTCGCGATATCCTGCTAATTCATCAATAAAAGCTTTAACAGTATCCATTCCAAGGTCTTTGGCTTCGTTTACTTTTAGTTTGAAATTTATAAAAAGATCAAGATAATTTTCCATTGATTTTTTATCAATCACATTTCCCTGTACATTATTTTTATTATAAATATTTAAAAATTCACCTGCAGTAATATTCTCATTGCCAATTGTTAATAAAGTTTTTTTATTTATTTTTTGAGCTATAATACTGTTTGAAAAAGTAAAAATACTTAGTAGGATAATTGTGCTTATAATTCCTGTCTTTCTCATTGAAATTGATTTATAAATATTTAACATGATTGATAATTTAAATAAAATTTAATAAGTTTTTTTAAGTTTAGTTTAATAACGAATAAAAATTTAATTATTATTTCCTGCTGTAATTAGGTGCTTCCCTGGTAATAGTAATATCATGAGGATGACCCTCTGCAGCTCCAGCAGCAGTAATTTTAATAAATTTTGCTTTTTGAAGATCAGGAATAGATGCAGACCCGGTATAACCCATACCTGCTTTAAGACCACCAACCATTTGATGAAGTACTTCAGATAATGAACCTTTGTAAGGAACTCTTCCAACTATACCTTCGGGAACAAGTTTGTTGATATCATCTTCTACATCTTGAAAATAGCGATCTTTTGAACCTTTTTGCATAGCTTCTATAGATCCCATTCCACGATATGTTTTATATTTTCTTCCTTCAAAAATTATTGTTTCGCCCGGCGATTCATCCACTCCGGCAAATAAAGAACCTGCCATAATTGTTTGAGCACCTGCAGCCAGGGCTTTCACAATATCTCCTGTAAATCTTATTCCTCCATCAGCAATAACAGGGATTCCGGTACCTTTTAATACCTGCGAAACATTATAAATAGCAGTTAGTTGCGGAACTCCTACACCGGCAATAATACGTGTTGTGCAAATTGACCCCGGTCCTATTCCAACTTTTATTGCATCTACACCTGCATCTGCAAGTGCCAAAGCAGCTTCCGGTGTTGCTATGTTTCCTGTCACAAGGTCAATTAACGGGAAATTCTTTTTTATCATTCGCGCAGTATCAATTACTCCCTGCGAATGTCCATGTGCTGTGTCAACAACTATTGCATCCACTCCTTCTCTAACCAAAGCTGTAGCTCTTTCGAGAGTATCAGCTGTAACACCTACTGCAGCAGCAACACGTAAACGTCCTCTTTTGTCTTTGTAAGCATTTGGATGAGCCCTGATCTTCATTATATCTTTGTAGGTAATTAATCCTGCAAGTTTATAATTTTTATCAACTACGGGTAGTTTCTCTATTCTGTGTTTTTGTAAGATTTTAGCTGCTTCTTCAAAACTTGTGAATTCACTAACAGTTATTAGGTTGTCCTTTGTCATAATTTCGGTGACAGGACTTTCCATTCCTCTTTCAAAACGGAGGTCTCTATTTGTAACTATTCCTACAAGTTTATTTGTTTTATCTACAACAGGAATTCCACTTATCTTGTGTTCCTGCATTAAGTTTATTGCGTCAATTATCAATGAATTTTCAGAAATAGTTACCGGATCTAATATCATCCCGTTTTCAGCTCGTTTTACTTTTCGTACTTCATTTGCCTGATCTTCAATTGGCATGTTTTTGTGAATAACGCCAATGCCACCTTCCTGTGCAATGGCTATTGCCATATTTGAATCAGTAACCGTATCCATTGCAGCCGAAACAATTGGAATATTAAGCTTTATATTTCTAGAAAAATGTGTGCTGATATCTACTTCCCGAGGCAAGATGTTTGAATAAGCCGGAGCTAATAAAACATCATCGTAAGTTAATCCTACATCTGAGAACTTTTCTTTATCGAATGACATTTTGCTGGTTTTTTAGTTTGTGCAAATGTATAAAAAAAAGTTTGAAAAGTTTTCTTAAAAATTGTTAAGGAAAAATTAATACAATCAATTATTAATGTTTTCTTAAATTATGAATTCTATGCAAAAAACCTTAGCTAAATAAATTTGCCATAGATTGTTCGCTATATTTATTTTTAATATTTGATTGATTTTTATATATTTGTAAAAAAAAATCAAATTATAACATATATTTTCTAAATAGCAATAGCCTATTAAACAAAATTTTAACAAAATAAACTAATGAACTACCCCGCCGCAGAGCAGCGGGGTATCGCTAAGGAATAAGTTTATGAATTCGCCGTAGAGCGGCGGGGAACTAACCCCGTAGCGATTAGAGGTATAATAGACAAATTGGTTGTTTTTTTTAGCTAGTATTCTTCATGTGGACAAAATGGTTGCTGTTTTTTTAAACAAAATATCCAGCAATAACTTCACTATATTATCTTTGTTTAATCAAGTT
>Ga0307991_1000325_pt1 | contig 35161 bp, 30 predicted proteins | sample EllFjometagen131_FD_203146 | JGI IMG/M metagenome (GOLD analysis project Ga0307991, IMG submission 203146) | Marine microbial communities from Ellis Fjord, Antarctic Ocean - #131 | ecosystem: Environmental > Aquatic > Marine > Unclassified | place: Southern Ocean | collected 2014-10-08 | reverse complement strand
TCTAAAATAAATAATCTTACTCCACGCATAATTCCAAGTTCTTCTGTTGAAATAATCTCATTTGAAATAAACTGGTTTTTAGAATAGATTTTTGGATCGTAACTAAAAACTATTTCAGAAAGATCTGCACTTTTGGAAACCGGTAATTGAGCTGGTATAAGTTGATAGTTGATCCCAAAATCCTCAAGTTTTATTTTTGATGTTTCATAATTAAGGACTTGTGCAGAGATTTCTGCACCAAAAGGAACTGAGATTAATTTTCTAATTATCGGAAGTTTTGGTGCTCCAATACTTGTTGAATGAGTAAAACTTTCGATACTTATCTGAGAGAAAGTACCCTCATTAGTTATTACGTCAAATGCTAAGATTTCATCCATAGTCAATTTCATCTGCAAATTATTGTCATCACTTCGAAGAAGTTCCAAGTTTGTACTCGATGATGACAGGCTGATTGAATTCATATTTGCAAATAATGTAATTCCCATTAATGCAATAATAAATATTAAAATCATTTTTTTCATTTTGAAAATCTCCTTAATTCTTAACTTCTTTTATTAGAAGATGCAATAATGAAACCAATTCAGAAAAAAGTATTATTTTTGTTAGTTTCTTTAATTTATCTAATTTTATATGAAATTTTACAATTGACAAAAAAACAATTATTTGAAAATTCAAGACATGATAGGAGGAAGATTTGGATAAAAAATCTTTTTTTGAAAATATAAAAAGGGATACAAATACTGCATTATCAAGGATTTTTGATAAGATTGAAGAAGTTAGCAAGATCTCAGCAATAAAGCTTAAAATAGGCAATTATAGAAAAATTATAAAAGACCATAAAATAGAGATAGGTGAATTTATTGTTTCAAAGAGAAAGAAATTTTCTGAATTTCCTGAGATAATTGAGATACTAGATAAAATTAAGCTATTGGAAGAGCAGATCGTAGCAGAGAGAGAGCAGATTATTGAACTTCAGAAGAGAGAAAAGGATAAAGCAGAAGTAGAAGAGGACAAGAGTACATCCTCTTGACAGAATATCCTGTCTACTTTGTTTACAACGTAATTATTTATTATGGTTTTATTTAGACTAATGGGAATTGATTTTGGTACAGTAAGAATTGGCATCGCTCTTAGTGATCCTCTTCAGATAATTTCACAACCCTTTAAGGTTATTCTCAATACCGGAAGCACAATCTCCGAAATTCGTAAAATAATAAAGAGTGAAGAAGTTGGAAAGATCATTTTAGGTTTACCTTTAAATTTGGATGGTGAAGATACAAAAAAAACTATGGAAGTTCGCAAATTCTCCGAGATATTAGAGAGTAATGTTGATATCCCTGTGATTTTCTGGGATGAAAGATATACTACTGTTGAGGCTAATGAAGAACTCAAATATATGGGTTACGGTATTGCTGAAAGCAGAAAAGTAATAGATAAGGTGGCAGCATCAATTATATTAAAAAGTTATATGGAAAATCAAGCATGAAACTGGTTCGCAAAGTAATAATTGCGTTAGTAATTTTAACAATACTTTTAGTTTTGTATATAACTTCGCTTGTAATTTTACCAAAAAAAGTTAATGAAATTCTCATTGATATATCTAAGGGCGAATCGGCACAAGCTATTGCAGAGAAGCTATATGAGAAGAATGTAATTCACAGTAAAAGAGTTTTTTATTTGTATGTCAAATTTACTAATCTTGATAAAACACTGAGTTTTGGAAAATATCATTTCTCTGGAAAATTGTCTCTTCCTGATGTTGTAAAGATTATAAAATTTGGTAAGGTTGTACTTCGTAAAGTTACAATTCCTGAAGGATTAACGGTTAAGAAAACAGCTAAGGTTCTTTCTCAATATGGTTTTGTAGATCAGAATAAATTTATTGTTCTTTGTAATGATTCTCTTTTTGCTATGAAACTAACAGGATTTTCCGTACCATCGCTTGAGGGCTTTCTCTATCCCGAGACATATCATTTTCCATATGAAGTAAGTGAACAATACATCATAAAAACGCTGGTACAAGAATTTTTCTCCCAAACCCAGAGCTTTGATTTTGTTCCAAATAGAGATCTGGATTTTTATGAAACACTTGTCTTGGCTTCTATTGTTGAGCGTGAAGCAAGATATAGAGATGAGCAACCAACTATTGCAAGTGTTTATTTGAATCGTATCAAATATAACTACAAACTCCAGGCAGACCCAACTGTAGCATATGCTCTTGAACTTGAAGGTAAAATTAGAAAGAAAATTTATTATCGTGATCTTAAAATAGATTCACCATTTAATACCTACAAAAATTATGGATTACCTCCTACACCAATTTGCAGTCCTGCAATTAGCGCAATACAGGCAGTTCTTGAACCTACCGAAACGGATTTTTTCTTTTTCTTTGCAAATGGCAGTGGTCGACACGAATTTAATCAAACTTATCAACAGCATATTAATCAACAAAATACTATAAATAAATAATGGAAAACCATATATTACTTCATCTGGCGATCATCATATTTTTTTCAAAAATACTTGGAGCAATTGCTAGAAAATTGAAACAACCGCCTGTGATTGGGATGCTTCTCTTAGGTATAGTTTTAGGTCCGACTTTATTACATTTTATTGAACCGGATGAAGTTATTATGTGGATCGCAAAGGTGGGAGTTCTATTTCTTCTTTTTGAAGCTGGATTAGAAACTAATATTAAACGTATTAAGGAAGATTCCAAACAAGCATTATTACCAGCTTTTGGCGGGATTGTATTACCTTTTTCTCTAGGTTTAGCGCTTATCTATTTTACAAATCACAATATTACACAAGCATTAGCTGTTGGAGTGATATTTACTGCAACTAGTGTAAGCGTGAGCGTTATGACGCTTCTGGAACTAGGAAAATTAAAGAGTATTGAGGGAAGATGTATAGTAAATTCTGCCATTATTGATGATATTGTTGGAATATTACTTCTTACTTTTATTTTTGGAATTATTTCAGGAACGGGTGAATCAGGTTCAGGTCTCACAGTCTCGATTATTAAAATAATTGGTTTTTTCATTGTTGCTTCAATAATTGGAGTATTTATCCTTAAACCCTTCTTTTTTAATCTCAAGAAAATTTTATTGGATAATGTTGTGATCTCTTTGGCAATAGCAGTTGTGTTGCTCTATTCATGGCTGGCAGAAATGGCAGGGCTTGCAGCAATAACAGGAGCATATTTTGCTGGTCTTTTTTTAGGGCAGACACAGCATAAACATGCGATTAATATAGGAATAACAAATATTGGGAAATCCTTTTTTGTAGATGTTTTTTTTGTTAGTATTGGTTTACAATTCGATCTTTTTGAAATTGAAGCAAAACCAATTTTCCTCCTTCTTTTTATTTTGTTGGCTATATTTGGGAAAATAATCGGAAGCGGTTTGGGAGCCAGAATAACAAAATTTGATGCAGTTCGTTCATTTCGTATTGGTTCCGGTATGATTCCACGCGGAGAAGTTGCTCTTATTGTTGCCAATATGGCATTAGCTAAAGGGTTGATTTCAACGGAGATACTTTCAGCAACAATTTTATTAGTTATCATCAGTGCATTAGTTACACCATTAATGTTGAAATTTAGTTTTAACAAATTTAAAAAAAGTTCTTTTTAACAAAGTGTTTTATCATGATCTCATGAAGGAGTGGGCGTATGTGGAAAAATATTATTGATAAGAAATTGGTTATTATTAATCCGGAAATCAACAATAAGAAAGATTTGTTTGAGGCAATGGCAAAGCATGTATATAATCATGATTATATTTTAAATCAAAAGCAATTTCTCAAAGCACTATATGCCAGAGAAAAAATGGCTAATACAGAATTAATTCCAGGAATTGCACTACCTCATGCAAGAAGTAATTCTGTGGAAAAATTATTTATGTCCATTATAATTTTCACAAATGGAATCAATTATGAAAATAAAGAAATGGGACCAGCCAAGATCATTTTCTTCTTTGGTTGTACAGAATCTCAGAATAAAGAATATTTGCAACTTTTAGCGCAATCAAATAGGTTATTGAAGAAAAATAAATTTAGAGAAGCTCTTTTAAATTGTAAAACATCAGATGATGTTATAACAATACTTAACCAATATGATGATGAAATAGTTAGCTCTGTTGAAAAAGAAAAATACTTGTTAATTATGACTTTAAATAATATTGATAAGGCTGATGATGTATTAAATTCTATGATAGAAGTTGGCATTACCAATGCATCAATATTAGATTCTACTTCAATGGCAAGAAAATTAGCTTATGAAATGCCGGTTTTTGCCGGATTAAGTTATATGGCTCAGGGGAAGAACAAAGAATCAAATGTGATTTTAGCTCACATAGAAAACAAGAATACTGCTAATAAACTTGCTGAACTGCTAAAAGAAAATGGGATTGATTTGGATAAAACTGGCGTTGGGTTTATTCAAGTTATTAGAGTTGAGAACATTATTGGTAATTACGAAGAAGATATTGAATTATAAGATTTGCTAATAGAAATAAACATTTTTCTTGACGATGTTGTTTCAAATTTTGGTTTTCTGTGTAGGAGAAAAAATGAAATTTAAATTTATTATTTTATTAATATTAATTAGTTCCTTTTTACTTGCTACTGAATATCAGATAAATTTAAATTGGGATGAATTTGAAGGTGAATGTAATGGATTCATAAGTGGTTCCATTGGAGAAGAACATGCCTTTTTAAGTGGTGCTGGTGCTGCTGAAGCTTTAGATGGTAAATTGATATCCGTTGGTGAGGGAATGTCTTTTGATGCACAGCAAATATTCAAAGTAAAAAGCGAAGATGGTTTCTTTACATTCTGGATAAAAGACAAATTTGCGGATGACGATATGAATAATGATCCTAACCTAATAAGCATGAGTAAACCAATGATCTCTGTTTTTAAAGATGGGAATCTAATAGATCTCATAAAAATTCCACAAGGCTCAGGACTCGCTTGTAAGGTATTTACTCTTGATGCAGCCAGCGGGGAAGTTGATCGTGAGATTAAATACTATCCAAAATCGAGGATAGTTGTTGGAAATATAGTAGATGCAGTTACTGGTAATCCGCTTAAAGATGCAAAAATAAGTATAACTGATTATATGAAACAAACCAGACAAACCACAACTGATGAAACAGGGATATTCATATTTGAAGTAGATATCGGACAGTACAGACTTGATTTATTAAAAGAAGGATATGTTAGCACTTATGCAAATGTGCGGATGGGAGCAGATGAAACCCCGAGAGAGATAATGTGTGCTCTTTCTCAAGAGATTAAAGAATTTCGCATTGTTTTAACATGGGGAAGCAGGCCGAGAGATCTTGATGCTCATCTTTCCGGACCCAATCCGGATGGTGGTGACTTTCATATTTGGTACAGAAACAGATATCCTATTGGTGGAAAAGACTTTTTGGATAGAGATGATATGGATAAATATGGACCCGAAACTGTAAGCATTTATAAACCCGCTGTTGGCAATTATAGATATTCTGTACACGATTATTCAAACAAAGAAAGTAAACAAAGTAAAAACCTTTCACGAAGTAATGCACAGGTTTTCGTATACGGCCAGAATAAATTACTTGCCAGTTTTGAAGTTCCTCACAATTTTCAAGGCAATTGCTGGCATGTTTTCGAAATTGATGAAAAACATGCGATCATTCCTATAAATGAAATTGAATTTATGAAGGATGCAAATAGCATTCATTAACCAAAAAAACAAATAACTAAAGGAGGGAATATGAAATTTTTAAAGATTATAGCAGTATTAGTTGTTGTGATGCTTCTTGTAACTGCTTGTGGAAAAGGAGGAGGTAAAAGCGTTAAGAAACTTTACTATCCTGAATGGTGGCAGGATCAAGGTAATGCCGAATACGTTCAAACTTACGGAATGGCAACTAAAGTTTCACAAAATTCATCTTACGACGCTGCTTATGCAAATGCTATGTTGCAGGCTGCTCAATATGTTGAAACTTATGTACAAGGTATGGTTAAGAACTATGAAGAGGAAGCTGGTGTAGAGAATCCTCAGGTTCTCGCTCTTACCAGTAAAGTTGTAAAAGCGGTTGCTAAAGCTAAATTCACAAATGTTATGGTATCAAAACAAGAAACAATTGTTACTGATGAAAATCGTTACCAAACATTTGTTCGCGTGAGCGTTCCTAAAGAAGCAGTTAATAAAAATCTTATGAATAAAATTAAAAATGAAGAAGCTCTGTACAACCAGTTCAAAGCTTCACAAGCTTTTGGTGAACTGGAAAATGAGATGGGAAAATACGACGAATAATTACGACAATAAGCAATTGTTAAAATTTACTAAAGCGTCCGAACTATCGGGTGCTTTTTTTTATACAAACTCAATTGTGAAGATATCTACAAGTCTAACTTGTCTCTTGTTAGAATTTCATAATATTCCGGTGCTTTTGCTTTTGAAACATTACCTTTGGGAACTTTAGTAATTTTTATTTTATTAAAATATCCGTAAAGTTCGAAGTCAATTATGTCGTCATTAACTATCATAGCACTTGCTTTTGCAATCTTTCCATTAATTTTTACCAGTTTTTTGTCACAGGCATTTTTAGCGATGCTTCTGGTTTTTATCAAACACAATTTGCTTAATAATTTATCTACACGCATAAAAGCTCCTTTCTAATCCGACTCGTAATTTATTAATATTACAAGGCAAAATTAGTATTTCAATGTCTTTCATTCTCCCCTCTTTTTGTTAAAGAGAGGGGTTAGGGGGTGAGTTCCTCATTTTATCTTCAAATTTTTAAAATACTCTGATTCTCTAATTCCTGTATAACTAAACAGAGCAAAACCATTAAATCTCATTTTCTTCACCAGTTTCATTTTCTCATTAATTTTATTTGCTGGATATTTATATGCTGTACTCCAGCAGCGCAATCCAACTACAATTTTTTCATTCAGATCATAGTTAGAAAGAAAATTGAGATGTTTTTCAATTGTTGAAGTCGATGTAGAATATTCCATTAAATATGCCTTATCCAAATATCCTTCCTGCAGCCATTTTATCCAGTTTTGAGAATATCTTTCTGCCTCATCCAGATTAGAAATGACAGCAGCTGTTACTTGAATCTTGGGGGAAATTCTTTTTACATTTAAATAGATGTCTTTCATGAAATTTGTGATTTGGTCTTCTTTCCATTGCATCCATGCATCAGCATCTTGAAATTTGACATCTCTTTTATAGGCTTCCAAAGCCAGTTCAGGAAACCCATAATGAGAGTCTGGATAGCGAATATAATCAAAATGAATTCCATCAACGTTGTAATTTGAAATTATATCGAGAATAACATTTTTTGTGTATTTTTGAACTTGCGGAATACCGGGATCAAGATATGCTCCCATATAACTTTCAGGATTCATTTTCTCGTGCGAAAAATCGCAGGTTACCCACTCCGGATGAGCAAAATAAATATGCCCGATAGGTAAATTATCAAGGTTGTGCCCGGTAATTATAAAGGTAGGAAACCAGACATGGATCTCTAAATCTTTGTTTGTATTCCTCTCTAAAATATATTCCAGCGGATCAAAAAGTGAATCCTTAATTGCATAATATTGTTTTTCATGATTCGCATAGAAATTTGATACTTTATTTGGTGTATATGCTGCATCACCACGATACCGAATTTGAACAAGAAGCTGGTTTACATTGTTTTTGTTAAGATCGTCAAGTACGCAATCAGCTTTTTCAGGTGTAGTTATTTCCCATATAGGAACCCACATTGCGCGTATTTCTGCATTTAATGATATGCAAATTAATATAATAAGAATTACTAATATTTTTTTCATCTCTTTTTTTTAGTTATTGAAATATTTTTCTGTTTTTCTACGATCTCTGCTAAACATTTGCCATCAGATAATATCAATTGTAATTTATCAGAAATATTAATATCATTTATGGAATTTAATATTCTTTTCTCTTTTCTAATCAGACTGTAACCACGCTTGAGGGCTTCTTGGGGTGACAGTTCTTTCAGTTCATAAAATAGGATTTCTAGCTTACTTCGTTGTGTTTGTAATAGTTTATGAGTTGTAATGTTTAATCTCATTACAGTTCGTTCTAGTTTAGAATGGAAATCTTTCAGGATGTTCTTTGGATGTTGACTTTCTAAAGCACTTTCCAACTCTTGAATTTCAAGTTTTTTGGAATTGAAATAATATTGTGTAGCATAACGCAAACTACTGAATAAATTATTAATTTTATCTGTAAGCTCTCTTCTGTCCGGCACTGCAAGTTCAGCTGCTGCCGATGGTGTAGGAGCTCGCAGATCAGCTACAAAATCTGAGATCGTAAAATCAATTTCATGACCAACAGCAGAGATAACGGGAATTTTTGATGCAAATATCTTTCTGGCAAGATTTTCATCATTAAAGCAGAAGAGATCTTCCTGTGAACCACCACCACGCCCAACTATCAGGACATCAACGGGGAATTCATTATTGAAATAGTCAATTCCTGAAATAATTTCTCTGACAGCATTATCACCTTGGACAGTAGCCGAATAAAGATAGATCATAGTAGGGAAACGCCGTGAAATAACATTACGGATATCTTCAACTGCTGCACCTGTAGAAGAGGTTATAATGCCAATAGATTCTGGAAATTCAGGGATTGTTTTTTTGTATGCACTATCAAACATACCCTCTTTGGTTAATTTGTGTTTCAATTCATCAAATTTAAGTTGTAATTCACCAATTCCAGAAGGCAGCATTCTACTTACAGTCAGTTGATAATTCCCACTTTTTTCATAAACGGATATTTTCCCCAAACAGATTACTTTATCTCCAACTTTTGGCTGAAACTTTAGTGAAAGATTTGCTGGTTTGAAAAACACACACCTCAAAGTACTTTTATCATCCTTCAAAGAAAAATAGATATGTCCAGAACGGTGATGAGTAAAATTAGCAATTTCACCTTCCACAAACAGATTTGGGATATTATTTTCTATTACATTTCGTATGTGACGATTTACTTCAGAAACCGTGAAGACATTATCTTTATCAACGTTCATAAATTTCATATCCTTCTAATATTTTCCAACCGGAGCAAGATAAACCGAAAATTCATTTTTACCATCAACATCGATTATTGTATCAACTTTTTCCTGATCGTAAGCTGCAATTGCACAAGTTCCTGCATTTATGCCTTCACAGGCAAGATATAGATTTTGACAAACGTGACCTGCATCTAAAAGCATAGCTTTATGTGCAGCAATGTTATAACGCCATTCACCACGATATGCAACACAGCTCCAAATAAAAACTACCGTTGCTTTACCAGTAAATTTCTGTCCCAAAGTTGCATCAATGATTCCCTCATTCTGATTTTCTAATTCATGAATAAACATTAACTTATGTTTAATTGCAAGATAACGGTATAATCCCCTTTTTAATCCGTCGACATTATTTATTAGAAGGTACGTTTCAAATGGGTGACGCGAACCGGCAGAAGGAACTGTACGAAAAGTTGCATAAGATTTATTATTCCTCTCATATACACTTTTCACACCTTGAGATGCCCAAAGTAAAAACGAAAGCTCTCCTAATGATAATGGTTTCTCTATATATTGCCGGTGACTTTTACGATGCTCGATATTTCGTATTAAATTATCATTTTTAATTTTGATTTTTTCAATTGAGATAAGATTGATGATTTCTCTATTTTTATCAAATTCTTTTTCTAAAGTAGGTTGTGGAAGATTTTTCATCTGATCTGAAACAACATTTTCCATCTCTTTAAAATTAGACTTCATGAAATTACGGTTATTATCAATTATATTCATTCTCTCTCCTTTTCCAACTTATCAAAGAAAATTTTGATTCACTTTTTTTGTCAAGACATCACAAAAAAATGTAACTTGACGGGAATTAAATATATTAGGAGATAACCAGAAATTTATGGGGAGAAATATCTATGAAAAAATATTTGATAATTATTATGTTATTTTTTACTTTTCTATTGCAGGCACAAATTCCAACAATTTCGTTTTGGAATAATATAAGGAATAGCTCATATACTACTGATGATCAAATTCATATTCGTTGTGAAACAATTGATCTTCCCGGAGTGGAAACGGAAATGTTTTATTCAACTGCATCAGGTTGGGAAAATATAGAAATGACTAATCTCAGCGGATTAACTTATGAAGCTGTAATTCCAGTTCTTCCTGCTGAAACGCAATTTTGCAGATTCAGAACAGAAACTGATACTCTGGTTGGGATGATGCCTGCATATCAGCAAAATGATCTGTTCCCATCAGCAAATGAACTTGGATTTATTGCCGCTGATCCTATTGGTGATAATCTCGATCCCGCATCTCCAAATCTTGATATTTCCGGTAATTATTTTGGCTATTCTGATACAAGATTTTATGCAGGAATTACTAATGAATCTGGAGAATTCCCATTAGATGTTGGTGGGTTATTCCCAACCACATATTATTTTTATGTAACCACTATTCTTAATCCAGAAACAGTTTTCATTGATTCAGTTGTTTATGCTATGATATACTGCGACATCCCAATTCTTATGAGCCCCGGTTTATATAAGATAAGCGGAACGGAATTTAGTTTGGAAGCTTTTGAAATGATTGGCAATATTGAAGCAGAAGTCGTAACTGGACAGTTGCAGATGGCTTGTGATATTGAAACTTTAACCGGTGATGAAAATTTTGGTGAATGGCCCAATATCACAAACTCTATCGGAATAGAAATGCTTACTGCCAAATATACTCTGCCAACAGAATTTCTTATGACAGATCTGGCAAAAATGTCGCTTCAATTTATTGATCAATATGAGATCGAGCCTATCATAAATATATTACCAGAAATAAGCGAATTGGAAGGAACAAATGGTGGTTTGTTCACTTGTAATTATTTTGATGAGAACGGACATTTTCCGATAACAGCAGAAGTAATTGTTGATGGAGAAGTATTTCAACTTAATCCACAAAGTTTTGATTATTCCGGTAATGTTAGCTTTGAAAGTATAACAAGCTCCTATAGCTGGGTTGAAGCTACATTTCGTTTTAGCGATAACAACTTTGAATTTGTTGAAGAAACAATAATCAATAACTCAAGCAGCGATGAGGAACTGCCAATTATATGTAGTACATTGCGGAATTACCCAAATCCTTTCAACCCATCAACCACTATTTCTTTTTCAGTAACACAAACATCCTCGTTTGTGAATTTAGAAATTTTCAATTTAAAAGGACAAAAAGTAAAAGAATTCGATGTCATCCTGAGCGGAGATGAAGGAGAATCGAATTCAGTAATCTGGAACGGAACAGATAAAAACAACAAACCGGTTAGTTCAGGAATTTATCTCTATCAATTAAAAGTAGACGGAAAATTCATTGCTAAGAATAGATGTTTATTGTTAAAGTAAAAATATTATTAAGGATATGAAATGAAAAAATCACTATTACTCACTTTCATTATTATTAGCTTTAGCTTGTTTGCTGGATACAAAGATATTCCGGTTACCAGAGATCTTGATCCTAATGCAGAATATGATACTTATCAGGATTGGCTTGCCTATCATCCACAACAGCAAACACAATTTAATGAAGTTAGCAGAATGTATTCCAATCAGCGGGATGAGGGATTTCTAATTATTGTTAATGCTGATCTGTATGAAGATGTAGAACAATCAATTCAAACATATCAGGGAGACCTTGCAAATGAGGGATTCGATTCCTTTGTCTTGGAATTTGACGGGACATCACATTTTGATCTAAAAATTCAAATAATAGTGTATAATCAGTTAGAAAATGTAACAAATGTTGTTCTTATTGGCGATTTACCGGTACCCTGGTTCGAACTTTTTGAAGACTGGAATAATAATGGAATCCAGGATAACGGTGAAGAATGGGTAGAATTCCCCTGTGATCTTTATTATACAGATATTGATGGAATCTGGGACGATACTGATGCAAATGGAATTTATGATTATCATGAAGGAAATAAACAACCAGAGGTCGGTATAGGTAGAATAGTTACGGATAATATGAATATGCTTTCTGCAACAGAAGAAGAATTAATAAATGATTATTTTCAAAAAAATCATCTTTTCAGATCCGGGATCCTTATTAGTTATGATACTTCATTAGCATATATAGATGACGACTGGAGTTATTGGGGTCCAGAATATCAACAAGCAATGCAGTTGGCATATCCTTCTGTAGAATTGGTTAATGATATTGAGGAGACAAATGCCGGTGATTATAGGGATAACCGTTTAATTGCCGATTACGAATTTATTCAAGTTCATGTTCACTCTGGTCCCGATGCACATTATTTTTATTATAATAATGGGAATAATTACGAACTTGTAAACAATTATGAAATAGAAGGAATAAATCCAACCGCACATTTCTATAACCTTTTTTGTTGTTCAAATTCCAGATATACAACTGCAAATAATATGGGGGGAATGTATATTTATGGAAGTGATCACGGTTTGGCAACTATAGGTTCAACCAAAACTGGTAGCATGCTTGGTTTCCCCGATTTTTACCAACCATTTTCAGAAGATCTTACAATTGGTGAATCACTTCGTTTATGGTGGGAAGCTAATGTGGATACCGGTCTGGACTGGTGTTGGGAACGAGCCTGGTTTTATGGAATGATAATTCAGGGTGACCCGTCATTAGTAATACAATATGAGCAGGGGGATGTGATCTATATTCCTCAGGATTTTCCAACAATTCAAGAAGGTATTGATGCAGCAAACGACGGATTTACCATCTTTGTAGACGGTGGAACGTATCAGGAAAATCTAATAATTGATGGTAAAGATATAATCCTTCAATCAATTAACGGAGCAGAAAACTGTATTATTGATGGTGGATCAAACGGTTCAGTTATTATAATTGAGAATTTGGATAATTCAGTGATCAGTGGATTTACAATTCAAAATGGTTTAGCATCTTATGGTGGTGGCGGAATTAGAATTTCCGGTTCTCCGTTAATAGAAGAATGTATTATTCAGAATAATTCAGCTACTCGTGGAGGAGGAATTTATGTTAATGGTTCTCCAATTATTGCAAATAATACAATTCAAAATAACAATGTTACTGTTGCTGGCGGTGGAATTGTTTCTTATGGTGGAGAAATGATCATTAATAATAATTTAATTTCACAAAATCATTCAGATATTTATGGAGGAGGAGTTCACGTTGAGACTTGCGGATTTGTTGAAATTATAAATAATAGAATTTCTGAAAATTTTTCTCAACGAGGTGGAGCAATCTGTTTTCATGATGAAAATGTTGGTGGTATTGTTAAGAATAATTTAATAATAGAAAATACTGCTGAGTTTATACATTCAGATTTTGGTTATCTTACCGGGAATCATGTATTAATAAATAATACATTTGTAAATAATGTAGTTGATAGTCTTGGAATTAATTTCGGGCAAAATTGTAATGCCGTTCTTATTAATAATATTATCTGGGAAAATGCAGATGAAGAGATTAGGGCTAATCCAGATACAAATGTAGAAGTTAGATATTGTGATGTTCAGGGAGGTTGGGAAGGAGAAGGTAACATTGGTGTTATTCCACGTTTTCATGGTCAAGAATATGGTGATTACAGTATCACAGGATTTAGCCATTGTGTTGGTGCTGGAATTGAAGAAATTGAAATAAATGAAACATGGTACTATGCACCGGAATTTGATATTGAGGGAGCGATCCGTCCTGCTCCGGTTGGTTCAAATCCGGATATAGGAGCTTATGAACATCTTAATGGCGAACCTTATGTTTCTGCTGAAAACACACAATTATTAATACCTGATTACAAATTACAAAACTATCCAAATCCCTTCAATCCATCAACCACTATCTCATTCAATTTAATAACAGAGAACACAGAAAGTACAAAGTTAGAAATTTACAATCTGAAAGGACAGAAAGTGAAAAAATTCGATGTCATCCTGAGCGGAGTCGAAGGAGAATCGGATTCAGTTACCTGGAATGGAACCGACTCAAACAACAAACCGGTTAGCTCAGGAATATATTTCTATAAATTAATAGTTGATAAAAAAGTTGTCGCAAATAAAAAAATGTTGATGTTAAAATAACCTTTAGAAAAGTCGGAAATATTTCGGATGGTTATTATAATTAGTCAGATAAATTAAAATATAGAAAGAACTAAAATTAAATAAAGGGAATAGTATGTTTATAGATTATTCACGAATTAAGGTTGAATCTGGTAGAGGTGGAAGCGGATGTGTTAGCTTTCGCAGAGAAAAGTTCGTTGCCAAAGGTGGTCCCGATGGTGGTGACGGTGGCAAGGGTGGAGATATTATAGCTGTTGGAAATGAGAATAATAATACACTCATTGCGTATCGTTATAACAAACTTTTCAAATCTGAAAGGGGACAACATGGACAAGGTAGTGATAAAACCGGTGCTTGTGGAGAAAATAGATATTTAGATTTACCACTGGGAACAGAGATATTTGATATTACAGATGGGAAACATGAAAAGATCGGAGAAGTAATAATTCATGAGCAGAAAGTCTTTTTAGCAAAAGGTGGAAACGGAGGTAGAGGTAATGCCAGGTTTAAAAGTGCTACCAATAAAGCTCCCAGATATGCTAAACCAGGTGGAGATGGTCAATATCGTGAGCTAGAACTTGTCCTGAAATTAATGGCGGATGTTGGCTTAGTCGGTTTCCCAAATGCAGGGAAATCAACTTTGTTAAGTAAGGTTTCATCAGCTCATCCCAAAGTGGCAGATTATAAATTTACAACTCTCGCACCTTCTCTCGGTGTGGTTCAGGTTAGTGATTTTGAATCTTTTGTAATGGCGGATATTCCGGGAATTATTGAAGGTGCTCATGATGGGAGAGGTTTGGGAGATCAATTCTTAAAACATATTCAAAGAACCAAAATCCTGCTTTTTCTCATTGATATTGATTCGACAGATCCATTCAATGATTATCAGGTACTGAAGGAAGAGTTGCATCTTTATGATCCGTATCTCGATAAAAAACCACATCTAATTGCACTTAGTAAAATGGATACAATTCCAGAAGATGATAAAGTAGAATTCTATAATTTATTGAAAAATGAATTTGAAACCAAACTACACGAGAACATCATTTCAATATCTTCAGTTTCAGGGGAAAATCTGAAACAATTAATTGTTAAATTACATCAGATATTAGCAAAATTGGATAAAGAATAAAGTAAAAATGAAAATCCTGATAGTTCCCGATTCATTCAAGGGAAGTCTATCTTCCCAACAGGTAGCAGAAGCTATTGAAGAGGGACTTGCAGGACTATTATTTAAAATAGAAAAAATTCCCATGGCTGATGGAGGTGAGGGAACTGTTGATTGTCTTGTTGCCGCTGAACGTGGAACTATGATGAGGAATTTTGTTACAAACCCGATAGGCAAGAAGATCCAAGCTGAATTTGGTATTCTTAAAGATGACAAAACTGCAATAATTGAAATGGCATCAGCTTCAGGATTACTGTTAATTTCTAAAGAAAAAAGAAATCCACTTTACACCACAACTTATGGAACAGGTGAATTGATACGTAAAGTTATAGAACGAGGATATAGCAAGATAATTCTGGGTTTAGGAGGAAGTGCAACTACTGATTGCGGTGCTGGAGCATTGCAGGCTTTAGGTGTAAAACTTTTAGATGAAAATGGAATAAATATTAAAACTGGCGGATTTTATTTGAAGAATATAAAACAAATTGATATTTCAACTCAAAATAAATATGAAAATATTGAATTAACTTTTTTGTGTGATGTTTCTAATAAATTACTAGGAATTAATGGGGCTGCCAGAGTCTATAGTCAGCAGAAAGGATCGTCATTAGAAGAGGTACAGATACTGGAAGATAACATAGAACATTTTGCTGGAATAGCAAAAAGAGATACCGGAATTAATATTACAGAATTTAATGGAAGCGGAGCAGCCGGAGGGTTAGCTGCTGGTCTTTCTCTAATATTCAAATCTCATTTTGTTTCAGGAAGTGAATTTGTTATAAATGCTACTAACTTGAAAACAAAAATTAAAAATGCAGATGTTATTATCACAGGTGAAGGAGAATTAAATTCTCAAACAAAATTTGGCAAGATTCCATATAAGATTGCAAAAATTGCTAAAAAATATAAAAAACCGATTATTGGTATTTTTGGCAGTATCACTGAAGATGCCAGGGAAGAATACGAACACGATTACTTGTTTATGTCAGAATTGTGTGAGAAGGGAATTTCCAAAGAAAAAGCTATGCAAAACGCCTATTCATTATTGTCTGGAAAAGTAAGAGAGATATTTAAAGAACTCCAATTAAATTAGTGTTAAGTCAAATTTGTAAATATGTATTTAATTTTTATTTCGCTTAGCTCCCATTAATAAGGGGAGATTGCGAGGGATTTATTTAAACAAAAATCAAATACATCAATAGATTAATATATATTCGGAGAAATCATGAAACCAAAAATATTTGTTACAAGAATGTTACCTGATTTGGTAATGGAAAAATTAAATAACCATTTTATCGTAAATGTGAACACTAAAGATATAGCACTTTCTAAAACAGAGATAATACATGGAACATCAAATTGCGATATACTTTTATGTTTGCTCTCAGACACGATCGATTCAGATATTATCTCTTGCAATCCAAATTTGAAGGGGATTGTAAATTATGCAGTTGGCTTTAATAATATCGATGTGAAATATGCAACAAAATTGAATATCCCAATAACAAATACTCCGGGAGTTCTCACGGAGACAACAGCTGATATGGCTTGGGCATTGATGTTCAGTGTTGCCAGAAGAATTGTCGAATCTGACAAATTTGTGCGGGAAGAAAAATTCAAAGGTTGGGCTCCTAAATTATTTTTAGGTGCAGATATTTACGGAAAAACACTAGGAATAATTGGTGCCGGAAGAATTGGAACTGCAGTTGCTAAACGTGCTTTGGGTTTTAACATGAAAGTTCTTTATTCGGATGACAGCTCTAATATCGAGAACACGATCAAAGCAGAAAAAGTTGATCTTGAAAAGTTGCTCAAAGAATCAGATTTTGTTTCTCTTCATGTTCCCATATTACCGGAGACAAAATACTTGATTGGAGAAAAAGAGCTGCAAATGATGAAAAGTACTGCAATTCTTATTAATACTTCCAGAGGTGCAGTAGTTAATGAAGAGATACTTCTAAATGCTTTGCAGAAAAATTGGATTGCCGGTGCCGGACTGGATGTTTATGAGAATGAGCCAAAGTTAATTGAAGGTTTGATAGATTGTGATAATGTTGTTTTAGCAGCTCATATTGCCAGTGCTTCTGTGGAAACCAGAACCAATATGGGATTTATAGCAATTAATAATGCTCTTGCTATCTGGCAGGGAAAAATTCCGCCACAAATCGTGAACAAGGAAATTTATGAAAAATAATCTGGAAAAAATTAAAGCATGGATTAAACTGCTTTCTGCTCCTGATATCGGGAATGCAACTGCCATAAGACTCGTAAAAACTCTTGGAGAACCGATTGATTTTATTAGCGCCATTTCAAAATTTGATGATATAGAATTCATTTCTGAAACAGCAAAAGAGCATCTGATAAATATTCAAGAACCGGAAAATTGGGAAAATATTTGCGAACTCATCAAGGAATATGACATAAAATTTGTTTCGATCTTGGATGATGAATATCCCGGACCATTAAAAAATATCTTTGATCCTCCTCCTTTCCTGTTTTATAGAGGAACAATAAAAAAGGACGATTTCCGGCGTGCACTTGCTGTTGTCGGCACGAGAAAAGCAAGTAATTATGGTAAGTTAATGACTAAAAGAATAGTGCAGGAACTTGCCGCTTTAGGCTTTACAATTGTGAGTGGACTGGCTTACGGAATCGATACAATGTCACATTTAGCAGCTTTGGATAGTGGGGGCAGAACTTATGCTGTAATGGGAACAGGAGTTGATCAGATCTATCCTTCCAGAAATAGAGAGCTGGCAGAGCGAATTTTGGAGAATGGCGTTTTGATCTCTGAATTTATTCCGGGAAGCAAAGCAGAAAAATGGAATTTCCCAACCAGAAACAGAATAATCAGCGGTCTTTCTTTAGGCAGTTTAATAATTGAAGGAAGTAAAAAAAGCGGAGCCTTACTTACGGCAAAATTCGCTATGGATCAAAACAGAGATGTTTTTGCTTTGCCCGGTGATGTGAATCGTCCTCAAGCAGAAGGACCCAACTACCTGATAAAACTGGGAGCAAAGATCGTAACAAAAGCAGCAGATATTTTAGAAGAATATGAACTTGTAATGGATCAGCAGCAACGAATATTTCCTAAAATGAATGAAAAGGAAGAACAAGTATACCAAATTCTATTGAATAATAAACCGGAAACTCATTTTGATAAATTGATAATTGAGACCGGTTTTACGGTTGGTGAGATTTCAACTGTTTTGCTTTCACTCGAATTGAAGAACATAGTTAAAAAAGTGCCTGGTAATAAAATAGTGCCGCTGTATTAGGTGACTCACCTTGCTATTCCTCTCTTCTCATAAAATCGAAAAGAGGAACATAAGAAGTTATGAAAGAATATGCTAGAAGATATCAGAGATGTTTGTAGAAGATTCAGGAAGAATCAAACCAACGCTGAGAAAGCTTTTTTGAACTATGACATTTGCAATGTCCAATCTTGCAAACAGGATGTTTGTGTTATTCATATGTCTTCCTCGCAAAAGCGGGGATTTCAGGTTCTTCTTGTTGATAAGTTGAACTTATCAACTAAATTGTGTTTGCAAGTTTAACTTGCGAACGAGTAAATATTTTTGTATTGACGAAAAATACAAGAGGTTAATTTCAAATTATGCAAAATATAAAAACTAATGAAAGAGAATTAGTGAGCAAAGTTGCTCAATGGTTCAACGAGCAAATAAAACGGGGAAAATATCCTTTTAACTCTGCAAGTTGTGAAACCGGAATAAAAGTTGAGAAATCAACTTATTTTGGTGATTTGATAATTTGGGAAAATAGGGAAATTAATAAGGCATTTTCATATATAGAATTGAAGCCACCATTTGGCAAAATTGAAAACATTGAACGATTCAGGAAAAAAGCAATTCAATTAAATGTGAAAATTGCTTATACTTGGGATTTTCAATCTCTCAATGCTTACGAAATAAAAGATAACAAAATTGAATTATCTGCTACTGAAAATTATTCTGTTCTAACGAACATAGAAGATTGGAAAAGAGGAGATAAACAAGCTTACATTAAAGCTTTTATTTCCAGAATTTGCGACGAGTTACTAAATTTTTCTGAAATTGGTCAATTTAGAAAATTCACCCCTGAAAAGCATTATTTCATTCGTTTCTTACGAAATATTGTTGATGATCTGATCCCTTTATTTGAGCAATTTATCAGAGTGCTTCATAAACATAAAGAATATAAAAACACCATTAATAAGTTTGTTGCTGAACAGGGAATTGCCTATCCAAATGATGAAGATTTTTACAGGCTAATTGCCAGTCAGAGAGTCTACGGATTAATCACAAAAATCATTTTTTATCTAACCATAAAAAGGCACTTTAAACAATTACCTGATTTATATACTGAAGATGAGAAAGACCTCGAAGCAAATCTAAAATCTGCTTTCTCTCAAGCACGAGGAATTGACTGGCAGGCAGTTTTTGAAACTGATCCGATTGAAGAACTGGGAATTCCAAAAGAAGCGTATTCTTCTTTGAATGATTTATTCTCACATTTAAAAATTTATAATTTCGGAGCTTTGCCAGAAGATGTTATCGGTGAACTCTTCGAGGAAATTATTGATCCCAAAAGACGACACGAATTGGGACAATATTTCACTCGTGAAGACCTTGTTGACCTGATCATTGCTACAATTGTGAACGATAAAGATAAAATCTATGCAGACCCGACTTGTGGTTCGGGAACATTTCTTATTAGGATGTACGACCGATTACAGTTTTTAAGCGGTCACAGAATGAAACACGAAGAAATTCTAAATAAAATTTGGGGAATCGATATTGGAAAATTTCCTGCTGAACTTTCTACAATAAATCTATTTCGCCAAAAACCTGATAATTTTGAGAATTTCCCACGCATCATCCATCAGGATATTTTTGATATTTATACCGGAAAAGAAGTTGAATTTCCACCCAACAATATGAATTACAATCAAAACTATAATAAGATCAAAATTAAAATTCCTGAATTTTATGGTTTGGTTGGAAATTTCCCGTATATCAGACAGGAATTGATAAATAAAAATGTGAAAGGTTATAAACAATTTCTTACTAAATCATTGGCTTTAGAATATTTGGCAAATTATCCAAAATTATTCAAAATAAATCATATTAACGATAAACAATATGAGAATTTTTTAAATCAAACAGAAACAGAAAAAGAGAAAACCATAGATCATTGGTTAAAAAACAAATTTGTTGAATTAAAATTATCTGGACAGGCTGACATCTACACGTACATTTATATTCATGCGACAACTCTTTTAAGTAAAAGCGGTTCGCTCGCAATAATTACTTCCAATTCTTGGCTCGATGTCGCTTATGGTTCTGTTCTCAAACAATTCTTTTTAGATCATTTTAAAATCAAGATGATCGTTGCTTCTTGGGCTGAACCCTGGTTTGACGATGCTGCTGTAAATACTGTGTTCACCGTTCTGGAAAAATGTGATGATGAAAAAGAACGAAATAATAATCTTGTTCACTTTGTGAAACTTAAGAAAAAATTAGAAGAACTGATACCCGAAAGAAACCTGAAACTAGAATCTAATAATCGCTGGCGAAGAATTGATGGCATTGTAAATACAATAGAAAGCGCTCAATTCAATTCTTCAAAGATCGATGAACATATTTCTTCATTTGAAAATGAGCAAATGAGGGTTAGACTGGTTAAACAGGAAAAACTTCTGGCAGAACAAAAATCCCAGAATGAACTTTCCAAATGGGGAAAATATTTGCGTGCTCCAGATGTTTATTTTGATATTTTAGAAAAATGTAAAGATAATCTCGTTCCATTTAAATCTATAGCAGATGTAAGGAGAGGTGTCACGACTGGAATTAATGAGTTTTTCTATCTTCAACCAATTGAAGAAATCAAGGAAAGAAAAACAATTCTCTGCAAAAACACCCGAGGTTGGCAGGGAGAGATTGAAAGCAGATATTTAAAACCTGTAATTAAAAGCCCTAAAGAATCTGAAAGTATAATTATAGATCCAAAAAAATTAAAAAATCTGATATTTATTTGTAACAAAAGTAAAGCTCAATTGAAAAAGGCAAATCACCTTTTGGCTTTAAAGTATATTGAATGGGGTGAAACTCAAATAAAAAAAGATAGTAATACACCTTGGCCGAAAGTACCTTCTGTAACAAGTGGCAGAAAGTATTGGTGGGGATTATCAATTAATCATTTTGCAGATTTTATTGCATCAAAGGGGATTAATAATAGATATTTTTTCTTATCGAATTACAATAAAATTGCTACTAATAATAGACTTTATGAAATTGAATTTGGGAAAGATATTAATGAAAATATTTATCTGTTGAATTCTACTTTACAATACCTTTTTTTAGAGATTGAGAGTAGAGTAAATCTAGGAGATGGATTAATTGACAATGGTATTGATGCTGTTGAAGAATGTTTAACATTTGATTTTAATAAAATTATCAATTTTAATATTGAGTTACCGAAAATTCTTAAGAGAAATATTAAAGCGATTTTCAATGATTGTAAAATGAAAGACCGCCAAGAGCTTGATAAAGCTGTTCTCAAAGCATTAGGTCTTGAACCTGAAAATTATTTACAACGAATTTATGAAGGTCTCACGGAGATGGTGAAAGAACGTCTTGAGCTTCCCAAAATGCGCAAAAAACGTAAACAGCAGAAAATCAAAATTTCTTACAATGAAGTTAAAATTTCTGTAGTTAAAGAAATTATCAGCAGCAAACTAAAAAAATTCCCGGAAAATTTTTATACCGATGCAAAGCTGGGTCACGATTATGAAAGTGTAGAGACGGTAGTTTATAATACCAGCGGAAAAGAGCTTCATATTGAAGAATTTATGCAACTTTGTACTTTACTCGATGAAGAAAATGAAGAGATATTTACAACAAATAATATTGAGACTGCAGAGTTTGCAGTAATTTTGGCAAAACCTGATGTTCACAGATTAAAAATACCTAAAGATGAAAAGATAACGAGAAGCATTTTAAATAATTATATGAATTACGTTAATCAATTAAAAGAACAGTTAGAAGCAAATGCTCATCAGAAACTCCATAGCTGGGCAGAAGCAGAACAGATGGCAAAAGAGATATTGGCAGAGTATGGATTAACATTGTGAAATGAGATTGGGGGAAAAACATAAGCAGCTTATGTAATTGCAATCCGGATTAAATATAAATAGAAGAGCTAACTTATTGTAAAATAGCAAGTTACTTATGTAACCGTGATGTAACTGGAGGTTGAAATGAAGAGTTGGGAGAAAAGGTGTTTAGAATTACTAAACAATAGTATAAAATCAGTACCAACTGAACTAAATGAGTTAGATTGGAAAGAGCATTTATCAAATAAAACCGAACGTTTAGTGGAACATATTTCATATGCACAATTACTGTGCATAAAATAAACAGCCTGCACAGAAATCAGTGTTTATTGTGCAGATGATTTAAAATTCTACAAAAAAACTCCACATTAAACAATGCGGAGTTTTTATCTTCTAACTAAAGTTTTTTAATTCCTTATCTTCTTATTGGTTTTTTCATTGTGCTTATTAATATGAATATATCGATTATTCGCAGAATCGGCAAATTTTCGGATAACATTTTTCAGATCAGAAATATCCCAGATTTTTTTAAATTCAAGATCATTGGTCAATCTGTTACTAAGAATATATAGATCCTCTATATCGGGGTTAAATTTTATATCATCAGCATCAATATCAAGTGGGCTGTTCTCAAAAATTTGATTTAAGAAGTCAATAACTGTAAAAGTAAACTGATTTCTGAGATCAACAATATTTTCCGCATTATTTATTTTGTCTCTAAACTTATGAACACATTCATTTCCTAATGTGCTAAACGAAATTTGATTTTCCATAAATCCTCCTTGGATTTTTTATAAATTGATTTGTTTATTATCTTAATTTTCATCTTAAACTCATAAGATATTTTTTGTAATTTATTGATTTTATGTCAACATTTGTTTTGGATAATTATTCCGTTTTTATTTCCTCTTAAATTGTAATATCGTGCAAAATAAGTATTGAACAGACTCTACTTGACATCAGAGCAGGAAAATTGATTTTCTTCCAAAAAAGAGGATAAATATGAAAAAGAGAAAAACAAAGATAACAAGAGATTATTTAATGCATCCTGCCGGATCTGTTCTCATTGAAACCGGCAATACAAAGGTTATTTGTACAGCAATTGTGGAGAAAGGTGTTCCTTCATTTTTAAGAGATGCAGAACCTAAACAAGGTTGGTTAACAGCGGAATACAGCATGCTGCCTGGTGCTCCTGATTCCAGATTCAGAAGGGAACGAAAAGGAATTAAAGGCAGGACTGCAGAGATACAAAGACTTATTGGGCGTTCATTACGTGCAGTTGTGGATTTTACAAAATTCCCTGGATATCAGATTATAATTGATTGTGACGTTATCCAAGCAGATGGAGGAACCAGAACAACTTCTGTCACCGGTGCTTGTGTTGCCCTTCACGACGCATTTTCCAAAATGAAAGAAAGTAACCAATTAGTAGATGATCCGTTTAAAGAGTGGGTAGCAGCTATAAGTGTAGGTATTGTAAATGGAAAACCGGTCGTAGACCTTTGTTATGAAGAAGACTCCAACGCAGATGTGGATATGAATGTTGTGATGACAGAGAGTGGAAAATTTATTGAAATTCAGGGTACAGCAGAAGCAGAACCTTTTGATGATGAAGAACTTGCAATTATGCTGAAAGAAGCAAAAACAAGCATTATGGAATTAATAAAATATCAGAAAAAAGTGATTAAAGATAATTAATGCCATATTGCTTTTGCTTGACATCATTTAGCTATAAAAGGAGAAAGTTTCTTTTAATAAAATTAGATAGGAATGATAATGTTTAGAAAGAAAGAGAAAAAAATAAAACGTAAAAAAAATATTTTTCAGGATTATTTGGAAGCAATTCTTTTTGCTTTTGTAGTGGCGATGCTCATCAGAAATTACACAATCCAGAATTTCAAGATTCCATCGTCTTCCATGGAAAAAACGCTTCTTATTGGAGATTATCTTATTGGGAATAAACTGAAGTATTTTTTTACAGATCCTGAGCAGGGAGATATTGTAATCTTCTATTATCCTGCAGATCCTGAAGAGCCTGAGCCAAGAGAGAATTTTGCCAAAATATTAGGTCCAATATATTTGAATAAAACAACCTGGCTGCCAAAATGGCATCAGAAGAAAAACGTAGTAAAACGTGTAATTGGCATGCCTGGAGACGTTGTTGAAGTTAAGAATAAATTAGCCTATATTAATGGTGAAGAATATAAATGTGGTACCGAACAATATATTGATAGAAGGAACATTTCTCGCAGTGAAGGTAGAATTTACTGGGATAATGAATTTATGGGAAGCCGCGATAATTTCGGGCCTGTAACTGTACCCGAAAATGAATATTTTGTGATGGGTGATAATCGTGATGTTAGCGGTGATAGCCGTTACTGGGGATTCCTGCCACGCGAAGATATTGCTGGAACTCCAGCAATTGTAACTTTTTCGGTTGGAGCAAAACCAATTGATTCATATCGAGATTTTGTGCTTAAATATCAAAGACATCTCAAGGGAAAATCTTCTGTAAGATGGAAAAGAACACTCAAGCTGATCAAGTGATCAATTATGTTTATATTCATGTTCCATTTTGTCTGAGAAAATGTAGTTATTGTTCTTTTTTTTCGGTTAATTTTTCCCGGGAAGCAAGCAGTAGATTTGTAAAATACTTGATAAAAGAGATAAATTTATTTAAACAAAAATATAATATCAAACCAAAAACAATTTACTTTGGCGGAGGTACACCTTCACTTCTCACATCTGAACAGATCAATTTGATCATTTCACAATTTGATATAGTAGAAACAGAAGAGATCACCCTCGAATGTAATCCGGTAAATATAGATAATAAGTTTGCCGACAGCCTAAAAACAACCATAATAAACAGAATTAGTTTGGGTGCTCAATCCTTTATGGATAAAGAGTTGAAGGTTTTAGGTAGACTTCATAATGCAGAGAAAATTGAGGATTCATATAAAATATTACGTAATCACGGATACACAAATATTTCTCTCGATCTGATCTACGGTTTACCAGATCAAACCAAAAAGGATGTTGAATTTTCACTTAATAAAATTATGCAACTTGATCCTGAACATATTTCTACTTATTGCTTGAGTTTAGAAAAGGATGTTCCTTTATTTTCAAAAATTACTTACATTCCATCTGATGAAAAAATTGCTGAATTCTATCATTTGATCCGTTATAAATTGATCTCTGCCGGATTCGATCATTATGAGATTTCCAACTTTGGTAAATCCGGTTTCGAATCAAGACATAATCTGTGCTATTGGAAGGATGAATTTTATCTTGGTTTTGGTCCATCAGCAGCAGGATATTTGAATAATTATTATCCTGAGCCCTTTGGTACCACTCAGGACAGGGTTAGTCGAAGGATAAATGATGAAGAAAATATAACATATCGTTATAATAATCCGGCAAATATAGAAGAATATTATAAAATGTTGGATAAAAACGAGATCATAGCTAATAAAACAATCTTGAATAATGATGATCATGAGAAAGAGTACATCTTTTTAGGATTACGTAAAACTATCGGAATAGATTTGGGAGAGTTTAAAAATATTTTTAATACTGATTTTATGGACAAATATGATCATGTAATTAATAAATTCAGAAATTTACTTGATATTGAAAAGGATAAAATAAAATTGAAACCAGAAGCTTATTTTATTTCGGATGAAATATTTTCGGAGTTTATGTAACACATACACTCTTGTCTGTGCAAAAGAAAAAAGAAAAATATCCGTTCAAGAGTGAACGGAAAACGAGGAAACATGAAATATCTTATAATTATTTTAATACTATTGATAGCATTTTCAGTTTCTGCTGAGATACTGATACCAATGGATATGACGCAAAGTAATCATCTTAAAGCATATGGAATCGCTTTTACAGCTTTGAAGCAGCAGATCACCGTAAAATGGTTATTAAACTATCGTGGTGGGTCATACCTGATACCGGAAATTCAGGAGTTGGAAGGATTATGCAATATTCGTGGAGTTAATTATGAGAAAATAACTTCAGTGGAATATGCTTCAATTTTATCTGAGATCGAGCAGAATAATATGGATGTAGTAGTTTTAGAAAAAGAACCTAAAATTGTTATTTATACCCCGCCAAATTCGCAGCCATGGGATGATGCAGTAACTCTTGCATTAACTTATGCCGAGATAAAGTATGAAACAATTTGGGATGAAGAAGTCCTATCTGGTGGGCTGGATAAATACGACTGGTTGCATCTGCATCATGAGGATTTTACCGGACAATATGGGAAATTTTACTCAAGTTACCGTAACGCGAGCTGGTATAAAGAAGATGTGCGTTTGAACGAGGAGTTAGCTTCGAGATTGGGATTTAATAAGGTTTGGAAACTGAAGCATGCTGTGGCTGAGAAGATACGAAATTACGTGAAGAATGGTGGATTCCTTTTTGCTATGTGTGCTGCAACCGATACTTTTGATATTGCTCTTGCAGCGGGGAATACCGATATTTGCACTGAGGTTTTTGATGGAGATGGAATTGATGCAGAATATTTAACTAAATTAGATTATACACGAACTTTTGCGTTCACCGATTTTGATTTGTTTCCCAGCCCATACAAATATGAATTTTCTACAATTGATGCTAGTGATTATGCAAAATTGCGTGGAGCAGAAGCTGACTTCTTCCAACTTTTTGATTTTTCGGCAAAATATGATCCGGTTCCCACTATGCTCACTCAATGTCATACAAATATAATCAATGGATTTTTAGGACAAACTACCTCGTTTCATAAAAAATATGTTAAAAAAAGTGTTATAATTTTGGGAGAATCTCCGGGATTAGATGAAGTAAAATATTTACATGGGAATTTTGGGAAAGGAACTTTCACATTTTATGGTGGTCATGACCCGGAAGATTATCAGCATAAAATTGGTGATCCTGAAACAGTTCTCGATCTGCATAAAAATTCATCTGGTTACAGGCTAATATTGAATAATATCCTGTTTCCGGCAGCTGAGAAAAAGAAGTTAAAGACCTGATAAATTTTAGCTTTAGTAATATATTAACATTATTTGAAAACACTTTGCATGAAAACATTCTGCATGAAGAAAAGAGCTACATAAGTTAATATTGCCGAGGCAACAGGTGTTGTGATCCAGCCTAAACTTATCTTACCAAGTTTTTTAAAATTGAGATTTCTGCCGCCCTTTGCTAAACTAATTCCCATTACAGAGCCAACAATAGTTTGTGAGGAAGAAACAGGAACTAAAGGAAATGCCGGTAAATTATGTGAAGTTAGAAAGTTATATAATCCTTGAGAAGCGAACAAGAACAAGGTAATTGAACTTGCTAATACTACAACCAGTGCCGTTACAGGTGACAGCTTGAAGATTCCTGAACCCACAGTCATCATAACTTTTTTAGAATAAGTAAAAACTCCAACAGCTATGGCGATTCCTCCGATCAAGAACAATAGTTGTATGGAAGATAAATGGAGGAATCCAACTAAAGAAATATCTTTGAATGGAGATGAATTTATGAAAACACCCATTACATTACCAATATTATTCGCTCCTAAACTGTATGAACCAAATGCGCCAGCAATGATCAATCCAGTTCGGGTATAGGAATCCAAACTCATAAGATGGATTTTGGAATTTTCAACGATCTTTTTTATAAAATGGAAAAGTAAAAAAGCAAAAACAGCAGATAGGATTGGTGAAAATATCCAAGTTCCAACTATTTTATAAAGAGAATTAATATTTGTAGGTGTTTTGGAAAAAAAATTCCAACCGATAATTGCACCAACAATAGCTTGAGATGTAGGAACCGGTAAACCGGCTTTAGTCATCCACATCACCGTGATAGCAGCTGCCAGAGCAACAATAAAAGCTCCGGCTAATTCATTTACAGCACCCAATTCACCTAAAGTGTGAGATGCTCCCGCTCCACTTACCACCGCTCCGATAATAATGAAAACACTGCAAATAAGAGCTGCTGTATTAAATTTGATCATTTTTGTGACGACAGCAGTACCAAAAATATTTGCTGCATTATTTGCACCAAGTGACCAGCCTAAGAAGAGGCCGCTGGATAAGAAAAATAGTATTGTTAACATAAGATTATTCTCCTGAAGACAGATTAGATCCTGCGTTTGATAGCATAAACGGAAAGTCTTTCTGCTACAGATTCTGATACATCAGATACGAGAGCGATTTTTTCAGCGAAATAGCGCATATGAACTTTCTGACTAAAACGTTTTATTTCATTACTATTAAAGGCTTTTCTTTTTAATTGTTCTTCCACATCATCAGCTTCATGTTCATAAAAGTGTACTTTATTCACATATTCACTTACCATTCCTATTTCTCGGAAAAAAGCTCGCGCTCCTTTAACTACTTCTTCAACAGTTTTGGAAGAAAGTTCTGCCAATTCAAGAAAATCGCTTTTTAAAAATTCAGGGATATTCGGAGTTTCAATAGAAAATTGCTCCAGCACTTTCTCACAAATATCAACTATGTCATCAAGAGTTTCCAATAGTCCTAATACATCTCCCCGGGATTCAGGGATAAGCATGTATGTGTAAAGCTTGTGTTTAATATCACGTCGAACATTATCTGCATCACTTTCCAGGGTTGAGATATCTATAAAAGTTCTTTCAAATTTATCTTTTTTTCCGTTAACATAAGCTTTCACACCTTCCTGGAAGATCAATCCTGCAGTAGATACTCTGTCGAGATAGCCGTCAATTTCTCCTTCAAGTTGCTTGCTCTTACTATTAAAAAACTTTGGCATAATTAGCTCCTATGTTTTGATGATTTCATTGTTACTAAGCTATAAATCATTATATCTTCCATACCTCATAAAAAGTATTTCCGACATAACAAGATGACACGTCAAGTTATTTATGATTTTTGTTAATCTAATATAATATAAAAAGATATATTCATTTTAAAGACAAAAAAAATCTGGACAAAGTAACTTATGAAATCTTTTTGACACTGAAAAAAATCAACAGGAGACAGTATGGTAACGAAAGAAGAAAAAGTCGTGGAACCTGAAAAGGTTGAGAATACTTCCGAAGAGAAGATTGATCCAAAACCAACACAAAATGAGGAAATTACACCTGAAAAAATTGAAGAAACAATAGAAAAACCTCAAATTGAAACAAAAGAAGAAAAAGTCGTGGAACCTGAAAAGGTTGAGAATACTTCCGAAGAGAAGATTGATCCAAAACCAACACAAAATGAGGAAATTACACCTGAAAAAATTGAAGAAACAATAGAAGAACCTCAAATTGAAACAAAAGAAGAAACTAAAGTAGAAGCAAAAGAAGAAACTGAAGATGTAGTGGAAGATGATCAATCAGAGGAATCTGCAGGTGAAAATTTTGAGCAAATGTTGGAAGACACACTTGTTAATATCAAGCAGCTTGAAATTGGTGACAAAATTTCAGGAGAGGTAATTAACATTACAGATTCCTACATATTTGTAACACTTGGCGGTAAAAGAGATGTTTATGCAGAAAAGCAAGATTACACTAATAAATCCGGTGAGTTATCTTATAAAGTTGGTGATACTTTAGAAGGTTACATTGTAAAAGATACTGAAACAGAAACACTTATTGCTAAAAGCCTGGTATCAGTAAACTTGAGCATCCTTCAGGATGCGTTTGAAGAGAAAATTCCGGTTAATGGAAAAGTACAATCCATGACAAAAGGTGGATATATAATAGATATTTCTGGGATCAAGGCTTTCTGCCCGATCTCGCATATAGATGACAAAATTGTAATTGAGCCAAAAAAATTCATGAATAAAACTTATGATTTTAGAATCATTGATTTCAAAGATAAAGGACAAAATATTGTTGTTTCCAGAAAGAAAATTCTGGAAGTTGAAAAGAAAAAATTACGAAAAGAGATTCTAAAAAAACTCGAAATTGATTCTGTAGTCGATGGTGTAGTTACAAGGCTCACGAATTTTGGAGCATTTATTGATATTGGTGGAGTTGATGGTCTTTTACATATTTCACAATTTTCATGGGGTCATATAGAATCTCCTTCTGAGATTTTAAATATTGGTGATGAGATAAAAGCTAAAGTTATCAAGATCAAAGGTGACAAAATTTCATTAAGCATGAAAGCACTTCAAGAAAATCCTGTTGATGCTGTTCTTCGTGAATTAACTGAAGGGGAAGTTTTAACATGCAAAGTTGTACGTAATCTTTCTTTCGGTTCATTTGTTGAGATCAAACCGGGTGTTGAAGGATTAATTCCAATTTCAGAATTATCTCGAGGAAGACGCATTAATAATCCTTCGGAAGTAGTTAATGAAGGTGATATTATAGAAGCTCAAATATTAAAGATCAATCTTGATGACAAAAAGATTTCTTTATCACTTAAAGCACTGCAACCGGATCCATGGGATATTATTAATGAGACTATCAATGAAGGTGATGTTGTTTCAGGTGTGATCGAGAATGTTGTGAACTTTGGTGCTTTTATTAAGATTAGTGATGGCTTAACTGGTTTATTGCCTGCATCTAAAATTAAGATTGCAAAAATTGATTTGGATAGCAAGAATGTTGGTGAAGAATTTAAGGTTCGTGTTGTAAAAATTGATAAAGCTGCAAAAAGAATTTCTCTTGAACCAACTACTATGCCGGAATCATTTGAAGATGATAAAGATGGCTGGCATAAATATAAGAAAGAAAAGAAACAAAATGATCACATCGACGAAGATAATCCGTTTGCAAATTTGTAGACGAAAATATTAGTAATAAAAAGCCTGCTGAGTTTTTCAGCAGGCTTTATTTATTTATTCATCTTTCATCTTATCGCTAACTGATTCCACACCTTTTTTAAAACCAATATAACTTATCACCGAAACTATTCCAGCTAAGATAAGATGTAAGACTGCTTTGGTAGATTTTTTCATGATAACCCTACAATTCAAATTTCACATCGAGTTGTCTTACTGCAAGTGTGTCATCCACACGTTTCACAGGAGTATTTAAAGGAGCATTCTTAAGAAGCTCCGGGGTTTCTTCACACTCTTTTGCAATTTCAATCATTGCATTTATGAAATCATCCAATGTTTCCATACTTTCGGTTTCTGTCGGCTCTATCATCATAGCTTCAGGCACGATCAATGGGAAGTAAATAGTTGGGGCATGAAAACCTTTATCCAAAATGCGTTTGGCAATACTCAGTGTATTAATATCGTACTTTTCTTTTTGCCATACACCGCTGGCTACAAATTCATGCATACAATATTGATCTTTAAAAGGAATATTATAATATCTTTCCAATTTCTTCTGGATGTAATTAGCGTTGATCACAGCATTTTCAGAAACTCGCCTTAAACCCTTCGCCCCTAACATTTTAATGTAAATATAAGCACGAAGATTTACTGCAAAATTACCAAAGAAAGAATGTACTTTTCCAAGGGAAGTATTTGTATGGCTGTAATCGAGGAAATATTTATCATCTTTTTTATTTACAATTGGAGCCGGTAGAAATTTTACCAAATCTTTACGTACACCTATCGGACCGGAACCTGGGCCACCACCACCATGAGGAGTTGCAAAAGTTTTATGCAGATTATAATGCATAATATCAAAACCGATCTTTCCCGGTTTTACTATTCCTAAAAGTGCATTAAAATTTGCACCATCCATATACATAAGTCCATCTACACTATGAATGATCTCAGCGATTTCTTCTACTTGAGTCTCAAATAAACCAAGCGTATTTGGATTCGTAAGCATAAAACCTGCTGTATTTTCATCAACATGAGATCTTAGGTCTTCAACATCAACCAGTCCTTTATCATTAGATTTGATCTCAACAACTTCAAATCCAGCAAGAACAACACTGGCGGGATTTGTGCCATGAGCAGAATCAGGAAGAATTATTTTTTTCTTATTTAAATGACCTTTAGAATTGTGATAGGCTTTCATTACTTTTAGACCTGTAAATTCTCCATGTGCACCAGCAACTGGCTGCAAAGTAACTCCAGCAAATCCAGATATCTCAGCTAGATCTTTTTGTAATTCATACATAACTTCTAAAGCACCCTGAGTTGTACTTTCACTTTGGAATGGATGCAAATTATTAAATGCTGTATTTCTTACCAATGTTTCATTTAATTTGGGATTATATTTCATTGTACATGAACCAAGTGGATAAAACCCTTTTTCTATACAATGATTCATCTGTGAGAGCTTCATAAAATGACGCATTACATCTAATTCACTAACTTGAGGAAGTTTAATTTCTTTAGCACGTTGAAATTTCTTTGGAATACGGTTTTCTATTGTCACATCATTTTTGGGAAGTGTGTAACCTCTTCTACCTTCAGATTGAATTTCAAATATAGTTCTAGCCATTGGACACCTCTCTTAGAGAATTTATTAATTCATCCAGATCGCACTTCCTTTTCTTCTCCGTAACTGCGATCATCAGCATATTGTCATAACCAAACTTTTTCATATCTATACCTGGGAAGATGTTCCTATATTCTAATTTGGTAATGATTTCATTTGCCGGAATAGGAGTATTAATAGTGAATTCTTTAAAGAATGGAACATCAAATGCCATTGAGAATTCATCCAATTTGGAAATTTCTTCTGCCAGATAATGAGCTTTAGTTACAGAATGATCAGCAATTTCTTTCAATCCTTCTTTTCCCATTAAACACATATAAACAGCAGCTATGAGAGTGCATAAAGATTCATTAGAGCAAATATTAGAAGTAGCTTTTGCACGACGTATATGTTGTTCGCGAGTTTGCAAAGTCAAACAATAAGAACGATTACCGTCAGCATCTAGAGTTGCTCCTACAATCCTACCCGGCATTGTGCGTGTGAGTTTAGAAGTTGTAGCTAAAAAGCCAAAGAGTGGACCTCCATAATTCATGGCATTACCAAGTGCTTGTCCTTCACCTATTACGATATCTGCTTTGTATTCGGATGGAACATTGAGAAGCGCAAGTGAAATAGGATCAACTGCAACGATGAAGAGAGCTTTTTTTGCAGAATGAGTTATTTCTTCCACTGCAAAAGAATCTTCGATATTTCCAAAGAAATTTGGTGTTTGCAATAAAACACATCCTGTTTTATCATCAACATTTGCTTTGAGTTCATCAAGATCGATACGGCCATTTTTTTGTGATATTACTTTAAGTTCAATTCCAGTGCCTTCTGTATATGTTTTTATAACTTCAAGATAAAGTGGATTTATAGTTCCGGCAATTATTGCCTTAATTTTTTTTGTTTTCCTCGTAGCCATCAAAATTGCCTCGGCAGCAGCAGAAGCACCATCATACATCCCAGCATTGGAAATATACATTCCTGTAAGATCACAGATCATAGTTTGGTATTCGTAAATATACTGCAATGTCCCCTGACTAACTTCAGCCTGATATGGTGTGTATGAAGAATGAAATTCAGGACGGAGGACAATGTGATCGATAGCAGCAGGAATAAAGTGATCGTATATTCCGCCCCCTAAAAATGAGTTTGTATTTGTAAGATTTTTGGTAGCAAGTTCAGATATCTTATTCGTTATCTCCATTTCAGAATATGCTTCATCCAACTGGATAGGTTTTTTTAGTTGTAACTTGCTTGGAATATTGTTAAGAAGTTCTTCAAAATTCTTAACACCAATTATAGCCAGCATCTTCTCTCTTTCATTATCAGTATTAGAAATATAAGGCATGAATTTCCTCCTAAAGGAATTTATTTTTTGATACAAAATTTTATTAGAAAATTATCTGTCAAATGAAATAGTTTTATGATCCACAAATATAATAGTTGCATTTAGTTATTGGATTAGATTGATAAAAATCTAATAATAATAGTGTAGATCAAGTATTGGTTCAAATAAAGCAAAAAAGGCTCCATCTAAAATTAGATAGAGACTGTGTTATTTTGTTAGGATCAATCGGTAACTTCAATATCTCTAAAGGTTAGTTCAAAGCAATTATTCAGTTCAGGAATTTGCAGCAAGATATCAAGCCTTTTTACACTCTTTGGTTTTATTATTACATTTCTAAATTTATAAATGAGTTGAGTTCCAACACCCTCGACAGCTGTTATATCTTCAATACCGTTCCACCCATTGCGATGTGTGCCTAATTTGATTTCCGGGCTTCTAAATTCTCTACCTTGATCATCAATAAAGCGAACATACATTTTAGAATATCTATCATAAAGTGTAATCTGTTTATCGTTACTTTCATTGGTCATATTAAAAATAACCGAAAGGAATCCTCCTGTATAAAAACAACTTTCCAATTCAAATTTTATACCATGTTTTACTTGAGTTTGCAACAAATTAGTTTGTGGTTCTTGAGTTTTTGTTGGAATGGATTCTTTGATAAAGCTGCTCTTGGTTTTTTGTATACCCTCACCCATAAGTTTGCGAATAGTTTCATCTTTTTGTATAGATACAGATGCAACAGAAAAAATTGAGCCTGTCTCTGTTGAAATGAGTCTGGCATTTAATTTGATATTATTGACCAAGTCTGTAATAGAACCGGTAACTATTGCTTCAACACCAAGTAATCTACCAATACTTATGGCAGATTCTTCATCAATAAAACCTGTAATTCCTAACTTTTGTTCAGCCAGTACTTTATTCAATAGATTACGTTCAACTACTTCGAATTTATTGGTCATAAAAATACGAGTAATAAGTTCTTCTGCGATGAATGAACCAAAGTTAGTAACATTACCATTGAGATCAGCAAATTCAATTACTGCAATTTTTTTAA
>Ga0307991_1000324_pt1 | contig 35163 bp, 35 predicted proteins | sample EllFjometagen131_FD_203146 | JGI IMG/M metagenome (GOLD analysis project Ga0307991, IMG submission 203146) | Marine microbial communities from Ellis Fjord, Antarctic Ocean - #131 | ecosystem: Environmental > Aquatic > Marine > Unclassified | place: Southern Ocean | collected 2014-10-08 | reverse complement strand
ATTCTATCCAAAGAACTCTTTTGTAAGCCATATTTTTTTTAGAAAAAACGACTTCCCTTATTTGCTTTATTGTATTATACAAAGGTTTTACTAATGGTATCTTTAACAATTCTTCTTCAAACCACTTAATTTTTTCAGCACTTATAAAATGCACCAATATTATACCTAATATTATTATGCTTATATAAATAATAATAAAAGTTAAAAGATATGTTAATATTAAAACTGTATTTTTTGCAAAAAATACATTTCCATCAAAATATTTCAAAAAAAGAACCAATATGTTTTCTATCGGCAATATATCATTTATTTGTTTTATCATCATTTGAAATATCTTTATTAAAATAAAAGCAGTAAGAAAAAAAGGTAAACTTGCAATAAGCCCCGTAAAAAAATATGCTTTAAGTTTTTTCATCTTTTTCCACCTCTTTTTCTAATCTTACTTCTACCTCTACTTCTAAAATCCTATTCTTTTCTATTTTCATTATTATTATTTTAGTATTTCCTTCTATAATCTCATCTTCAATTAATGGAACTCTACCTAACTTATAGTAAATAAATCCTCCCAAAGTATCATATTCTTCTGATTCTGGAATTTTGAGATCTAACTTTTCGTTAATTTCATCAATACCTAAAAATGGATCTATTTTATACTTGTTTTCTGATTTCTTAATAATTCTTTCTTCCTCATTATCAAATTCATCTTCAATCTCTCCTACTATCTCTTCTATTAAATCTTCAATAGTAACCATTCCGACTGTTCCACTATATTCATCAAAAACTATTGCAATATGCACTTTTTTGGTCCTAAAACTTTGTAATAACTCTATTAACAATTTTGATTCTGGAACAAAATATGCTTTTCTTATAAATTCCTTTATTTTGCTATTTAATTTTTTTTCTTTTGCAACATTTAATAAATCTTTTAAATAAACGACACCAATAATATTATCAATTTCTTCTTCGTATACAGGTATTCGAGAATATCCTTTTTCTAACATAATATCCCACATTTCTTCCAATGTCTTATTTCCTTCTATAGCAAACATATTTATTCTGGGAACCATTACATCTTTTACACTACTTTCTCCAAAATTAAAAACACCGTGTATCATTTCTTTTTCTTCTTTTTCCAATACGCCTTCTTCTTCTCCAACTATTATCATAGATCTTATTTCTGCTTCTGTTATCAACACATTCTCTTTTGACATTTTTATCCCAAAACTTCTTGTTATTATTTTTGAAATCAGCGTTAATATATATATAATTGGAAAAGAAATAATGCTTAAATAATACATAGGCATTATGACTATTTTTGATATTTTATCTGAATAATTTCTAGCTAGAATTTTAGGCGTTATTTCTCCAAAAATCAATATTACTGTTGTCATCAAAAAAGTTGTTATTATTATCGGATCTCCAAAAATAACAATTTTTTTTGCTAATATCTTACCTATCAATACAGTTGCTATTGAGGCAGCTAAAATATTTACAACATTATTTCCTAATAAGATTGTTGTTAAAATCTCATTTGGTTTTTTTAACCATAGTTTTAGTATCACTGCTTTTTTGTGATTTTCTTTGTCTATTTCTTTCAATTCAATACTCTTAAATGCTGTTAAAGCTGTTTCGGATGCCGAAAAAACTCCTGATAATATTATCAACAAAACCAACAACAACATTTGTTTACTTTCTTCCAAAAACTATACACTCTCCTTATTCAAAACTCTTTTCTATTAAATCTGTTTTCGTCACAATCCCACAAAGCAAATCTTCAGCAAATACTAATGCAAAAGAATGTTTTTTTTCTATCATTTTTGTTACAAGTTCTTCTAGTGTTTCATCTTGTGTTGTTGCAAGATATTTTTTAGACATAATATCTTCTGCCTTAAATCCTGCCATTTTCTTCATTTTATCTTCAAACCCTTTGTTATGTGGCAATGCAAACAAAACGTCCCAAAACGCTATTACAGGAGGTAACGGAGCTTTTTCTTCCCTTATTAGTATATCATCTCTGTCTACTACTCCTATTATTTCATTGTTTTTTATTACAGGTAATCTTCCTACTTTTTCTCTCTTCATTATTCCTAAAATCTCATTAAAATTTGTTTTTTCAGATATTGTTATTATTTTTGAATTCATTACATCTCTTACTTTTTTCATTTTCACCACTCTCCTTTATTTTATCATACTTATTATCAAAACACAATATTTTTCTAGTCCAATTTAGATTTGAAAATTATAATAACTGCCCTTCCCTTAGTTGGGCTTTTAATAAAGATCAGACTCAATTTTTTGATAAAAAATAAAAATCAAATGTCATTACTTAATATTTTAATTTTCTTGTTAAAATATATCCTTATGAAAAATAACTTGTCTGTTTTCTATTTTTTAAAAAACTTAATTTAAATTTATAAACAATTTTCTTTTTAACTAATCTATAATCAAATTTAATTTTGAAAACTCATAAAATTAGAATTTAAAGTAACAATTCCTGATTTTATGAGTTGATTCTTTCTGATTTAATTATAACATTCAGGAATAAAAAAAAGCCTTTATTCATTTATAATAATATTTATTATAAAACTATAGATAATTAATATTTTAAACTTGAATAAACCCATTTTCCTGCTACTAATTGATAGTCAATCAATTCATCCTCATTAAAAAATAATTTTATTTCTCTTTTTGAACTTTCTTTTGAATCTGATGCATGAATCACATTATGCCCTGTATCTAAAACATACGTACCTCTTATCGTCCCTGTTAAAGCTTCTGTTGGCATTGTAGCTCCTACAATTCTCCTTATTATTTCTACTATATTTTCTCCTTCCATTACCATTGCTACAACTGGACCAGATGTAATAAATTCAATCAATTCATCAAAAAAAGATTTACCTTCATGCTCTGCATAATGCATTGTTGCCAGATCTTTTGTGATTTTCATTAGTTTCATTCCTACAATTTTTATACCTTTTTTTTCAAATCTACTTAATATTTCTCCTACTAATTTCCTCTGAACTGCATCTGGTTTTATCATTACAAAACTTCTTTCCATATTAACTCACCCCTTTATGTTTTTAACGTTTATTTTAATAATATACTCTCTTTTCCTAATTTTCCTTTATTTACATTGAATATAAATTAAAATATCAAAAAAAAAAATTAGAAAGTCAAAACTTTCTAATTAAATTTTACATATTTTATTTCATCCATAATCTTCATATCTAGCTGTTTTTTTGCTCTCTTTTCTACCTCATTTAAATCAATTGCAATATCATATTCTGATACCAATTTATTTACATCTGCTTGCAAATTTTGCTCTTCTGTTATTAATTTTTCTATTTTAATACTACAATTTGTTTTTTGGGTAATTGAATTTATATAACCAATTGCAAAAGTCAATAAAAGCAAAGCATATAATATAATTTTTCCATAGATATTTTCATTAACTGTCTTTATTTTATAATTTTTATTTATTTTTTTTAAATCATTTATTTCAACCTCTGCTTTCAATTCTTTATATGCTAAATTCCCCATTTTATCTACACCCTTTCAGCTATTCTTAACTTTGACGAATGCGATCTTCTGTTTTTTTCTTTTTCATTTTCTTTTGGTATTATTGGCTTTTTTGTTATAACTTTTACTTTTTTAACTTTCTCACAAACACACATTGGAAAATCTGGTGGACAAACACATGATTTCTCTAAATACTTAAATTTATTTTTAACCATTCTATCTTCTAAAGAGTGAAAAGTAATTATTCCTAATCTTCCACCTTTTTTTAAACAATCAACAGCTGAATCAATTGATTTATCTAAAACTTCTAATTCTTTATTCACTTCTATTCTAATTGCTTGAAATGTTTGTTTCGCTGGATGTTTTCTCTTGTTTTTTATAACTTTCCTTATCACTTCAACCAATTCAAACGTTGTTTCTATTGGTTTTTCTTTTCTTCTTTCTACAATATAGGCTGCCAATCTTCGTGCTGCCCTTTCTTCTCCATATTCATATATTATTCTTGAAAGTTCCTTTTCATCATACTCATTTATTACTTTATATGCAGTTAATTCACTACTTACATCCATTCTCATATCTAGTTTTGCATCATATCTATATGAAAATCCTCTTTCTGGATTATCTAATTGTTCTGATGAAACTCCAATATCCATTAAAATACCATCCACTTTATCACAACCAGCCAAATATAAAACTGTTTCTATATTACTAAAGTTTTCTTTATATATTTCTAATTTGTTTCCATATTTTTCTAATCTTTTTTGGGCAAATTTAATAGCATTCTCATCTTGATCTATTGCTATTAACTTCCCTTTTTCAGATAAATGTTTTAATATCCCTTCTGAATGACCTCCTCCTCCAAGAGTACAATCTACATATACTCCATCTGGATTTAAAACTAAATTTTCTATTACTTCTTCATATAATACCGGTATATGATATTCTGACATTTCACTTCTCCCATCTATAAATCTATTAAGTTTTCTGCAATATCCTCAAATGAATTTTCCGCTTTTTCCATATAAGCATTCCAATTTTCTTTACTCCAAATTTCTATTCTATTTAATGCTCCTGTTATTACAACTTCTTTTTCTATTTTTGCATATTTTTTTAAATTATCTGGCAATTTAATTCTGCCTTGATTATCTAATTTATCATTTAATGCTCCAGAGAATAAGAATCTTACAAATGCTCTAGCATCTTTTTTGGTAAGTGGTAATCCTTTTATTTTTTCTTCCAATATTTTCCATTCTTCTATCGAATACATAAAAATACAATTATCCAAGCCACGAGTTAAGACGAATTCTTTATCCTCAAACTGTTCTCTAAATTTAGATGGCAACATAATTCTATTTTTATTATCTGATTTATGATTGTATTCTCCCATAAACATAATTATTCACCCTTTTCTCCCACTCTTTACCACTTTTTTCCACTTCTATTCATTCTACTCTATTTTTTGTCAAAAATCAACCATTTTTTTTATTTTTTGTATAGTTTTATTTAATTTTTATAGTATGAAAGCCCTGAATATATATTATATTCAGGGCTAGTTAATTTTTTATAAATAATATTGAAAATCATTTAAGTTATATAATTTAAATACAACTTAAAAAGTGTATTTAATCATATTATTTTATGACCAAATACACTTTTTTGATTCTATTTTTTTGATAAATAATTTTCTATGGCTGCTTGTACTCCTTCTTCTGCCAATACTGAGCAATGTATTTTTCTTGTTGGCAATCCATCCAAAGCTTCCGCCACTGCTTTATTAGTCAATTTTAGAGCTTCGTTAATGTTTTTATTCAATATCATCTCAGTAGACATTGAAGAAGTAGCTATTGCTGCTGCACATCCAAAAGTTCTAAATTTTACATCTTCTATTATATCATCTTCTATTTTTAAAAATATTTCCATTACATCTCCACAAGATTGATTACCTACTTTTCCATAACCATCTGGATTTTCAATCTTACCAACATTTCTTGGATTTGAAAAATGATCCATAACTTTTTCAGTATACATAATTAACCTCTCTTTCTATTCGTTTTCTTTATCCGCATCCCAAAATGGTGACATGCTTCTTATTTTTGCTATAATTGGTGGCAATTCTTTTATAACACAATCTATATCTTCTTTTGTATTATATTTTCCAATACTAAATCTTAATGTACCATGAGCATCTTCAATCGGCACTCCAATAGCCAGAATAACATGTGACGGATCTAAACTCCCTGAAGCACAAGCAGATCCAGAACTAACGGCTATTCCCTTAATATCTAAATTTAATAATATTGATTCGCCTTCTACATATTTTATTGTAAAACTTAATGTTCCTGGCAATCGTTCTACTAAATTAGCATTTGCTTTAACTTCTGGAATCCTTTTTATTAATTCTGATTCCAAATAATCTCGCAACTCTTTTTCTTTTTTGTTATCATTTTCCTTATTCTTATATGCAATTTCAATAGCTTTTGCCATCCCTACAATAGCAGGTACATTCTCTGTTCCTGGTCTTCTATTTCTTTCTTGATGCCCACCAGTAATTACTCTTTTTAATTTAACTCCATTCCTAACATATAATCCTCCTATTCCTTTTGGTCCATAAAATTTATGACCAGAAAAAGAGAACAAATCAATATTATTTTCTTTAGGATTTATTTCTAATTTCCCTATACTTTGAACAATATCTGAATGAAATAAAATTTTATTTTTTTTTGCTATTTCTCCAATTTTATTTATATTTTGAATTGTCCCAATTTCATTATTCGCATGCATTATTGATATCAATATCGTTGTTTCTTTTATCGCGCCTTCTAATTCTTTTAAATTCACTATCCCATTTTCATTCACAGATATATATGTAATTTCAAAACCTTCTTTTTCTAATTCTTTACAGGTATTTAATACCGATGGATGTTCTATTACCGAAGTTATAATATGATTTCCTTTTTCTTTATATCCTTCAGCCACACCTCTAATTGCTAAATTATTTGATTCTGTTCCAGATCCTGTAAAAATCAATTCATTTGATTTGATCCCTAATAATTTTGATATACTCTCTCTTGATTCCTCAATAACTTTTCTATTTTTTTGTCCAAATTTATGTATACTTGAAGGATTACCATAATTTTCAGAAAAATATGGCATCATACTTTCTAATACCTCTTTATCTACTTTTGTAGTTGAATTATTATCTAAATATATTTCCATTTTTACCTCCTTGTTTTTACAACCCTCTTTACATTATCAATGATACCATTCTTTATCTTTTTTGTCAAGAATTAAAAAGAGAAAGTTTCTTCTCAAAAACTTTCTCTTTTTATCTTATTTTCACTTTATTATTTTTAAATATAAACTAATATTAACTCTTATCCATATTTAATAATTCTTTTATTCCACCAATTGAACCTAGAACACTGCTTGTCTCATATGGCATAAAGACTACCTTATCTGTTTCTTTATTTGCTAATTCCTTTAATGTATCAATATATTTTATTGCTATCAAATAATTAGCTGGATCTTTTGGACTTCCTCCCATCGAATTTGCTATTTTTTCAATAGCCAATCCTTCTGCCGTTGCTATTTTTAATCTTGCCTCTGATTGTCCCTCTGCTTCTAATATTCTTGATCTTTTTTCCCCTTCTGCTCTTGCTATTTGAGCATTTCTTTCTCCTTCTGCTGTTAAAATCAAAGCTCTTTTAGTTCTTTCCGCTTTCATTTGTTTTTCCATTGCATCTCTTATTTCTTTTGGTGGAATTATATCTTGTAATTCTACTCTATTTACTTTTACTCCCCATTTATCTGTTGCGTCATCTAATATTAATCTTAATTTACTATTTACAGTATCTCTAGATACCAAAGTTTGATCTAACTCAAGCTCTCCTATTACATTTCTCAATGTTGTTTGAGTTAATTTTTCAATAGCATTTGGAATATTATTTATTTCATAAGTTGCTTTTTTGGGATCAATTATTTGAAAATAAATTAAAGCATCAATCTGAATAGTAACATTATCCTTTGTTATTACATTTTGCTTAGGAAAATCATAAACGGCTTCTCTTAAATCTATTCTATTAATTTTTTCAGTTACCCAAATCCCTTCACCCTTAAAATTTGTTTTTTCATATTTCCATACAATTTGCCTTGAGTTTTCTATTATAGGAATAATAAAATTCAGCCCGCTTTCCAAAGTTCTGTCATATTTACCTAATCTTTCTATCATCATTACTTCTGCTTGTTTAATTACTATAATCCCTTTCCCTATAAACATTATTACAAAAACAAATAAAATTATACTCATTATTATCATTGTCATCATTCTCCTTTTTTGATTAATATTAATTTACTTCCTTCCATTTTTTCCACTATTGCTATTTCACCTACATTAAAATCTAATTCACTTATTCCAGTCCATTCTTCTCCAAATATTTTAACTCTATACGAATTATTTTCATTTTTCTTTAATACTTCTACTTCTTTCCCTGTATACATGTCCTTATTACTCTTATAATTATTTTTTACTTTAAATATATTTTTTTTACTTATAATTATAAAAACCAAAAAAGAGATGATTGAATTAAATAAAATCAAAAAAGAAATATTTTGAGTTATCAATGTAAAAAATGATGTTATTATTGCACCTATTCCAATACTGAAAAAAATAAATGTTCCCGGTGTTAATATTTCTCCTATTAATAATAAAACTCCCATTCCAAAAAAAAGATACATTAAATTCATTCCTGCCACCTCCTTATTTTTAACATTCCTATTTTATTAATATACTGACTAGTTAAGATTTTTCCTTTTTGTGATTTTTTTATTTATTTTGTTGAAAAAAATTACAGATTAATCTGTAATTTTTCCAATCAATATTTAATTAATGTAAACGCTTCCTGTCTCATTGCTAAATCTTCCTTAAATATTCCTCTTACTGCTGAAGTAATTGTTTTAGTTCCAGGTTTTCTTACGCCCCTCATAGCCATACATAGATGCTCTGCTTCCACTACTACTAAAACTCCTTTCGCTCCTAATTTTTCCATTAAGGTTTCTGCTACTACTGTAGTTAACCTCTCCTGTAGCTGAGGTCTTTTTGAAACAACATCTACAACTCTAGCTATTTTACTTAATCCTGTAACTTTTCCATTTTCTCCTGGAAGATATGCCACATGTGCTTTTCCTATAAACGGAATCAAATGATGTTCACACATAGAATATAATGGAATATCCTTAACTAATATCATCTCATTGTGTTCTTCTGTAAAAAATACTGAAACTTCTTCTTTTGGATCTTTGTTAATACCAGAAAATATTTCTTCATACATTTTGGCTACCCTTCTAGGAGTATCAATCAAACCTTCTCTTTCTGGATCTTCTCCAATCGCTTCTAAAATCATTCTTGCTGCTTTTTCTAATTTTTCTCTATCCATTATTCTTCTAGCTCCTTCTCTTTGTTTAAACTTACACCTAAATTTTCTTCTTTAAACATATCATTCATTTCAGTTCCAGAAATCACTTCTTTTTCTAATAATTTCAAAGTTAACATTTCTAATTTTTCTTGATTTTCTGTCAGCATCTTTAATGTTTCTTTATATGAAGTATTAATAATATCTGATATTTCTTCATCAATCATACGAGCAGTATCATTACTGTAATTAGTATGTTTTGTCATCTCTCTACCTAAAAATGGTTGATCTTCATTTTCTCCCAGCTGTAATGGTCCAAAATGCAAGCTCATTCCATATTTTGTTATCATATTTCTTGCTATTTTTGTAGCTCTTTCTATATCATTTGAAGCTCCTGATGTTATATCATGAAAAATAATATCTTCTGCTGCTCGGCCTCCAAGTAATGTCTTTATTTCTTTCATGAATTCATTTTTGCTCACTAAAAATCTATCTTCTGTTGGTAAATGCATTGTATAACCTAACGCTCCTACCCCTCTTGGTATTATTGAAATTTTATGAACAGGATCCATCTCTGGCAACAACCATCTAACTAACGCGTGTCCTGATTCATGATATGCTATAATTTTTCTTTCTTTATCATTCATAACTCTACTTTTTCTTTCTGGACCAGCCACTACTTTTTCCACAGCTTCTTCAACGTCATCCATAAGAATTTCAGATCTATTATTTCTAGCTGCTAAAATTGCAGACTCATTTAAAGTATTCGCTAAATCAGCTCCAGAAAAACCAGGAGTTTTTCTAGCTATTATATTAAAATCTACATTTGCTGCAAATTTCTTATTACCTCTATGTACTTCCAAAATTGCTTTTCTTCCACTAATATCTGGTCTATCTACAACTACTTGTCTATCAAATCTTCCCGGTCTTTGTATTGCTGGATCTAAAACATCTGGTCTATTTGTTGCTGCTATTACTATTACCCGTTCGTCCGTTCCAAATCCATCCATTTCTACTAATAACTGATTTAAAGTTTGCTCTCTTTCGTCATTTCCTCCACCCATTCCAGCTCCTCTTTGTCGAGCAACTGCATCTATTTCGTCAATAAATATTACTGCTGGTGAATTTTTTTTAGCCTTATTAAACAAATCTCGAACTCTTGATGCCCCTACTCCTACAAACATTTCTACAAATTCTGATCCTGAAATATTAAAAAATGGAACTCCTGCTTCTCCTGCTACAGCTTTTGCCAATAAAGTTTTTCCTGTCCCAGGTGAACCTAATAATAAAACTCCCCTTGGTAATTTTGCTCCTAATTTTTGAAATTTTTCTGGAGTTTTTAAAAATTGAACAACTTCTTGCAATTCTTCTTTTGCTTCGTCAACTCCTGCTACATCATCAAAAGTAACATTACTCTTTTTTTCATCTTCTTTTCCTTTTGATTTTCCCATATTAAAAATTTGACTTGATCCGCCATTTCCTCCAGGTCCTTTATTCATTTTATTCAACATATAAACCCAAATTCCTATTAATAATAACATTGGAAACCAAGAAATTAAAATACTTACAATTAAAGGAAGTCTATCCTCTTCTAACGCAATAATTTTTATATTGTTTTTTTCCAATTCCTTTACTAGATTTTCATCTTGAGATAATCTATTTGAAATCATTTTAGCTTTCACTTTTATATCAGCTGATTCCGCATAAATATATGGTGGCTTCTCTGAAATTTCTAATAGTTTATTACTTTTCACCATTTCTGTGAATTCTGAATACGATATAATTTTTTCTTTATTTAATGGATTCTTCCCCAAAAGTGATGGAAGAGATATTATTGCTGTAATTAGAAATACCAATAATATTATATTCTTAAAATTCACTTCTAGTTTTGTTGCCTTTTTTGGCTCTTTATTCTGTTTTTCATCCTCTTCTGACTTTTTATTTTCTTTACCTTTTTTGGATTTATTATCCTCTTGTTTTTCTTCTTTGTTTTCATTATTATTAGTTTGATTCTTTTCTTCTTCATTTTTCATTTCATTTTGATTCTTTTCTTCTTCATTTAAATTTTTGTTTTCATTATTATTTTCCAAATTAATTATCCTCCTCAAAGCTTATTTTTAATATTTTTTTTGTTCTTTTCGTTATCTTAACTTCTTCTGATCCTCTCATTCCTAGAATCAAAACTACTTTTTTGACATCTGTTATTATTGGTATAGTATCCCTCTTCTCTTTATTTATTTTTTTATCTATAAAATATTTTTTTATTTTTTTTGTCCCTTTCATTCCTAAAGGTATAAATTTATCTCCATTTTTCCTTGCCCTTACTATTAAATTTCCATTAAATAATTTATCATAATCTAAATAATAACAATTTTTATCTTTTTTGACTTCATTTACTAATTTTGCAATTATTCTGTATTTTCCAAACTGTATCTCCTCATTTAAAAAAAATTCTTGTTCTTTTTCAATTTTTTCAATCTTTTGAGCTTCTTTTTTAATTATCTTAATTATTTTATAATCTTTTTTGATTATATATTTATTTCCTAAATCTAGTTGCAAAGATCCATTTGATTTTATTATTGATAAAATCTCATTTATTTTTTTAGCAGTAATTTCTATATCATATTGATTTAAATATTGATTTAGTATCCTTTTTTGAATATAATCAGATTTTTCTTTAAATTCATTAATTTCCAATATTTTCTTATTCTTATATTCTTTTATATTTTGATCTAAAACATTATTTACTTTACCAATTTCTGATATTAAATTTATAATTTTTTCTTTAAATTTAGGATTAAATTCTTTTTCTATTTTAGGAATTAAATCTAATCTTATTCTATTTCGAGTATAATCTGTTGTGTTATTACTTTCATCTATTCTAAAATTTATTTTTCCCTTTCCTAAATATTTCAATATATTTTCTTTTGATATGCTTAATATTGGTCTAATGTAAAAATCTCTTTTCTCAGGTATTGCAGACAATCCAGCTAATGAAGTCCCTCTCATCATTCTAAATAAAAAAGTTTCTACGTTATCATCTAAATTATGAGCTAAAGCAACTTTATTAGCACCTAATTTTTCTTTAACTTCTTCAAAAAAATCATATCGAACATTTCTTCCTGCTTCTTCTACTCCTATTTTTAAATCCTTTGAATATTTAATCACATCTTTTTGTTTTACATATACAGGAATAGAATACTTCAATCCTAATTTTTGTACAAACTCTTCATCTTCATTTGCTGATTTACCTCTAATAAGGTGATTAATATGAGCTAAATACAAACTAAGATTATATTTAACTTTCAATTCTTCTAGTAAGTAAAAAAGTGCCACAGAATCTGGCCCACCTGATATGCCAATCACTATTTTATCATTTTTTTCTATTAATCCTGTATTTTCTATTAATTTCAGAATTTTTTTTCTTTCCATTTAATCCACCACAATCATTTTTATTTTTTTATGAATCATATTAGCATTATATCATATTTTCCCATTTTTTCAATCATTTTTTTAAAATGCACTAAAAAACTTGTTTTCCACCATTTTTACAATACCTGAAAACAAGTTTTCTTTTAATTAAAAAGATTCTTTTTTCATCCATTCTTTAATTTTATATTTTATTTCATCTCTTATTAATCTAGTATTTTTTATTTTTTCCTTTTCATTTCCATCTAATCCCGAAGGATCAGTAAATCCCCAATGTAAAACATTGCTTCCTGGAAAAATCGGACATTTTTCTGCATTTGCTTCATCACAAACAGTAATTACATAGTCAAATTTTATATTTTTATTCCAAAATTCATCTACACTATTTGTTTTTTTCTTTGAAATATCAATCCCTATTTCATTCATAACCTTTACTACTATGGGATTTAATTTCCCTGGAGTTAATCCTGCACTTTTTACAGTTATCTTTTTATTTGTATATTTTTCCAAAAAAGCTTCTGCCATTTGACTTCTTGCTGAATTATGTATACATACAAATAATACTTTTTTCTTGCTCATTTTACTCCTCCTTATAATTCATATCCAATTTCTTATATAATTTTCTTTATTAATTTCACTTATATTTTTGTCATAGTTATTCTAGTTATCCTATTTGTGTGTAATATCAAAAAAACCGATAATTTTGTATTCCTCCTCTGCTCCAGAGCTGTTCATGAAATAACTTCATAAGAAAACAGCAAAAAAAAATTCTTTTATTAGCATTTTAATACTATCATCATATCTTTATTCATTTCTATATATATTCTATTTTACTATAACCTATCAAAAAAGTCGACAATACCAAAATAGAAAAGAGTTGGCAAACGCCAACTCCTTTTTTATTTTTTTTACTTATTTATATTATTTTTTTCCTTTTGCTTCTTCTACTACTGGTCTTCCTCCTCTTCCTCTTTTAAAAGCATCTATTACATCTTCTGCTTCTTTAAAAGGAACTGTCATGAATGAAAAATTTTCCAAAACTTTTATATCATTAATTTTTCTTGCATTAACATCTACTTTTTCTTGAATAAATTCAATTAATTGAGTAGCAGTATTTATATTATCTTTTTTCCCTTTTGCAATAAACAATCTTGTTGTACCACTTTGAATCATCTTTATATCTTTAGATGAATTTCTTGATGATTGTGATATTTTTTTATAATTATTTTCATCTAATTGCTCTTGTAGTGTAAATTTTAAAGCTGATGCTAATATTAATTTTGCATCATTTGATTCTAATAATTCTTCTGCTAATTTAGTATAAGTTGTAAAATCTCCAGATGATAATATTTTAAATATTTCTTCTTTAATCTTACTTTTTTTAGAAGTAATTATGTCCGCCGCATTAGGCAAAGTTTCTTTTCTTATTTCAGTCTTAGCTCTTTTTTGTATGAATGACAATTTTCTATATTCAGAAGAGGTAATAAAAGTAATTGCTGTTCCTTCTTTTCCAGCTCTTCCAGTTCTTCCTATTCTATGAACATAACTTTCTGGATCCTGTGGTAATGAATAATTTATAACGTGAGTAAGATCATTTACATCTATTCCTCTTGCTGCTACATCTGTTGCAACTAAAATAGTTGTTTTTTTTCTTTTAAATTTAGCTAATACTCTTTCTCTTTGGTTCTGAGAAATATCTCCATGTATTGCATCTGCAGCATATCCTCTTTCATTTAAATGATTGGATACTTCATCAACTTGTACTTTTGTTTTACAAAACACTATACCATAAAAACCTAATTCGATATCAACTATTCTACATAATGCTTCAAATTTATTTCCTCTTGACACTTCAAAATAAATTTGATCTGTTAAATCTACAGTTAATTGCTTGTTTTCAATTGTAATTATTTTTTGATTTTTCATATATTTTTTAGATATCTTTTTTATTGCTGCTGGCATTGTTGCTGAAAATAACAACATTGTTCTTTCTTCTGGTGTTTCTTTTAATATTTCTTCCACGTCATCTATAAATCCCATATTAAGCATTTCATCGGCTTCATCTAATATCATATATTTCAAACAATCTAATTTTAATGTCTTTCTTCCAATATGATCAATAATTCTTCCTGGAGTTCCTACAACAATATCAACTCCTCTTTTCAAATTACTAATTTGTCCTCCAATTGATTGTCCTCCATATACAGGTAAAATTTTCAATTTTTTTGTACCTTTCAATGAATTTAATTCTTCTGCTACTTGAATAGCTAATTCTCTTGTTGGAGCTAAAATTAAAGCTTGTACTTTTTTGTCCTTTGACGGTTCTAATTTTTCCAATATTGGCAAACCAAATGCTGCCGTTTTTCCAGTTCCAGTTTGTGCTTGACCTATTAAATCTTGCTTTGCTTCTAATAACAAAGGTATTGTTTTTTCTTGTATTTGACTTGGTTCTTCAAACCCTTTTTTCTTTAATGCCTTTAATATTACATCTGATAATCCCATTGCCTTAAATTTTGCTAATGTTTCCATACTTTTTATTACTCCTTTTTTATATATTTAATTTTTTTAATATCATTTCAACTATTTCTTTTTTAGTTTTATCACTCTTAAAGCCTGCTGCTTTTTTGTGACCGCCACCATCAAATAATTGAGCAACTTTATTTACATCTCTACCTTTAGATCGAAAACTTCCTTTTATTGTTCCGTCTTCTTCTTCTCTTAAAAATAGCGCTACTTCACATTCCTTATAGCTTCTTAACATTTCTACAATACCTTCTGAATCTTCTTTCTTTGCCTTAAATCTTTTCAAATCAGCTTGTGTCAAATAAAACAAATTCAATTTAACATTTTCAAAAAACTCCATATTTTCTAATGCTAATCCCAAAATACGCAATTGCTTTTCGCTTTTATTTGAGTACAAATATTGACTTATTTTTTCATTATCTATTCCTATTCCTCTCAATTTTGAAGCAATCAATAATGTTTCACTTGAAGTATTACTATATGCAAAATTTCCTGTATCTGCAGATATTCCTGTATATAACGCTTCAGCTATATCTAACGAGATTTCAATTTTCATTTCTTTTATTAATTTATAAACAATCTCACTTGCTGAAGATGCCTTTGCATCTACATAATTCAAATCACCAAATTCAAGATTACTAATATGATGATCAATATTTATTAATTTTGTTTTTTCTGAAATAAAATCGCTTACATTTCCTATCCTTTGCAAATCAGCTGAATCTAGTGTAATTACTAAATCAAACTTATATTTTGTCTCTATTATATTACTTTTCTCTATTAAAAAATAGTGTTTAAGAAATTTTAAAAATGAAGGAACTTCATCTTGTAATACTAATCTTATCACTTTATTTTCATTATTATTATTATTTAATGCCAACAAAAGTGCTAATGATGATCCTATTGCATCTCCATCAGGATTCATATGACTTGTTATCAATATTCTTTTACTTTTTTGTATTTGTTCTATTATCTTTTCCATTTTCACCTCACTTTTTTATCGAGATATTATCTCAATATTGTTTTCCAAAAAAGCTATTACTGTTATTCCATTGCCATCTACTAACTTTGAATTAAATGTTCCATCATAAATTTTTCCTATTCCACATGAAGGACTTTTTAATTTCATTATTGCAATTTCTGATTTAGTTTTTTTTGCTATTTTCAAACTTTCCTGTGCACCTTTTTCAAATTGTTTGGTACAATCAACGCCATCTCGATTTATAGCTTTTTTGTTATATATTTCAACAGAAACTCTTGGAGTTGCTAAACCTCCTAAAATTTCTGGACATATTAAAATAAAATTTATTTTTTTTGTCAATTTATTTATTAAATAATCATAATTATTACCACCATTATATTTACAATTCACACCATAAAGACATGAACTAATTAAAATCGGATTATGATTTTTAATTTTTTTAACTTTCCCTTTTAACAAGTTAATGTTTTTCAACAAATCTTTTTTTATTCTTTTATTTCTTATTACTTCCAATAAAGGAATCATCACAAAATTTCTTTTTTGATATTCTTTATGTGGAATAATTAAATCATTTTTTTTAATTTTATACTCTTCATAAAATATAATATCAATATCAATTGTTCTTGGTCCCCAACGAATTTTTCTTTCTCTTTTTAATTCTTTTTCAATAAAATTTATATTTTTTAACAATTCATATGGTTTTTGTTTTGTTCTAATTAATATTGCAATATTTAAAAAATCATCTTGAACGACAAAGCCAATTGGTTCTGTCTCATAAAAAGAAGACATTTCTAAAACTTCTGTATTCTTTAATTGATCAATAGAAAAAATTGCTTTTATTATATTATAATATCTTTTACCTATATTACTTCCAATGCTTAAATATACATTTTTATATCTCATTTCATCACCTATCTATATATTTCTACTCCTACATAATCAAAACTTCCATTAATTGGAGCTTGTGGTTTTCTAACTTGTACTCGAACATTTTTAATTTTTTTATATTTTTGTAAAATACTAGTGGCAATTTTTTCTGCAACTTTTTCTATTAATTTATAATTTTCTATTTTAACTATTTTTTCTAAATCTTGATATATATCAGCATAACTAACCGACTTCTCTAATTCATCCGTCTCTCCTGCTTCTTTTAAAGACAAAAACAATTCTAAATCAATATAAAAGTTTTGTCCAAGTTTATTTTCTTCCGCAATAGCCCCATGATAAGCATATATCTTTATATTTTTTAAAATTATTTTATCCATCTAAATCTCCTTTGATAAAGGCTTAAATCCTTCTCCTAAAACTTCATGAGCTTCGGTTATTATTATAAATGCTTTTTTGTCAATTTTTTCCACTTTTTCCTTCAAATCGTGAATATCTCTATTTCTGACTACTGTCATTATAACATTTTTTTCTTTATTTGTATACAGTCCTTTTGAACAAAAAACAGTTCCTCCTCTAAATAAATCATCTAAAATTACTGTTCTTACTTTTTCATATTCATCACTTATAATATATGCTACCTTTGAATAGCTTATCCCATCAATCACTAAATTAATCATCCTACCTGTTGTATATAATGATATTATTGCATAAAGTGCCGGTTCTATTCCAAAAATAGAAGCTGCTATTAGTATTACTACCGAATCAATCATCATCATAGCATAACCAATAGGAATTTTTAAATATTTATTGACCATTTGTCCAATTATATCTGTTCCTCCTGTACTTCCACCAAGTTTCATCATTACCCCTATACCAATACCTGCTAAAATACCACCATATATTGCAGACAATAATATATTATCTGTTACGCAATGCTCTAAATCTATAAATAATGACAACATATCCGTATATACAGATAACATTATTATTGCAAATAAAGTCTTAACTCCATAACCTTTTCCAAAAAATTTTATTCCCACTATAAATAATGGAATATTACATAAAATCATAAAAATTCCTGGTGGAAATTTCCATAGATGATAGGCAATCGTTGCTAATCCTGAAACTCCACCTGCTGCAATTTTTGATGGAATCAAGAATAAATCTATACCCAACGCCAATACAATTAATCCTATATTCATTATAATATATTCATTTATTTTCTTTACTATTATTTTGTTCATTTATTTTCCTCCTGTATAAGCTTATTCATTTTCTAGTGATAGAAATTTAAATATCGATGTAGTTATAAATGGTTATATTGCATAAAGATACTTTTTCAGTGTTTTTTTTAAATCAAATCTTTTAAAATCAAAGACTAATTTGCCTTGCCGGGCGGGCTTACCTGCTTTTTGCAGTACAATCATAAATGTTTTATTTCTTTTTTTCATCTCGTAATATAAAATTTCCTATATTTTTAAAAATGCTTTCTTTTTTTTCAGCTTTCTCTTCTAACTGTTTCATATTCTCATGATTTTTTATATAACTTTCTGTCGAATCATAACCACCAATTTTAGCTCTTAAATTCATTGTTGCTATTTCTACCATCGAGGCCGCATTTCTTCCAAAAGAAATTTGCAAATTTATTCTTGAAACTTTTTCTCCTAATATTTCTTTTTCTTCTTCCTCATAATCTGTTTTTGTTAAATAATCTGCTTTTTCCAATTCTTCCAAATTAAGTATTATATCTAACTGTTTACTTCTTCTTACTGCACTTAATCCATAAAGAGTTTTTATATCTATTATTCCTAAGCCTCTTATCTCCATGAAATACGGTATCTTTTCTGCTTTTCCAACTATTCTTCCATCAAAATATTTTGTAAACTTAACCATATCATCTGCAATTAATCTATGACCTCTATGAATAAGCTCTAATGCTGTTTCACTTTTACCTATTCCACTTTTTCCAGTTAACAATACTCCAAATCCAAAAACTTCCACTAAAACTCCATGTAAAGTTACATATGGTGCAAATTCTTTATTTAAATATTCATTCATATCTATCATTAATTTTGATGTTTGTTCTTTTGAAGTTAACAAAACTTTTTTCTTTTCATCTATAATTTCTTGAAAATATTCTGGTACAGTCGATATTCCAGATACTATTATAGCAGGAAGATTATAACTCATATACTTTTTCAAATGCTTATTTCTATTTTCTTTTGACATCTTATCCAGATATTTTAATTCGGTTTCTCCTAATAATTGAAGCTTATTTTTTCCATTTTCTTCCAAAATATCATAAAACCCAGTAAATTCTAAAGAAGGTCTATGTACTTTTGAAGTTATTATTTCTATATTATCAACACATTCTTTTCCTGCTAATATTTTCAAATCGAATTTTTCAATTATATCTTTCAATTTTAATGTCTTTAATAATCCCATTCCATTTGCTCCTTTTTTGTTATCACTATTAATTTGAATCATTTTTTTTGTTTCATTTAAAAAATATATTGCTGAATGCATTCCACTTTTTTTCAATCTTTGATTTAAAGCTGCTGTTTCTATTAGAATACCTAAGTTTCTACCTTTCCTTATCGGCATTGTTAATTTAGGAATATTTAACCCTAACAAATATTGAGTCTCTTCATCTATTCCTAATCTATCATAAAATTTATTTTTATTCCACTCTTCAAATTTCACAATTAAATCTATTCCTTTACTTTCTCTTGCTGAACCAATTCCATAATAGTCTACAATATTGATCTTTTCATTTTCATTTAATTTTAAATAATATTTATGTGCTTTTTTGGAACCTGTATAACTATTTTGACCAATAATTGAACTATCAGAAATTCTTTTTAGAGATAATAGATCATCTGTAACAAAAATATGCCCCTTTTCCAAAAGTTCAATAGTTGCTCCAATTTTTGCACTCTCATCTCCAGTTATCATTACTCCCATTCCAAATATCTCCATCATAGTAAAATTTTTTAATATGATTTCTGAAGCAAGTTCTTGTTGTAAAAAATTTTGTAACATTTTCATAAATTCTTCTAATGATAATTTTGTATGTAATAGTGGCTTAGAATTTAAAGAAGCCAAATAAATCAATTCATAATTTATTATCAAATCACTTGTGATAATTATACATGGAAAATCATATGTCAAATAATGAATCAAATTATACTCTCTAACTTTTTTAGGTAATGACCTCAAATATTTCATTTCTTCTTTTCCAAAAACTTGAATTCTATTTTCGATTTCACTATCATTTTCTAAAATATAACCTGTTAATTCTATTCCTGGTCTATGAATCTCTGAAAGTATAATTTCTTTGTGCAAAAATTCTTCCCCTGTTAATATTTTTAAATCAAATTTTTCTATTAATTGATCTAGATATATTACTTTCTCCATAATAATTAATACCTCACTCTTATTAAAAATTTTTCTTTTGAATTAATTTGACTAATCATAGCCTGCGCTTCTTCTTTATTAGTAATTCCATTAATTATTACTCTATAATAATATTTATCTTTCATTTTCATTTTTGTTATTTCTGCATTATATTTTTCTAATTCCTTTTTCTTTACTTCAGCATTTTTTTTATTACTATACGTTCCAATTTGAATATAGTAATTTCCTTTTTTACTCTTAACTTTTTTTTCTTTTTTTTTTATTTCCTCTGTTTTTTCAGTTTTAGAAGTTATTCCTTTTTTAAAAACTCCTTTTTGAGGAACTTCTGTTTTCTCTGTTTTTAGTTTTTCAAATTTGAATTCATAATTCTTTAAATAAAACCCATTCGTTCTAATTTTTAACTTATTAATTACTTTATTAGTTTCTATACTTTTCTTGCTTTCTAATAAATACCAATTTAGCTTGATTTTAATTATTAAATTCATAATCCCACATAAAAACATTAAAAATATTATCAACTTTGCTAAAACTAGCTTATTCCTCTGTCTTCTCTCCATTTTTATCTCCTTCTTTAAATCTTCCAACAAGATATAATGAACCTGCTATAATAATAGCATTTATATTTTCAATACTTTTAGCTTTTTTGACTGCATCTTTAATTTCTTTTATTTCATATATTTTATTATAGAAGTTTTTTGCATATTTTTTTAATTCCTCTGTCGTTTGAGATCTAAGATTTCCTTTTAATTCTGTACAAATTATTGTATTACTAAATTTTGAAAATTCTTTTAAAATGTTTTCTGTATCTTTATCTTTCAATATTGAAGTTATTACCAAAACTTCTTCCTTTGAAAATTTAGACAAAATATTTTCTTTCAATTTCTTTGCAGCATCAACATTATGCGCCCCATCTAAAAATATATATGGATCTTTTGATATTAATTCAAATCTTCCACTCCACTTAATGTTTTTTAATGCACTCTTTATTACTTTATTTTCTATTTTTAAGTATTTTAAAATAGAATATGCTAATATAAAATTTTCTCCTTGAAATTTACCATATAATGGCAATTTATATTCTTCATTATCTATTTTTATTTCTGTTTTAAAATCATCATTATTTAATTTTATTTCATAATGATGATTTAATAAAACATCGTATTCGTTTTCAGTTTTACTTTTGATTACATCTTTTATTTCTTCTTTTTTGATTGAATAAAAAACAGGTACATTTTTCTTAATTATCCCCGCTTTTTCTTCTGCTATTTCTAATAATGTATCTCCTAAATAGTCAGAATGATCATGTGATATATTTGTAATCGCTGTTACTTCTGGTTGTACCACATTTGTAGAATCGTATTTTCCTCCTAGTCCTGTTTCCAAAACTAAATAATCTATATTTTTATCTGAAAAATAATCAAACATAATTGCTGTTGTAATATCAAAAAAGCTTGGTTCAATATCTCTTTTCATTATTATTTTCTCTATTTTTAAAAAATATTTTTCCAAATCATTATCTGATATTTCTTTTCTATTATAAGCTATTCTTTCATTAAATTTTACTAAATGTGGAGAAGTATATTTCCCTACATTATATCCATTTTCTAATAAAACATTTTCTAATATTGTAGCTACAGAACCTTTACCATTTGTCCCTGCAATATGTATTATTTTATAATTTTTATCAGGATTATCTAACTCTGATAAAATAATTTCTATATTTAATAATCCCAATTTAATACCCTTTGTTGTATACGAATATAATTTATCTAATATTTTCATTGTTTTAAATCCTTTTGATTAACTTTTTTATATATATTGTGAAATCTGATACCGCTTCTCTTATAAAGTTTGAAAAATCTATTTTAGCTTCAGAATTCGCTTTATCCGAAATCAATCTTAGTACAACAAAATCAGTCCCTAATATATAACATACTTGAGCAACTGCTGCACCTTCCATTTCAACACAATCTCCTTTAAATATTTTTACCAACATTTCTAATTTCTCTGAAGAAGCTATAAATTGATCACCACTTAATATTCTGCCCACTTTGTTATTTTTATTTGGAAATTCTTCATCCAATATTTCTTTTGAAATTTTTATCATTTCTTGATTTGCCAAAAAAGTTGATGTTTTCATTCTAGGAATCTCTCCTAATTTAGATCCAAATGCGGTTGCATCTACATCATGCTGTATTAAGTCTTTTGAAATAACAAAATCTCCTATTTCTAATTCTGGATCTATTCCTCCAGCTACACCGGTTACAACTATTTTTCTTATATCGAAATTATTTATTAACAATGTCGTATGTATTGCTGCATTTACTTTTCCTATTCCACACAGTACTAATACAATTTCTTTCCCCTCTATTTTCCCTTTATAAAAAATCACATTTTTAATATTTATTTCTTCTATTTCTTGCATTTCTTTTTTGATTGCATCTATTTCTTCATCCATTGCTCCTATTATACCTAACATAATCCCTCCCAATTTTTACTCATATATTTATATTTCATAATTATTTAGTTTTTTAAGGGCAACCTTTTTTGGTTGCCCTTTTTAATTATAATATTTTATTTTTCATCTATTTTTAAAGCTGCTTCTACAAATCCTAAAAATAATGGATGCGGTCTATTTGGTCTTGATTTAAATTCTGGATGAAATTGAACACCTACAAACCAAGGATGTTCTTCTATTTCAACTATTTCTCCTAATTTACCATTTGGAGAAGTTCCTACTAATTTTAATCCTGCATGTACTAATTCTTCTTTAAATTCGTTATTAAATTCATATCTATGTCGATGTCTTTCGTATATTAATTCTTCTGAATAATAATTATATGAATTACTATTTTCATCTAATTTACATGGATATAATCCCAATCTCATTGTTCCACCTTTTTCATCTATCTCTGCTTGACCTGGTAACAAATCAATTACTGGATATTCTGTATCTAGATCAAATTCTGTACTGTTAGCTGCAGTGTATCCTAAAACATTTCTTGCATATTCTATTACAGCACATTGCATACCCAAACAAATTCCAAAGAAAGGTATTTTGTTCTCTCTTGCAAATTTAATTGCATCTATTTTTCCTTGAATTCCTCTATCTCCAAATCCACCCGGAACTAGAATTCCACTAACATCTAACAAATCATTTTCAACTATTTTTTCTGAATCAATATACTTTATATCAATTTCTGTTTCTAATTCAAATCCTGCATGTATTAATGATTCATTAATACTAATATAAGCATCTTTTAATTCCACATATTTTCCAACTACTGCAATTCTAACTTTTTTGGTAGGATTTTTTATTCTCTCTACCAATGCTTTCCATTCTGATAAATCTGGTGTTCTATTTTCTATTCCCAATTTTTCACATACAATTTTAGCCAAACCATTTTTTTCCATTATTAATGGCACTTCATAAATTGATTTCGCATCTGGTGATTCAATTACAGCTTCTTTTTCAATATCACAAAAAAGCGATATTTTATCTTTCAATTCATCTGACAAAGGATGCTCTGTTCTACAAACAATTACATCTGGATGTATTCCCAATCCCATCATTTCTTTTACACTATGCTGAGTTGGTTTAGTTTTTAATTCTCCTGCAGCTTTTAAATAAGGTATTAAGGTAGTATGTAAATACAATACATTCTCTCTTCCTACATCAAATCTAAATTGTCTAATTGATTCCAAAAAAGGTAAACTTTCAATATCTCCAACAGTTCCTCCTATTTCAGTTATAACTATATCACTATCGTTCTGTTTTCCTGCTATCGATATTCTACTTTTTATTTCATTGGTAATATGAGGAATAACTTGAACAGTCGCTCCTAAATATTCCCCTTTTCTCTCTTTATTTAAAACTGCCCAGTATATTCTTCCAGTCGTCACATTGTTATATTGGCTTAAATTTTGATCTATAAATCTTTCATAATGTCCTAAATCTAAATCTGTTTCAGCTCCATCATTCGTCACAAAAACTTCTCCGTGTTGATACGGACTCATAGTTCCGGGATCAATATTTATATAAGGATCAAATTTTTGAATTGTAACCTTGTACCCTCTATCTTCTAACAATCTTCCTAATGATGCTCCTGTAATACCTTTTCCCAATGATGATACAACTCCACCTGTTACAAAAATATACTTTCTCTCTTTCATTTTCAAAGTCTCCTTTTATTTAAAATTATTTGATTTTTTTCTTTAACTACAATAAAAAAAAGGCGAAAAAAAAAATATTCGCCTTTTACTAAATCAGAGTTTCCTCTACTAAATTTTATTATAAGGAATTATATCATATTCATTCTCAAAATTCAAGAAATTTGTTATCTATTTTAATTAAAATTTCATAATAAATAATTCGATTGCAGTTTCATCATCCATAAGTCCAGATTTAATTTTTAATTCCACTTTTAATAATTCGTCAATTTTATTTTCATAAAATTCAATCGATTTATTATCCATATTTTGTAATTGTTTAAACAAGGCATATGGATGAACAGTGAAATATTCTTTTATTTTAGGATAAACCGTTCTTATATATGTATTATAATTATATACTGTACCAATTTTGCCTTCATTTTCTAATAACTTTAATTTAAAGTTCATTTTTAATTTGTTCAAAAAAGTATAAATAAATAACATATATGCTTTTTCTCTCTTTAAATAATTAATCAAATCTTTTTTGGATCCATTTAATAATTCTTCTAATAATTCAAAAATACTATATTCCTGCTGTATTGTTATTATCTTTTTTATTTTTTCAACATCAAATTCTTTTCCATCCAAAAATATTTTTATTTTTTCTATTTCGTTATTGATTTTTCCAATATTTGTTCCTATCATTTCCATTAAATTATGTGCTTGCTTTGTATTTATTTCCAACTCTTGTTTTATATATTCAATAATTACATTATTCCCTTTATCTTTTTTGATTTCTATTATTTTTCCTAATTCTTTTGCTATTTTCATCGCTGATTTAGAAAAATCTTTTTCTGAATTATCAAATTCAATTATTATTTCTTTATTTTGCAAATTATATTTACTTAGAATTTTAAATAACCCTTCAATTCTTTTTCTTTTTTCAGCTCTTCTTAAAATTAAAAATTTCTTACCTTCAAACATAGAATTTATTTCAACATTCAATAAAAATTCTTCTTCTTCTTTCTGGACAATATCAAACACTTTTTTTTCAATTCCAGGATTTTCTCCTTTTATTTTTTTTTCTAATTTGTCATATTCAATTTTTCGTGTTAACCCGCCAATCAAAAAATATATCATCTAAAAACCTCTTTCCAAATATAATCGGGTTCCATTCCAAGATAAATTTCAAATTTTCCATATTCTTCTATTTTTTTTACAATATTTCTAAACATATCTAATCTTATTTTTTTAAAATATCTTTCTTTACCGTCTATTCCAATTATTAATTCATCAAAAAAAAGATCTGTTACATTTTCTGCTAATACTTTTTGACGTAATCCTTTTGCATAACGTAAAGCTCCAATTCCTATATCTTTTATTTTATCTTTTTCTAATTTTTTAAATATTTTATCAATCATTTCTCCATATACTTTTTTGTTATCATCCACATTTATCATTGGATCTATTCTCAATCCAATATCATATCCACTTTTTTGTAATTTATATGCTGCTTCAATTCTTTCATCCAATGATGATGTTTTCAATTCATATTTATCAATTATTTCCTGTGGACTAAATGTAAATGAAATCAAGATGTTTTTATGATCTTTTATTTTTAATAAGTTTTCAATATTATTGCTTTTACTTCTTATTTCTAAAATCAAATCATCTCTTTTTTGAAAATAATTAATTAAATCTTTTGTTACATTAGTTATATTATCATAAACTAATGAGTCATTTACAATCCCACAACTAATCATTGTATTTCTTTTTTTAAATTCATCCAATTCAATAAACATATCTTCTAAATTCACATAAAATACAAATGCTCCGTGATTATAATAATCTCTTAAATAACAATATAAACAATTAAATGGGCAATTGCTTTCATAACTCAAATAATATTCTTCTTTTATCCCTTTAAATTGTTTATCTAAATGATATTTTTTTAAAAACTTACCTTTTTTGATGCCAAAAAAGGAATATGTTTTTTCTTCTTCATAAGTAAGATTTTTCATTTTTATCATTTCAACAAATTCTTTTTCATCTTTTATTATATTATAATTTTTTATATTTTTTAATATTTCTAATCCCTTTGAATAATCTTTGATTTCTTTCATTATATATATTTTTGACATTTTTCCTCCAATTCTTCTTAAAATCCACTTTATTTTATATAATTTTTATTCTATATAAAATTCTTTCTCTAATATTCCCTTTATTATCGAAGTAAATTCTAATTTATTATTCATCATTAGTGGTATTATTATTTGAACTTTATCTTTTGTAATTATATCTAAACATATATCCAATCTTTTCATACCTGCTGGTAACATATATCGTAGAGTTACTTTTTTTATATTATCTAAAGAAATTTCTACTTTTTTATAAAAAATTTTTTTCTTTTGTAAATCAATTGAAATTTTATATTCAAAAATCATATATATAAATGAAAATGCAAAAAATAATACTATTAATGATAATACCATTGACAATTTATTTCCATTTCTATAATTTGCATATGTGAAATATGAACCCATTATAAATAAATTAATTCCTATGATTCCCCATACAAATTTTTTTCTATAATTTAAACCATATTTATATATTTCATTTTTTAATTCTATTTTACTTTTTTCAACTTTATCTTTAAACTTATTATAAAACATAATTCCTCCCTAATTTATTAACCAATGTTTCTCAATCATAAAATTTTTATAAAATACAAAAGAAAAATCTTTCAATCTTGTATAATTTATATTTATTTTAAAATTCATAATTCATCACATAAAAAAGGGCGTATATACGCCCTTTTTATGTGATGAATTAAATTTTATTCCCATTCTATTGTTGCTGGTGGTTTTGAACTTATGTCATATGCTACTCTATTTATTCCTTTTACTTCATTAATTATTCTACTTGATACTGTTTCCAATACATCAAAAGGCAATCTTGACCAAGTTGCAGTCATAAAATCAACTGTATCCGCTGATCTTACTACAGCTGTATATTCATATGTTCTTTCATCTCCCATTACTCCTACTGATTTTACTGGTAATAATACGACAAAAGCTTGACTTACTTTATTATATAATTCATTTTTTCTTAATTCTTCTATAAAAATTGCATCTGCTTCTCTTAAAATATCAGCCTTTTCTTTTGAAACTTCACCTAATATTCTAATTCCTAATCCTGGACCAGGAAATGGATGCCTATCAATCATCGCTGAATCTATTCCTAATTCTCTTCCAACTTTTCTTACTTCGTCTTTAAATAATTCTCTTAAAGGCTCTAATAATTCTAGTTTCATATCTTCAGGAAGTCCACCTACATTGTGATGACTCTTAATCGTTGCCGAAGGTCCCTTTACTGATTGTGATTCTATTACATCTGGATAAATTGTTCCTTGTGCCAAAAAAGTTACATTTTCAATTCTCTTAGATTCTTCATCAAAAACTTCTATAAAATCTTTTCCAATCGCTTTTCTTTTTTGTTCTGGATCTGAAATACCTTTTAAATTTGTCAAAAACTTTTCTTCAGCATTAACCATTTTTATATTTATATTAAAATGCTTTCCATAAGTTTCCATTATTTTTTCCGATTCATTTTTTCTCATTAATCCTGTATCTACAAAAATACAACTTAATTGATCTCCTATAGCTTTATGTATTAAAACAGCTGCAACAGAAGAATCTACTCCTCCAGATAAACCAAGTATAACTTTTTTATCTCCTACTTTTTCTTTTATTCTTTCAATTTCATTTTCAATAAAATTTTGCATAGACCAATTCGGCTCTACTTTTGCTATTCTAAAAATAAAATTTTCTAATAATTGTCCTCCATAAATTGTATGCGTCACTTCTGGATGAAATTGAACTGCATAAATCTTTTTTTCTTCATTCCCTATAACAGCTACTGGGGCATTTATTGTATGTCCAAAAACCTTAAATCCTTTTGGTAATGCTGTAACATGATCTCCATGGCTCATCCAAATTTGAGATTCTTTAGGAATATTTGCAAAAATTTCTAATTCTGCTTTATCTAAAAGCAATTCTGCTTTTCCGAATTCTTTTTTAGATGCTTTTAATACTTCTCCTCCGAATTGATGTGTTATCAATTGCATACCATAACAAATCCCTAATATAGGAATACCCAATTCATAAATTTCTTTTGAAATTGTAGGTGCATTATCTCCATATACAGAAGCAGGTCCTCCTGATAAAATAATTCCCTTTGGATTTTTTTTCTTTATATCTTCCACTGTAATATTAAATGGAACTATCTCAGCATAAACTTTCTTTTCTCTTATTCTTCTTGCTATTAATTGATTATATTGAGAACCAAAATCTAGTATGATAATACTTTCTTTATGCATTTTACCTCCTGCTATAAATATTTTTTGATTTTTTCTGGTTTATATTTCAAATTATGACTTGATGTTATATATCTAACTGTTCGTGTTTTACCTCTTATTAAAAGAGTATTTGTAGTTACAATATCTCCTGCTTTTTTGATTCCTTTTAATAAATCTCCATCAGTTATACCAGTTGCTACAAAAATAACTTGATCATCTTTTACTAAATCATCCAACTTTAATAATTTATTTACTTCTATTCCCATTTCTTTACATCTCGAAATTTCTGTATTAGAAATTTTATCATTTTCTAATGAAATTCCTTTCACTTCACTTCTTGATTTTAATTTTGCATTCATATCACCGTCTAATGCTCTCATTGCTGCAGCAGAAATGACACCTTCTGGTGCTCCTCCTACTCCATATAACATATCTACATCTGATTCTGATATTGCTGCTAAAATAGATCCTGCAACGTCTCCATCTGGAAATGCTTTTACTATAACTCCTAATTTTTGTAAATCTAATATAACCTGAGAATGTCTTGGTTTATCTAATATAACCATTACAAATTCATTTAATTTTTTATTTAGTTTTTTTGCAACATTTCTTACATTTTCTTCTAAAGGCAAATCTAAATTTATTATCCCTTTTGCTTCTGGTCCAACTACTAATTTTTCCATATACATATCTGGAGCTTTTAAAAAGCTTCCTTTATTTCCAATAGCCATCACAACTAATGCATTTGGTTGTCCTTTAGCTGTCATTCTAGTCCCTTCTATTGGATCTACAGCTATATCTACTTCAGTTGTAGCATTTTCCCTTCCAACCTTTTCTCCAATATAAAGCATTGGAGCTTGATCTATCTCTCCTTCTCCGATTACGATTTCACCAACTATATCCACTTCATTCAACATAGCTCTCATCGCATCTACTGCTGCCTGATCTGCCGCTTCTTTATCTCCTCTTCCAATCCACTTTTCAGAAGCTAATGCTGCTGTTTCTGTAACTCTTGCAAATTCTAATGCTAAATTCCTATTCATAAAATTCGATTTCCTCCTAATAAATTAATCTTTTTTCAATCTTCTATTTATTATATTATGCTTTTCTTCACTATTTTTCAAGAAATCCGTCAATTTATCTTCAAAATTAACCTTTAAAGGTTTTGGTGTTTCCATCGTTTTTATTATATCATTTTTCACTTCTTTTCTAGCTCCCCAACTTTTTTGAGCTGGTTTTTTTGCATGAAAATCATTGTCTCTCGTTCTTTCATTTGTTTTAAATTTCATTGGTTTTTTCTCTTGTGTCGCCTTTATTGATAAATCAATTTTTCCTTTTTCCTTTACTTCCAAAACTTTTACTTTTACTAGCTGACCAATTTCTAAAAAATCTTCTATTTTTTTTACATATGAGTTATCCACTTCTGAAATATGAACTAACCCCGTTTGATCCTCCCCTATATTTACAAAAGCTCCAAAATTAGTTAATTTTTCTATTTTACCTTCTAGTATATCTCCTCTTTTTACAGACATTAAATTCTTTCTCTCCTCTCATTTTTTATTTATTTTTTTAGTTCCTTATAAATAATCTCACCATTTTTTTTCATACACAATTTTTCTCTTGCTATCTTTTCTATTGTATCCAATTTTTTAATATTTTTCAAGTTTTCTTTTAAATTAATCTCATTTTTTTTCAATTCTTCTATTTTTAATTCATATTTATCCATTGATATTTTCAATTTTTTTATATCATTATACGTTACAACTGTATCTATCACCATATTAATAAAAACATATATAAAAAAAACATTTAAAATAATTAACCATCTTCTATTCTTCATTTTTATCCCCTTTTAATGTCATTATTTCAGTTATTTCTTTTGCCTTATTTATATTTACTTCCGATAAGCTTTCTAATATTAGTGCAACTTTCTTAGTCTCCATTTTTTCTAAAATCCCCGCAACTATTTTATCATTTAATTTTTCTATTATCATCGCAGCTTTTTGAGGATCCATTTTTGAATAAATTTCAGAAAATTTAGTTATATTCTCTTTTTTTCCTTCATATAGAATATCTTTTTTGTTTAACTCTTCTTCTTTTTTGTTTAACTCTTCCTCTTTTTTATTTAACTCTTCTTCTTTTTTATTCAATTTATCTTCTGTTTCTTTAATATTTTTTGTCAATATATTTATATTTTGTTCTTTTAATTCTAATTGCCTTTTTTGATTTTCTAAAATTTCTTGATACTTAGAAACTGTTATCTTTATTCTATCTTCTTCTGACAAATGCAATTTGTAGCTATATTTTAAATATTTTCCAATATATGGCATTTTACCAATATTTGATTCTAATGGAATCATTTTCGATATATTAAAAAATCCGATTATATCTAAAAATAAAACACTACTTATTGATACAATAAGAAAAATAAAAAATAACAAAACAGTATATAAAAAATAACCTTTTTTCTTTTCTTTTTTCTTCTTTTTATCTGCCATTTTTTTTACCCCTACTATAATTATTATTTGTGATTTCATCTAAAAAATTTTGTTCTGTTTTTTTCTGCTCTTCTGTATATTTTTCATAATCTTTTTCCTTTAATTTTTTAAATATTTTATAATCTTGTACCGCTTCTAATAATTTTTCTTTTTTCTTTTCAATTTCAATTTCTTTATCCTTTATATTTTCATTTATTTGTTTCATTTTATTTTTATAATTTTCTAATTGCCTATTTGTTTGTTGCAATAAAATTAAATCTAATTTACCTTTTTTGTTTCCTATGCTGTTTTTCAAAAAATTCTTTTTTTTTCTTTTTAGTAAAATTAATTCTTGTTCTTGCTCTTGTTTTTCATTTTTAACTTTTACAAATTCACCTCTAGCAATTTTTTCATATTGTTCTTTGTATTCTAATGCTTTTTCGAATTTAAATTTAAATATTTTCACCTTAACTCTTCTATATCTTTTATAATTTCATTCCCTAATTTTTCTTTCTCTATATCAAAATTCTCTAAATATTTAGCATAAAAAACTAATATTCTTTCTGCTATTTTTTCTTTGCTTTTTTTTGAATTTTTTATTTTTATTTTTATTTGCTTTACTTCTTTCTCTGAGCTATCTAACATTTGATATAATTGCTGCTCTAAACTATTTATTTTATCTTTTAATTTTGTATGATTTTGTATTTCCAAAACTATTTTATCTTTTAAGTTTATATTTATTTTTTTATTGTATTCATTTTTCTCTCTTTTTAAATCATTTATATCCTTTTGTAATATTCTCTTTTGTTCACTAGATGTCGTTTCTTTCAAATCTTTTTCCATTTTTTCAATCTTATTAGTAAAAAAATCTAATTTCGATTTATAATTGGTTTCATCTCTTATTTCTGATAATGTCTCTCCATATTTTTTAAGCTTATTTTCAATTTCTAACCTATAAAAGCTTTCTGGTATTTCTTTCAAATAATTTTCCCAATATTTAATCTTTTTTGAAACTGAAAATATTTTTTTAGATTCTAATTCAGCTAAATTATATATCTTGTTTTCAAATGTTTTCATTATTTGATTCTTTGTTTCTTTATCTTCGATCAATTCTAATTTTTTAAAAATATTTTTTCTTTCTCTTGCTGTAAACATTTCATTTTTCATTATAGTTCTAAATAGTTTTAATAATTCATTTTTTCTATATTTCAAAATTGTATTTACATATAATATCCTTGACAATTCATCTTTTTCTTTCAATAATAAATAGTTTAAAGTATTTATTATTTTATCTTCATTTTCTTTCAATTCAATTTTTATAAATTTTTCTTTATCTTCTAACTTTAATTTTGATATTTGTGTATTAATATTTAGATCGTTAAGCATATACTTCATATCATATAGTAGTATTAAATAATCTATTTTTTTTGTTTCTTTATATTTATTTAATATTCTTTCTTCAATTTTCTCATCGTTCACTAAAATCAATCCTTTAAATAATATTATACTTTCCTTTTTAATAGATGCATAATATTTTTTTGTTTCTTTTATTCCTATTTTTTCTACTGCATATTTTTGTAAATATTCATTATCACTTAATAAAAACTTTTCTACTTCCTTTTCATTTGCAATAATAATTTTTGATATTCTCTTTTTTTCTTTGTTTTCTTGCAATCTATTATAAAATAAAGCTCTATAATTATAATAGTCCTTATCTGTTATTACATCCAAAATTTCAGCCATTACTTTTTCATCTTTTTCAGCCTCATTTATAATCCAATTTCTGTCATTTTTATTAAAATACTGAAATGTTACATTTGTCTTTTCATCTAGACATCTATACAAAAGTTTATTATATTTATTTGTTTTTATCAAAAAAAATATTTTTTCAATGTTTTTATTTTCTGTATCTTCAATATAAATCTTTTCTAATTCATTCTCACTTAAAACAATTTTTTCATACTTAAATAAATCAAGAAATTCATTATATTTTTTTTCTTCTAACAAATACTTTAATAATTCTATTTTATCTTTTTCTGCATATTTAAAATCAAGAAAATTCAAACTTTCTATTAATAATTCTTTTTTTATTTTTGTTTCATTTAAAATGATTTTTTCTAATAATTTTTGCATATTTACATATTTATATTTTTTTAATAATTCTAAAGAAGCTATTCTAAATTCATTCTCATTTAACTGATCTATTAAAATATCTACTACTAACAATTCCTCATTCTTTTCTAATTTATTGCTTTTACTAATTTTATTTATTTCTTCTATTCCATCTATTTTATTATTTGTACATCCTAATAATATTAATAACAATATAGCTAATATAAATTTTTTTTTTATCATTTAACAACCTCCATTTTTATAAAAACAATTTGTTTATTTCTTCTATTGTTTCATGCAAATTTGTCTTTTCTTTTACTCCTTGTTTTAAAAATTTATTAACTTCTTCTATTTTATGTATTGCATAATCTGCTTTTAAATTATTCCCTTCTTTATATGCTCCTATGTTTATTAAATCTTCTACCTCCCTATAATTTGCCAATACCTCTCTCAATTGGTTAGCATTTTTCATGTGCTCATCACTCACAACTTCTGGCATTACTCTTGAAACACTTGATAAAATGTCTATTGCTGGAAAATGATTTTTTGATGCCATGTTCCTTGATAAAATTATATGACCATCCAATATACCTCTAACAGCATCTGCTATTGGATCATTCATATCATCAGCATCTACCAATACTGTATATAATCCTGTTATCGTTCCCAAATCAGAATTTCCAGTTCTCTCTAATAGTTTTGGTAATAATGCAAAAACTGATGGAGTATAGCCCCTTGTTGCAGGAGGTTCTCCAATTGCTAATCCCACTTCTCTTTGTGCCATAGCAAATCTTGTTAATGAATCCATCATTAATAGAACATTTTGTCCTTTATCTCTAAAATATTCTGCAATTGCAGTTGCAGTTAACGCTCCTTTTATCCTTACTAATGCTGGTTGATCTGATGTTGCCACAACTATTACAGATTTTTTTAATCCTTCTTCTCCTAAATCTTTCTCTAGAAATTCTCTAACTTCTCTTCCTCTTTCTCCGATTAATCCAATTACATTAACATCTGCAGAACTATTTCTTGCCATCATTCCTAATAAAGTACTTTTACCTACTCCACTTCCTGCAAATATCCCTATCCTTTGCCCTTTTCCACAAGTCAATTCTCCATCTATTGCTTTTACACCTACAGATATTGGTTCTGTGATTCTCATCCTTTCTAAAGGATTTGGAGGAGTATTTGATAACGACATATACTTATCTGTCAATATTTGCCCTTTCTTATCTATAGGCCTTCCCAGTCCATCTAAAACTCTTCCTAATAATCTATCACTTGCTGGTATACTTAATGCCTTTCCAGTTGCAATGACTTCACATCCATGACCAATCCCTGTCATCTCTCCTAATGGCATTAATAATATTCTATCCGAACTAAACCCCACAACTTCTGCATCTATTTGCTTATCGTTGTTTAACATTTTTATATAACAATGTTCTCCTAATTTTACTACAGGTCCTTCTGATTCAATTGTTAATCCTATAATTCTTACTACTCTGCCATTCATTTTTATTGTATCCATTTCTTGAATTCCTTTTATATATTTATTCAAATTAATCTCCATTTATTCACTTCCATTTTCTTCCAATGTTAGTTTTTCTTGTTCTCCTATTTTTAATAAATTTTCATATAAAATTTCTATTTGCGAATTAATTGAGGCATCTATTGTACCTATACTTGTTTCCAATATACAGCCCCCTTTATCTAATTTTTGATCTTCTATTATTTCTATTTGATCTACACCATGTATCTCAGAAATCAACTGTTGCTTTATTTCTTTTACATGTTCCAAATCTTCCCAATTAAGAATAATTGTCATTTTTTTACTTATTGGAATTTTTTTTAATGCTGTTTTTAAATTTAGTTCCACTATTGTTTTATCTTCTCTTACTT
>Ga0307991_1000323_pt1 | contig 35266 bp, 34 predicted proteins | sample EllFjometagen131_FD_203146 | JGI IMG/M metagenome (GOLD analysis project Ga0307991, IMG submission 203146) | Marine microbial communities from Ellis Fjord, Antarctic Ocean - #131 | ecosystem: Environmental > Aquatic > Marine > Unclassified | place: Southern Ocean | collected 2014-10-08 | reverse complement strand
CTCCTTATGTTGATTGTACGATACATCTTACTACAGCCTGAGGTTGAAGGGGACATTTCATTTGCTACTAACAGGGGACATTTCATTAGCTTACTACAGTCATTAAAAAACTGTCTTGACAATTATTAAGTCATTGGTTATTATATTGAGCATTAATTATTAAACCAAGGAGCGGAGTAATGGGTGAGTGGATTGGAAAAGATAGAAAAGCAAGGCGATGTTATGGGTTTGATGAGATAGCGCTTGTACCCGGCGATGTTACTGTAAATCCTAATGAGGTTGATACAACCTGGCAGCTAAGAGATATCAAGTTTAAGGTACCTATAATAGCCGCGGCCATGGACGGTGTAGTGGATGTAAAATTCGCTATAGAGTTTGGAAGGCTCGGAGGTTTCGCGGTATTAAATCTGGAAGGTGTCCAGACCCGATATGATAACCCAAATCAGGTTTTGGATAAAATAGCTAAAGCGACACCGCAAAAGGCTACTGAGCTTGTGCAGTCGTTGTATACTAAGCCAATAAAAGAAGAGTTGATTGAAAAAAGAATAAAGGAGATAAAGAAGGCCAATGTTCCGGCTGTTGTCAGCGCTATACCGCAGAGGGCCACTCGTTTTGGCGAGATTGCGCAAAAAGCAGGAGCTGATATCTTTATTGTTCAGTCTACAGTTACCACTGTTAAGCATATGACCAAAGAGTACAAGGTCCTTGATTTTAAAAAGTTCTGTAAAAAGATGCGTATACCTGTAATGGTAGGCAACACGTGCAGTTACAAGACAGCCCTTGAGTTAATGGATACAGGCATAGAAGGTTTATTAGTAGGTATAGGCCCAGGTGCCGCATGTACAACGCGCGGCGTTCTTGGCATAGGTGTTCCTCAGGTAACTGCAACAGCAGATTGTGCTGCCGCAAGAGATTTTTATTTTAAGAGGAAGGGTCGTTATGTATCTATTATAACGGATGGTGGAATGTCGCGTGGCGGTGAGATATGCAAGGCATTTGCCTCAGGCGCGGATGCGGTAATGGTGGGTTCCGCCTTCGCACGCGCTAAAGAAGCCCCAGGCAGGGGTTATCATTGGGGCATGGCGACACCACACGCGAATCTTCCCCGTGGAACCAGGATACATGTTGGTACAACAGGTTCGCTTAAAGAGATCCTTTATGGCCCGGCAAAGCTTGATGACGGTTCCCAAAATCTTATGGGCGCTTTAACAACATCGATGGGTAGCCTTGGGGCGAAAGACATAAAAGAGATGAATCTCGTGGAGATTATTATAGCGCCATCTATACAGACAGAAGGCAAGGTTTTTCAGCAGGCTCAGCGTATAGGCATGGGAAAATAGGCTCAGCGTATTTTATTTCGTGTAATGAGTGCAACTTATTGAAAAATAAGTGCGCTCATTTTTTTATTGACAACTTACTTTTGCGGTAGTAAGCTGATAATGAAAAGGGGTATTATCATGCGCTGGATAAAGATTCTTTCGATATTAATAGCGCTATTCGCGTTTTCTTTAGGTGTTTCAAACGCGCAACATTGCTTAATCCTATCAGGGGTTTCCATGCCTGCAGTCCCATGCCCTCTCAAGGATAAGATAATAGCGGATTTTGATATAATGGATTATTGTAGTTTGATTATTCATCTGAGACCGCCTGCTAAGGTAACACTTCAGTTTGATATAATTGCCAGCACACACAAGGCAACAAACATTTCTGCATGAGTATATGAAAAGTTTCTTTACTTGACAAAAATCCTGCCATAGTATAATATTTAGTATCTCATGAAACAGTCTAATTTCGTACACCTTCATAATCATACGCAATACAGCTTGCTTGACGGAGCCTCTCTACTTACTGAGCTTGTCAATCTTGCCCATGTCTATAACATGCCATCTGTTGCAATTACTGACCATGGAAATATGTTTGGCGCCATAGAGTTCTATATGCTTTGTAAAAAGATAGGTATAAAGCCTATTATAGGCTGTGAGGTATACATCGCGCCTGAGAGCAGATTCGATAAGTCCAGCCACGGAATACAGGAAGCAACATACCACCTTATTTTATTAGCAAAGAACGCGCAGGGCTATCACAATCTTATGAAGCTTGTCAGTATAGGTTATACAGAAGGGTTCTATTATAAACCGCGCATTGATAAAGAGGTGCTGAGGGCACATTCTCAAGGGCTGATATGTTCTAGTGCCTGTTTAAAAGGTGAGATCGCGCATCTTGTAATGTCAGACCGCCTTGAACAGGCCTATCGTACCGCGGGAGAATTCTCGGAACTCTTTGGCAAGGGTAATTTTTATCTCGAGCTTATGGATCATGGAATCCCAGAACAGCACAAGGTAAATAAGGCGCTTGTAAAGATGGGTAAAGATTTAAATCTCGGGCTTGTTGCGACTAATGACTGTCATTACTTGCAGCAGTCCCACGCTCGCGCGCAGGAGGCGTTACTTTGCATCCAGACACAGACAACCCTTGACGCGCCTAACCATATGCGTATGCAGACAGATGAGTTCTACTTTAAAACCGCTGATGAGATGTTACGAGTATTTAAGGATATTCCGGAGGCTATTACTAATACCGTAGAGATTGCGGAAAAATGTAACCTGGAGCTTGACTTAAAGAGTACACACCTACCGCGCTTTAATCCACCGCGAGGAAAGACACGCGAGGATTTTTTAAGTGAGCTTGTTAATGAAGGTGCTAAGGACAGGTATAGTCAAATTGATAAATCTATACAGTCTCGAATAGAGAAAGAGCTTACTGTTATTCAGTCAAGCGGTTTTGTGAGTTATTTCCTGATAGTCTGGGATTTTATAAGATATGCGAAGGACAACAATATTCCTGTTGGACCTGGCAGAGGTTCTGCCGCTGGCAGTGTTGTCAGCTACTGCCTTGGAATAACAGATCTTGATCCTCTGCGTTATGGCCTACTCTTTGAAAGATTCCTAAATCCTGAGAGAATAAGCCTGCCTGATATTGATATAGATTTTTGCTATGAAAGACGCGACGAGGTTATAAACTATGTGCGGCAAAAATATGGTACTGAGAATGTCGCGCAGATTATAACGTTTGGTACTATGATGGCTAAGGCCGTTATAAGGGATGTTGCCAGGGTCATGAGTTTTACCTATCAGGACGCGGACAGGATAGCCAAGCTTGTTCCCAACGATCTTAATATAACATTAGCTCAGGCTATTGAACAGGAGCCTGAGCTAATGCAGCTTTATAAAAATGATAAGCGTGTTACACAACTCATGGATACAGCCGCGGTATTAGAGGGTGTAACTCGCCACGCGTCGACTCACGCGGCTGGTGTTGTGATAAGTGAAAAAGGCCTTTCAAATTATATCCCCTTATTTAAATCAAGTGACAGCCAGATATCCACAGGCTATCCTATGTCCTCCTTAGAAAAGATAGGCCTTTTAAAGATGGATTTTTTAGGTCTAAAGACGCTTACTGTTATTGATGAGGCTGTTAAGATAATAAAACGCACCCAATCTAAAGAGCTTGACATAAGTAAACTACCGCTTGATGATAAAAAGACATATCAGTTACTTCAAAGAGCAGGATCATTAGGTGTCTTTCAAGTTGAGAGCCATGGCATGAGAGACCTTCTAAGAAAACTTAAGCCCACGGCCTTTGAGGACATCATAGCCCTCTTGGCTTTATACAGGCCAGGGCCGATAGGCAGCGGCATGGTTGATGATTTTATAAGCAGAAAACACGGGCGTATGAGAGTAAAATATGACCACCCGCTGCTTGAATCTATACTGAAAGATACACACGGCATTATCTTATACCAGGAGCAGGTAATGCAGATAGTAAACATTCTGGCAGGCTTCAGTTTAAGCCAGGCAGATCTGTTACGCCGCGCGATAAGCAAAAAGAACCCGGAGGTCATACGACAGCAACGAAAGCATTTTATTGAAGGATGCCTGGAGCATAAAATAGATAAGAGTGTCGCGGATAAGGTCTTTAATCTTATTGAGTATTTTTCAAACTATGGTTTTAACAAGAGTCATTCAGCTGCCTACGCGCTTATTTCTTTTCGTACAGCATATCTTAAGGCGCATTTTCCTGTGGAGTTTATGGCAGCTCTTCTTACAAGTGAGCGTGATAACACGGATAAAGTAGCGCAGTATATTGAAGAGTCCCACCATATGGGTATAGATATACTTCCCCCTGATGTAAATGAGAGTTTCGCGAATTTTACAGTTATAAAGAACTCTATCCGGTTTGGTTTAGCCGCTGTAAAAAATATAGGCGCGGGAGCTATTGATTCTATCGTCGTGGCAAGAAAAAATAGTGGCCATTTTAGCAGTATCTATGATTTTACAGAACATGTTGATCTGCGCCTTGTCAATAGAAAGGTCGCGGAGAGCTTGATAAAATGCGGCGCTATGGACAGCTTTAAGCTTAAACGTTCACAGATGATGGCTATGCTTGATCACGCCTTAGACGTTGCTAGTGTTTTACAGAAAGACAGGTTGAGCGGACAGTATTCTCTATTTGATAATTTCGAACAAGACAATAAATTTAAAGCGCATTTCCAGAAAATTCCCGATATAAAAGAGTGGCTCGAGCCGCAACTTTTAGCGTTTGAAAAAGAGCTTCTGGGTTTTTATATTTCAAGTCACCCGCTTGCCACGCATGAGAAATCGCTCAAGCTTTTTACGACATCTACTACAAAGACCATAGGACAGCTTCATGATGGGGACGAGGTCTCAATGGGTGGCATAATTACAAAAGTGCGATATACCTTTACAAAAAAGACAGGTGATAAGATGGCTATTCTCCGGCTTGAGGACTTAAGGGGTACTATCGACGTTCTTGTATTTCCCAGAAGCTTTAAGACCGCTGAGAAGAATATAGCTGAGGATGCCATGGTTTTTGTAAAGGGAAGGGTGAATCTTCGTGAAGATACGCCAAAGATAATAGCGGAAGAGATATTGCCTCTCGAAGACGCACGTAGCAAGTACACTCAGGCGCTTTCTGTGGATCTCATTACAACCGGCCTTGAGAAGGATATCTTGGCAAAGCTAAGCGAGGTTTTTAAGAAACATAAAGGCAGTACTCCTGTGTATATTAATTTTACGACTCCTGAGAAGAAGAAGATACAGATGGCCGCGGGAAAAGAGCTCTCTGTAGTGCCGACAGACGCGCTTATATCAGAGATAGAAAGCCTTATAGGTGAAGGAGTAGTAAGCGTTAGTGTATAGATATATATTGACATGTAAATTATTATATGTTAAAGTATCAAAACAAGTTATGAAAAGCACGCACTGCGCATTGAGTTTTATAATGTAATGGAATTGTAAACATCCTTTACACAAAATAAGTATTTCGCGCTGTTTTATAATCTGTAAAAATCTTTATAAGGCCCAATATCGTGAAAAGGCGGAAAACGAGTGCAAATTAATAAAGAATCTATTCTGAAGACAAAGGAATTCTTAGAACTCTGGAAAAGATTTAACCAGATATATAAGGAGGCAATGGTAAAGACCTCTGTTACAGAAGAAGAGGAAGAGCTCTTCCTGGAGACAAAATCTGTAGTTGCGCGTAAGTTTCAAATCCTTGTAGATTCTCTGCCAGTAGACAGGCCTACGATAGACCGCACTTATGAAGTAATAAACCAGACCATATCCTTAAAATCAATATCCACACTTCCGGAGGAAGCCGTAAAAAGGATAAACAGTGACTGGCATCAGGCCTACATATCTCTCAATCGCCTTCTTGGGCATCTTGAGGCGCAAAAGGACGTTGATACGCAGGATGGGGCCATCTTGATGAAGAAGAGATATATTACGGTAGCAAGGTTCCTATTGAATGTTATCCTGGTATTCGTTTTTCTTGGAGTCATTTTCTTTCTTGCTCATATCCTGGGTATATTGTAATCAACAGAGAGCAGGAAATTCCGCGTACACAAAAATCACCATACAAATTTTAAATTAAAAAGGGTTAAGAGACAGGAGACGACATGACAAAAAAAGAGATAGCAATAAAGATTGCTGATGAGACAGGTATCAAGCAGATAGTTGTCAAAGAGGTGGTACAGAGGACTATAAACGCGATGATTGAAGCGCTTGCCAAAGGTGAAACTCTGGAGCTTCGAAATTTCGGGGTTTTTAAAGTTAAGGAACGCAAGGCGCGCACAGGCCGTAATCCAAGAACAGGGGAGACTGTTGCTGTTCCACCGAAAAAAGTTGTGACATTTAAACCGGGCCTTGTTATGAAGCAGAGCGTGAAATAAATAAGGCCGCAGTTTATTGAGTGCGTAAGCACGAGATAAACTGCATGGCCGAATTTATCCTGAGAATACGAAGTATTTGAAGGATCTCAATAACAGGGTATTATTTCACATGGATATTAAGAGATTAAAAGGAACACAGGATATATTGCCAGCAGAGACAGGTTTGTGGCAGTCCGTAGAAAGGGTATCTCGCGCACTCTTTTCTTCATATGGGTATAGAGAGATACGCACCCCAATCATTGAGCAGACGTGCCTCTTTACACGCAGTGTAGGAACAGAGACGGATATTGTAAAAAAGCAGATGTACTCGTTCTCGGACAGGGGCAATCGCGACATAACTCTTCGTCCTGAAGAGACGGCTCCTGTTGTCAGGGCTTATATTGAGAATCGTCTTGATAACACCGAAGGCTTTGTAAAGCTTTATTATATGGGTCCTATGTTTAGAAGCGAGAGGCCACAGGCCGGTAGGTTCAGGCAGTTTAGCCAGATCGGTGTTGAGGCGATAGGGTCGTACTCGAGCTACCTTGACGCGGAGATTATAATATTGCTTAACAACCTGCTAAAAGAGATAGGCCTTAAAGGGTACAGGTTTAATATTAATTCTCTTGGTTGTGAAAAAGATAAATCTAATATAGCGAATATATTAAAGCAGGGACTTAAGAGTAATACAGCAAAACTATGCGAGGATTGCCAGACGCGATATACGACTAATATATTGCGTATACTGGATTGCAAATGCGTTAATTGCAGAAAAGTGGTCAGCTCTATCCCTATAAAAGATATCTTATGCCAGGATTGTACCGAGAGGTTTTTGGCGCTTCAAGATATACTGAAATCCAGCAACATAGAATTTACTGTTATGCCTACACTGGTTAGAGGGCTTGATTATTACACTGGCCTGGTTTTTGAGGTTTCCTCAGACTCTCTTGGCGCCCAGGACGCTATTGCCGCTGGGGGCAGATATGACAATCTTGTATCTGACCTTGGTGGTACAAAGCAGGGTGCTATAGGTTTCGCTATAGGGCTCGAGAGGATTATCCAGATATTATCAAGCATAAAGCCGGGTAAAGAGGTTAAAAGAGCGGAGTTAATTTTTTTAATTACTATAGGTGATCAGGCCTATAAAACAGGCTTTGATGTTTTGCCAGAGCTTAGACGCGCGGGTATTAGCTCTGACATTGATTATCAGCAAAAATCTTTAAAAGCGCAGATGAGGTACGCTGATAAGATAAACGCGGGCCATGTCTTGATACTAGGTGATAACGAGTTGAGTAATAGGAAGGCTTTCTTGAAGAACATGAGCGATGGCTCGCAGGTTGAGATAGGATTGGATAATTTGGTAGAAGAGATTAAGATAAAAAGTAAAAAGTAAAAAGGAAAAAGGAAAAAGGAATGTTACGAACACATACATGCGGTGAGCTTAACAGCAAGCATCTTGATGAGGATGTTATCCTGGCGGGTTGGGTTGCAACACGCAGGGATCATGGCAACCTTATTTTTATCGATATAAGGGATAGGGAAGGCATAACGCAGGTGGTCTTTAATCCTGAGACGAGCGATGCCTTGCATAGGGAAGCAGAAGCATTAAGGGATGAATATGTTGTGCAGGTAAGTGGTAGAGTCCGTATGCGGCCAGAAGGTACAATAAATAAAAAATTACCAACAGGCGAGATAGAGATTGTCGCGTCAAGGCTTGTGATACTTAACACCTCCCAACCACCTGTTTTCGAGATTGCTGATGACGCGGACCTCTCAGAAGATGTGCGTTACACTTACCGCTATCTTGATCTAAGGCGGCCGAAGATGCAGAAAAACCTTATGTTGCGCCATAGGGTATGTAAGATTATGAGGGATTATTTTGATGAAAAAGGTTTTATTGAGGTAGAGACGCCCATTCTTACAAAGTCTACGCCCGAAGGCGCACGCGATTACCTTGTACCGAGCCGTGTAAATCTAGGCAAATTTTTTGCCCTTCCGCAATCTCCCCAGCTTTTTAAGCAGATACTTATGATTAGCGGGTTTGACAGGTACTTTCAGATCGCAAAGTGCTTCAGGGACGAAGACTTAAGGGCTGATCGTCAGCCGGAGTTTACCCAGTTAGATATTGAGTTGTCATTTATTGATGAGAAGGATATCTTCACTTTAGTTGAGGGGGTTATGCAAAATATACTCAAGGAGGCCCTCGATATTGAGTTAAAGGTGCCTTTTGATGTCATAAGTCATAATGATGCTATGGCGAGGTTCGGTTCTGATAAGCCGGATAGAAGGTATGGGTTAGAGCTTGTGGATTTAACAGATGGACTAAAGAAGTGCGGGTTTAAGGTCTTTAGTGATGTAATTGCTAAAGGAGGAATAGTCAAGGCTATTAACCTGAAAAGGCCTAAAGAGATGCCGCGAAGCAGGATAGACGCGCTTACAGAGTTTGTAAGGTTGATAGGATTAAAAGGCCTTGCGTACTTCAAGATTGGCGCGCAAGGCCCGGAAGGGCCTGTAGTAAAGTTTTTTTCAGCTCAAGAGCAAGCGATTATTGTAAAAAAGGCCGATGGCGTGGAAGGTGATTATATCTTTTTTGCCGCCTCAGATAAGCTCTTATGCAATGAAGCGTTATCGAGGTTACGTACCAAACTTGCACGGGAAGAAGATTTGATAGATAAGAATAAATTAGATTTTTTATGGGTAAACGATTTTCCACTGTTTAAATATAATCAGGAGGAGAAGAGGTGGGAATCAGAACATCACCCCTTCACATCCGCGCAGGATAGTGATATCGGGTATTTTTCAACAGATCCTGGCAGGGTAAGGTCACGCTCTTATGACCTTGTCTTAAACGGTATTGAGCTTGGCAGCGGAAGCATAAGAATACATAGTAAAGATATGCAGGAGAAGGTATTTAATGTAATCGGTATCGACAAAAAGGAGGCGGAGGAAAGATTTGGTTTTTTGACAAAGGCGCTCAGTTTTGGCGCTCCACCGCATGGCGGTTTCGCGGCAGGCCTGGACAGGCTTGTGGCAATACTATGCGCGTGTAATTCTATAAGAGAGGTTATTGCCTTTCCCAAGACGCAAAGAGCTATATCTCCTTTGACCCAGGCGCCGTCAGTCATATCACAAAGACAGCTGGATGAACTGGGATTAAAAATAAAAGAATGAGAAAAACAGAAACAGGAGGTTGTAAATGAAAAGGATCTTTTTCTTATTATTAACAACAATGGTTCTAGCCACACTTACGGGTTGTGTTACAGTAAAGAAAGTTGTCAGAGAGAGGGTTGACCAGGATGTAGCGGGTAACCAGGGCTATCTTAAGGGCAGTGGTGATACCTCAACCCAGTCACGGACAGCCCAAAGAGAATATATTGATATAAGAGTAGAATTTCCTACATGGGAAGAGATTAATGTCAAATCCGATAAAAAGGATAAGAGATCAAAGGTCTCATCCCGCAAAAAAATTACCAGTGATACTGACTCAACAGGAAATATGGGATATTTGACCAGTAACAGCGGTGCCGAAGAAGACATACCGGTGAATAATAAGAGGGTACCTGAGGCAAGGGTCGTATATGAATATGATGATATAGAAGCAGAGATAGTTACTGATGATGAAGTGATTGTCTATGAAGAGGAAGTAATACGCCCTGCTTATCAGGAGTATACTGTTAAAAAGGGTGACACACTTTCGCATATTGCCAAAGCGTTCTACAATAAAGCGTCTAAGTGGACAGTTATATATGAAGCAAACGCGGATAAATTAAAGAATCCCAGTAGTGTAATGCCCGGCACTGTGTTGATTATACCAAATCTTGAGGAAGCTGAATCTAAATATATAAAGTAACTGAACCAGGTATTTAAGAATGCTTAAAAAATTTAAACTTTACAATGACGATAAAGCAAGGCTATTATTTGGTAACCATGATTAATGCCTTAGGATCATAGAGGATGAATTTTGCGTAAAGATAGTGGCCCGTGGCGAAAACCTGGCTATAGATGGGGATGAAGCTAAGACTGAGAAGGCGGTAAACGTCTTTTCGCAGTTACTCGCGCTTATTCGTTCAGGCAGGCCCATGAAGAGACAGGAGGTACAATACCAGGTTAAGGCTCTTTCTGAAGATTCCGATGTTAGCCTTAAAGATATCTATAAGGAGAGGATAGAGGTGCTCTCGAAGAAGCTCTTTGTTGTTCCCGAGACTAAAGGGCAGAGAGATTACATCAACGTTATAAGAGATTACGATATTACAATCGTTGTTGGCCCGGCAGGGACCGGCAAGACATACCTTGCTATGGCTATGGCTATGGCTGTGTCTGCGCTTAAGCTAAATTAGGTTAGCAGGATTATACTTACGTGTCCGGATGTAGGAGTTGGCGAAGGCCTTGGTTTCTTACCAGGGGATATTAATGAGAAGGTTACCCTTTACCTCAAGCCCTTATATGACGCTCTTTATGAAATGGTTGACGCGGATAAGGTGCAGAGGTTGTTTGAAAGTGGGGTTATAGAGTTAGCACCATTAGCGTATATGCGTAGTAGGACATTAAATGACTCTTTTATAATAATGGATGAGGCACAGAACGCTACACCGGAACAGCTTAAGGTGTTTCTAACCAGGCTCGGCTTTGATTCAAGGGTTATTATTACCGGAGATCTGACACAGAGTGACCTGCCGGGACAGAAGGCAGTGGGGCTTAACCAGGTTATCAGGATATTGAAGAATATAGAGGATATTAAGGTTATAGCCCTTAGCGGATGCGACGTTGTTAGGCATGAGCTGGTTCAAAGGATTATAAAGGTATACGAGGAGTTAGATTTAAACAGATGACGCCCCTTATAAAGAAGACATTATTCAGGATAAAACATTTAGGTAACACTCTGAACATAGGCCAGCAGCAAAAGCAGCAGGCAGTTATAAAAAGCCTAAAGAGAGTTACTATTACAGCCTTGGTCGTTTTTGTTGTTATAGGTATTATTTATTCCGCGAAACTTCCCATAAGAAGATCTCTTAATGAGGGAGATATCGCGGTAGAAGATATTTACGCGCCATTTGATTTCCAGTATCAATCAGGACTCGATGAAGTAAAGACAAAATTATATCAGGATCAGGCTGAGGCTAAGATACCTGATTTATACAGCATTGATGAAAAGGTGTTTAAGTCCGCTGAGACAGAAGTGAAAGACACCTTTCAGCTGCTAGGTTCCTATGATAAGCAACTCGCGGGCCCTATACCAGAAGAGAGCGTTCCCAGCCTGGATAGTCCATTCCATGGCATAGAGAAGAGCCTAAACAATGAAGATGCTAGAGCATTACTTGAAGCGGATGATATCTCTAAACTCCAGGAATATTCTTTAGAGGCCTTGCGGACTATATATTTATATCCTATTATTTCCCGCCAGATGAAAAAGGGCTTCCGATCCGATGGCATTAAGAGCATTGCGTTATATAACAAGCTCACAAAGAAGCGGGCTGAAGAGAATATAGCTGATATAAATACCGATGAGAGTATACTTGCTAAGATAAGGCCGTTATTATTAAGCTATAATATAGAAGATAAAAAGAGGCTCGGGATACTCTCTAGGCTGATTTCAAAATGGGTTAAGCCGAATCTGGCTATCAATCATGATGAGACCAATGCCGCTAAGCGAAAAGCGCGTTCATTAGTCGCGCCAATCTATATTACAGAATCCAGATCAAAAGGAGAGATAGTTGTTAGGAGGGGGCAGAGGATTGTCAAAGAACATATCGCGCAGCTGGGTGTAGTCAGTACCATGGCAGCGGCAAGTGATAATTTTTCCCAGTTTTGGGGCATTGTTGTACTTATGTGCCTTCTGATGTTTATTTTGTATATATACATAAAAAAATTTGAATATACTGTTTTTGCGCAGGATAAACTTCTTATACTTATCAGTTTACTGATAATCTTTGTATCGCTCTGCGCCCGCCTTATAGTATCATCTCCTTTACCGAGTTATTTTATACCTGTTGCTGTTGTATCCATGTTGGTTACCTTGCTAATAAACGGAAGGGTCGCGGCAATTGTTGTGGTTGTCGCCGCTGTTATAGTGACGCTGATCGCGGGCATAAAATTTAGCATATTCTTTGTCTCTATGGTAGGGGGCATTTTCGCTATTTGCACTATCTATAACGCGAGATCCCGCAGTCACATTATTAGGTCAGGGCTATACGTAGGTTTAATTAATTTTATAGCGATATCCGCGATAGGCATAACCTCAAATTTCGCGCCGAATATATTCTTAAGGCAGGGCCTTTGGGGCGTTGCCAGTGGTATCGCCTCCGCAGCTATTGTAATGATACTTCTTCCGGTCCTGGAATATATCTTCAAACTGACTACAGACATAAAATTACTCGAACTCGCGGACCTGAACCACCCGCTATTAAAGGATATGGTAGCCAAGGCTCCTGGTACATATCATCATAGTATTATTGTCGGAAACCTCGCAGAAGCTGCCGCGAACTCTATTGGCGCTAATTCACTTATTTGCCGCATAAGTTCATATTATCATGATATAGGCAAGATAGAAAAAGGTGAATATTTTGCGGAGAATAAGCCAGATCCTAAAGATAGGCATGAGGGACTTTCTCCGTCAATGAGCTCATTGATTATAACCAACCATGTTAAAGACGGCGTTGAACTCGCGGAAAAATATAAGTTAGGCAGCTGCATAAAGGATATTATTCAACAGCATCATGGCGCGAGTGTTGTAACATATTTTTATCATCAGGCGCTTGAGAAAAAACGCAAGGATGAGTCTATTAGCAAAGAGGCCTTCAGATACGCGGGCCCAAAGCCGCAGACAAAAGAGGCGGCAATAGTTATGCTTGCCGATTCGGTCGAAGCCGCTTCGCGTGTTTTGCAAAATCCAACACCGCAGCACCTTACTGAACTGGTGCGTAAAATAGTAAATAATAAATTTATGGACCGCCAGCTTGATGAATGCAACCTTACACTTAAAGACATGAGTAAGCTTGCGGAGAGCTTTGTAAGGGTCCTTACCGGGACTTATCATTCGCGGGTTGAGTATCCTGATAGCAAGCTTAAAGATTATGCGAATAATAATAATAAACACACAAAAAAAGATAAGGCTTAATCAGAAGAATATCAAGCTTGCTCTTCTTAAGGCACTTACAATACTTGCTCAACCTGATGATACATTAGTAGCCTTAAGTTTTGTCACAAGGTACATGATAAAAAAAGAAAACCTAAAGTATTTTCATAAAAACACTGTTACTGATGTTATTGCTTTAGGTTATAATGACTCCATGCCTAAAAGCATGCATAAAGGATATCTTGGTGATATCCTGGTATGCCCTTGCCTCGCAGAGGCAAATGCAAGGCGTTATGGCAACTCTTTTAGCAGGGAGTTAACTCTTTACGCAATACATGGCTTACTCCATCTTTTAGGATATGATGATACATCTGCCGGTGCTAAGCTTAAGATGCAAAAGAAAGAGCAGGAGATACTGGAAAATATATGCAAGTAAAAAAGAAGACTAATTTAGTAGACAGTTTTAATGCCGCTATTGAGGGATTTTTATATGTTATTAAGACACAGCGTAATATGCGTATTCATTTTTTGCTCGCACTGTTTGTCGTACTTTTCGGTATATACCTGAATTTTACAAGAACAGAGCTTATTATGCTTTTGCTTACCTGCAGTAGTGTGCTTATCATAGAGATGGTAAATACGGCTATCGAGATTGCTATGGATTATGTTGAGAGCGCGCATTCAGTGTGGGTAAAGATTGTAAAGGATGTTACGGCGGGTGCTGTGCTTGTAGCGTCTATCAATGCCGTTATCGTAGGTTACTTTCTTTTTTTCAGGGATAATATTGTTTCGACTGTATTCCGTCGTGAGTTTTTTAAATTAAGTCAGTCCAGCTGGCACATATCCTTTTTTATTCTGATAATATTGCTAGGTGTTGTCATCATGTCTAAGGCGCTATTCCACAGAGGCAAGCCCCTGAGGGGCGGCATGCCGAGCGGGCATTCCGCGGTTGCTTTTTCTGTTTGGATGCTGGTTGTTTTACTCACGGATAATATACTCATTATATTCGCGGTCTTTATTTTAGCGTGCATGATCGCGCAGAGCAGGATAAACCGGCATTACCACACAGCATGGGAAGTGGTAGTAGGGTCAATACTTGGAGGTTCGTTAACATTGATGATATACCGCTTGTTCGCGGGATAGCAAGCTAGAACACTTTAAAATATGAGGTGCGCGTACAATGACCAATAAAATATTCAAGTTTTTAGGTGACAATCTTTTAGCCGGTATTGTAGTTATATTGCCGATTACGATCACAGTGCTTATTGTTCGTTTTTTAGTAGTTAGCCTAAATAGTATAATGCTTAACCCCCTTGCCCTGCGTCTTAAGCCATTTCTGTTACAGGAACAGCAGAGGTTATTTTTGGCCAAGGTAGTTGTATTTATCGCAGTGTTAATTATCATAATGCTCATCGGCCTTATGACAAGGGTTATTATAGTAAGAAGAACATTTTCTTTCTTTGAAAAGTTTTTGTATAAGCTGCCTATGGTGAATAAGGTATATGGTGCGCTGAAGGAGATCAGTAACGCTCTTTTTTCCACGAAGAAGAGCAGCTTCCAGAAGGTTGTGCTGGCGGAATATCCGAGTAAAGGTATATATACAATAGGCTTTATTACATCAGAGCTAAAAGGGCTTTTACAGGATGCCGCGGGAGAGCAGGACCTTATAAGTGTTTACATACCTACAACCCCTAATCCAACAAGCGGATTATTCGTGCTCTTGAATAAAAATGAGGTTAAGCCCTTACCGTTAAGCGTGGAGGACGCGTTCAAGGTGGTAATATCAGCAGGCGCTATTACTCCGCCTTCGCTTTTGAACAAAACAATGAGCATAGAATAGTGGGTATACAAAAGACCGAAGCGATACTATTATCAAAAAGAGAGATAAGAGAGACAAGTTCTATTGTACAGTTTTATACAAAGGATTTTGGTAAGATAAAGGCCCTAATAAAAGGTGTGCGCGGGCCCCAGGCGAGGATGGGGACTTACCTTCATGAATTCGCGAAGTACGATATAGTATTTTATGATAAGCGTAAATCTGATATATTCATGGTAACCCAATGTGACCTTCTGGAGCCTTACCTAGAAGTTGCGGAAAACCTGGATAAGAGGGTAAAGGCTTTTTATGTAGTTGAACTTGTTGATAAGTTTACTCCTTTGGCGGATAAGTCCGTTGAGCTATACCAGCTGCTCGAGTGGGTACTGGATTTTATGCGTAAGGAAAGGTTTATTGACAGGGCGATAATAATATTCCAGATTAAACTACTGGAAGATTCGGGTTTTTTGCCCCAGTTTGAGTATTGCCTGAATTGCTCGGAGAAGATAGTCAAGGACGCCTGTTTCAGTCTTAGGCTTTCCGGGCTCTTGTGCGCGAAGTGCCGTGACACTGATCTGCAGGCAAGTCCTATCTCATGTGGTGCTTTTTCATCAGTCAATATGATATTAAGACAAAAAAGAGAGAGGCTTAATAGCCTGATGATAGCGAATTCTATCTCAACAGAGTTGAACAGCCTGCTTGAGAAATTAATTGCCTATCACCTTGGTGAACACCTCAACACAACCGATTTTATAAGGCAGCTTACAGCATGATATATTTCCAGGATATAATAGAAAGACTCAATAAATTTTTTAAATCTGAGGGTGCTGTGATAGCCCTGCCTTATGATATTGAGGTAGGCGCGGGCACATTCCACCCACTGACTTTTTTTCGCTGCCTTGACAATGAACCGTGGAAAGCCGGATTTGTACAGCCTTCTCGTAGGCCGGCAGATGGACGATACGCGGATAACCCGCTCAGGATGCAGCGTTATTATCAGTATCAGGTTATTATTAAACCTGCCCCATCTGATATTCAGGACCTTTATATAAGGAGTCTGAAGGCTATAGGTATAAATCCGAAGGCCCATGATATACGTTTTGTTGAGGATGATTGGGAATCTCCTACCCTCGGCGCGAGTGGACTTGGCTGGGAAGTCTGGCTTGACAGCCTGGAGATTACCCAATTTACTTATTTTCAGCAGGTAGGCGGGTTTGAGCTTGGGATGATCCCGTGCGAGATAACTTACGGTTTGGAGCGTATAGCGATGTTTTTGCAGGATAAGGAAAACGCGTTTGAGCTCCAATGGAACAAAGAGACAACTTATGCGCAGATTCACGCTGAGGGAGAGAGGGAAGCCTCTGAATATAACTTTGAAAAGCTTGATCCTGAAATGGCGGCTACGTTATTTGATATATACGAGAAGGAGTCCTATCGCCTGGTAAAAGATAAACTTCTTTTACCCGCGTATGAATATATGCTAAAATCGTCACATATGTTTAACATGCTTGACGCGCGTGGGGCGATAAGCGTAACAGAGCGTGCCTCTTATATCGGTAGGGTGCGGGAACTCGCGAAAGCCTGCGCAAAAGTTTATATGAAGAGGCAAGGGCTAATTAAAGAGTAATGTCAAGGATTTAAACATCAATATATTTATTGTTAATGGCTGATAACCGAAAACCAAAAATATGAGTACGCAAGATTTATTAATGGAGATTGGCACAGAGGAGATACCATCGGGATATTTTAATCATATCCTTGATCTTTTATCTTGTAGAGAAAAAAGCGGGATAAAGGCGCTGTTTGAGGCTCAAAATATTACCCTGCATAAGGTCTTCTCCTATAGCACCCCGCGCAGGCTTGTGCTCCATATAAAAGATATCCCGGTTGCTCAGGATATCTCTGTATTAGGGCCTCCTTCAAGAATAGCATATGATGAGCAAAAGAAGCCAACAAAGGCGCTATTAGCTTTTCTAAAAAAGAACAAGGCCTCTTTGAAGGATTTGGTTGCGAATGACAACGCGCAGGAGCCAAGGATCCTGCTTAATAGGAAAGACGTGTCTAATGCACAGGTGCTATCAGACATATTACCAGATCTTATCAGGTTAATAGATTCTCCGAAAACTATGCGTTGGGATGCCTCTGGTTCTGCGTTTGCCCGTCCTATAAGGTGGATACTGGCGCTATTTGGGGACAAGGTTATAAATTTTGAATTTGCTGGATTGCATTCAGGGCCTTTTACATATGGCCATAGATTCCTGGGATACAAAAAGATCAAGATAAAAAACCCTGAGTCATATTTTAAGCTTTTGGGCAAGAATTACGTAGTAGTAGATAATGAACTACGTAAGGCAAAGATACTCTCTTATCTTGAGAAAAGGAGATGGCATGAGAATAAACAGCTTCTAAACGAGGTAAACAACCTCGTTGAATTTCCGGTCTTTGTAGAGGGCACGTTTAAAGAGGAATACCTGACAATACCCAATGAGGTTCTTTTAGCTAGCATGTCTAAACATCAGAGGATATTCTGCCTTGAAGATAAGAAGGGAGAGCTTTTAAACAGATTTGTAGGTGTTATAAACGGTAACTATGGAAACAGGAAACAGATTATAAAGAATTTTGAAAATGTACTTGACGCGCGGCTTAAAGACGCGCTCTTTTTCTATGAGGCAGATACTAAAAGGCCTCTACAACAATGGGCTGCCGGGCTAAAAGGCGTGGTCTTTCATAAGAAGCTGGGTACAATTGCCCAAAAGGTTGAGCGCCTGAAAAAAATAGCGCAGTTTTTACTGAAAGCTACCAAAGCTTGTGATTGCGATAAGGATTACCTTGCGCGGGCCATATCGCTTTGCAAGGCAGATCTTTTGACACAGATGGTAGGAGAATTTCCAAGCCTTCAGGGAGTTATTGGCAGGTATTACGCGATTGATTCAAATGAGCCTGAGCCAGTGGCAGATGCTATTGGCGAGCATTACCTTCCAAGGTTCGCGGATGACGCTGTACCGTCTACCAACATCGGCGTGCTATCTTCGCTTGCGGATAAGATTGACAATATAATATGTTATTTTAAGATAGGTAAATTTCCAAAAGGCGGGTGGGACCTTTACGCGCTCAGGCGCCAGGCGATAGCGATTATATCGATACTGCAGAAGAAAAAGCTGCAGCTTTCACTCTCAAGCACGTTCGACTTTGTCTATCCCCTATGCCCCGGTGACTTTGATAAAGAAAAGTTGAAGAATACTTTTTTAGATTTTTTTAAAGATAGGTTTATCTATTTTAGCAAAATGAGGTTTGGTTATCGACATGATATTATTGAAGCTGTAATCTCCGGAGGCGTTGACGATCTTTTTAATTCATCCTTGAAATTAGAGGCATTAAATAGTATAATTGATGAATATTATTTTGAGAAATCGCGTTCTATTGTTGAGAGAACTTATAATATAATAAAAGCCTCTAAGGGGAGGTTTGAGGATCTTCTGCCAGCCCTACTCTATGAGCCAAAGGAGCAGGCTCTCTACGGCGCGCTGAAACAGCTTGAACCGGTTTTTAAACAGTACTGCGCTGATAAGGAGTATGTTGAAGCGACCAAGCTTTTTGGTGAGTCACTTTCTGGCATGGTCCATGATTTTTTTGATAAGGTAATGGTTAATGTGGATAAGAAAGAGCTTAGGTCCAATCGCTTAAGCTTGTTATTATGTATAAACAGGCTTTATATAGACAATATTGCGGATTTATCAAAAATAGTAGTTAAGAGCAAAACTTAAAAAGGAGGAGTAGCAATATGGCAGCAGCTGGAGTGCAGAAGAAGTCCAAGGGAAATAGCGTGAACAGAAAAAAATCTAAGTATGTATATTTCTTCGGAGGTGGTAAGAGCGAAGGAAACGCGACAATGAAGAATCTTCTTGGCGGAAAAGGTTCTAATCTTGCGGAGATGGCCAAGTTAGGTGTGCCGGTACCTGCAGGGTTTACTATAACGACAGAGGCATGCATTAAGTTTTACGATAACAATAAGAAGTATCCTCAAGGCATGATGGAGCAGATAGAGAGTAATTTGAAAAAACTCGAGTCTGTAATGGGAAAGAACCTCGGGGATAACGCGGACCCCTTGCTTGTATCTGTTCGTTCCGGAGCAAGAGTCTCCATGCCGGGCATGATGGATACAGTCCTCAATCTTGGTTTAAATGATATATCAGTTAAAGGCCTAGCGGAGAAGTCCGGTAATGAGCGTTTTGCTTATGACGCCTACCGCCGGTTTTGCCAGATGTTTGGTGATGTAGTATTAGGGGTTGAGCATGCTGACTTTGAGCACATACTAAATTTAATAAAGCAGCAGAGGAAAATAAAACTTGATACTGACCTTAACACAGATGACCTGAAAAAGATTATAGAAGAATATAAAAGGCTTATTATAAAGAAGAAAGGGTTCTCTTTTCCTCAGGATCCTATGAAACAGCTTAAGATGGCTATTGACGCGGTCTTTAGTTCATGGAATAATGAACGGGCCAAAAAATATAGAAATTTAAATAACATACCTCATGATTGGGGTACCGCTGTAAATATCCAGGCTATGGTATTTGGTAATCTGAGTGATGAGTCAGGAACAGGTGTTGCTTTTACCAGAGACCCGGGCACAGGCGAAAAGAAGTTTTATGGTGAGTATCTTATGAACGCGCAGGGCGAGGATGTTGTAGCGGGGATAAGGACACCGCTGCCTATTGACGATCTTAAGAATAATATGCCACGAGCATATCTGGAACTCGTCTCGATTTACAAGAGGCTTGAAAAGCATTACAAGGATATGCAGGATTTAGAGTTTACCATACAGGATAAGAAACTCTATCTTCTTCAGACTAGGACAGGAAAGCGTACAGCGCAGGCAGCGATTAAGATAGCGGTAGATATGGCCCAGGAGGGCCTTATAAATACGGAAGAAGCTATATTAAGAGTCGCGCCAAGTCAGTTGGATCAGTTGCTCCATCCCATGATAGACCCTAAGGCAAAATTATCGATAATCGCTAAAGGGTTGCCAGCGTCTCCAGGGGCCGCGGTCGGTAAGGTAGTCTTTACAGCAGACCATGCTGAGGCTATGGCTGAAAAAGGAGAGAAGGTTATACTTGTAAGGCTTGAGACCTCACCAGAAGATATCGGTGGCATGGCTGCCGCTCAAGGGATACTAACCGCCTTTGGGGGTATGACCTCACATGCCGCGGTGGTAGGACGCGGTATGGGCAAATGCTGTGTTGTTGGTTGTAGTGAGATAACTGTTCACGCGAAGGATAAATACTTCGTTGTAAAAGGAAAGAAGATAAAAGAAAATGATATAATCACCTTGAATGGGAATACTGGAGATGTGATTATTGGAGAAGTTAAACTTATTAAACCCGAGGTAACAGGAAGCTTTAAGGTGTTAATGAAGTGGGCTGATAAAGTAAGAAGGCTTAAGGTAAGAACGAACGCGGATACACCTCATGACGCGGACGTGGCAATAGGCTTTGGCGCGGAGGGTATTGGTCTATGCAGGACAGAGCATATGTTTTTTGGTAAGGACAGGCTGCCTCTTGTAAGGACAATGATACTCGCGGAGAATACTGCTGCCCGGGAAAAAGCGCTTGCTAATCTTTTGCCTCTTCAGAAAAAAGACTTCAAAGGTATATTTAAAGTCATGGAAGGTAAGCCCGTTACAATAAGGCTGCTTGACCCGCCTCTGCATGAGTTCCTGCCGCATACTGATAAGGAAAAGCAGGAGATGGCAAAGATGATGAAGGTTGATAAGAAAAAGATCTCAGACCTTTGCCAGAACCTGCATGAGTTAAACCCTATGCTCGGGCATCGTGGCTGCAGGCTTGGTATTACCTACCCTGAGATTTACAGGATGCAGGTAAAGGCGATAATGAGCGCGGCTTGCGAACTTGCTAAAAGGGGACAGAAGATAATACCTGAGATTATGATACCTTTAGTGGGTCATATCAATGAGCTTATCTTTACCAAGAGGCATGCTGTTGAAGTTTGTGATGATGTACTTAAGAAATACAAAGTACGCATGAAGTATAATATCGGTACCATGATTGAGATACCGCGTGCGGCGCTAACAGCGGACAAGATAGCCGCTGAGGCGGACTTCTTCAGCTTCGGTACAAATGACCTGACCCAGCTTGGATTTGGGTTTTCCAGAGATGATATAGGCAAGTTTTTACCTTCATACATAGCCGATGGTATTCTTGAGAACGACCCGTTTGCTACTATTGATCAGGATGGAATAGGCCAGTTGATTGATATGGGAGTTAAAAAGGGCAGAAGCGTAAAGCCTGACCTCAAGATAGGTATATGCGGAGAACATGGTGGTGATCCTGAGAGTGTAAAGTTCTGTCATGAGATAGGGCTTGATTATGTAAGCTGCTCACCATTCAGGGTGCCTATAGCTAGGCTCGCGGCGGCGCATGCGTCAATCAGGTAGTATATTTTATAAATTATAACATAATTTCGTTATGCGTCGCGCGTGATGTGTATTGCGTGATATCTTTAACGTGATATATATCACGCAATACACATCACGATATACACAATACGAAATAAACTGCACGAAGTGCCCAATTTAGAAGGAGTAGACAACAGCTATGTTTGATAAAAATGTTCTCATGCTCTATTTTAAGGATATAGAGGCGTTCCCGCTTTTAAGCCATGATGAAGAGATAAAACTGGCTAAGAGAATAAAGAAAAAGGACTCGCGTGCCTCTAAGATCATGGTACAATCAAACTTGAGGCTAGTTATTAGCATAGCAAAAAGATACGCGTATGCAGGCCTTTCTATGCTCGATATTATTGAGGAAGGTAATATTGGACTTATGAAGGCCGTCAAAAAATATGATCCTGGAAGGGGTTATAGGTTTTCAACTTACGCGGCATGGTGGATACGCCAGTACATTATGCGAGCTATCGCAAACCAGGGCAAGACTATAAGGATTCCGGTATATATGGTTGAAACCATTATACGGTACAAGAAGGTTGTTGAGGAGCTTAAGCATAAGTTCAAGAGAGCCCCGGCCACAAGCGAAATTGCGAAAAGAATGAAATTTTCAGTACGTAAAATTGACCAAATAGCCCAGGCCGCGCAATCGCAGCCAACATCAATAGAGACGCCTATTGGCGAGGAACAAGGTGGCAGGTTTTTAGAGCTGATAGAAGATGAATCCGTAAAGTTACCTGATAAGAGGATGTCTGATGCCTTACGCGATGAGCGTATCAGAAGACTATTGGATAAACTTGAACTGCGTGACAAAAAGGTGCTGATGCTTCGTTTTGGCCTGGATGAGAAAAATGCACTTACCCTCCAGGAGATCGCGAAAAAACTTAAGATTACAAAGGAGAGGGTGCGTCAGATAGAAAAGAGGACCATAGAGAAGCTGAAAAAGATGATAATAGATGAGGGTGTAACCGAAGGCATGAAAGCAGGAGATATATGATGTGTATAGAACTAAAGGATCATATAAGGGATATTCAGGATTTCCCAAAGAAGGGTATCATCTTTAAGGATATTACCACGCTCTTAGGGAATAAGCAGGCGTTTAAAAAGGTAATAGATACCTTTGTAGAGCGCTATCGTGATAAACCCATAGATAAGATCGTAGCAGCTGACGCGCGAGGCTTTATTATAGGCAGTGTTTTGGCTTATGAACTTGGCGCGGGCTTTGTACCTGTTCGTAAAAAAGGTAAGCTCCCGTATAAGGTAATAGAGGCTTCATATGACCTTGAATATGGCAGTGACACCCTTTGCATGCATGAAGATGCTATAAGCAAAAATGAGTCAGTGCTGATTGTGGATGATCTTTTGGCGACAGGTGGTACAGCAAAGGCTACATGTGACCTGGTCCGAAAACAAAAGGGAAAGATTCTTGAGGCCGCTTTTATGATTGAATTAGCGTTTCTAAAAGGCCGTGATAAGCTCCAGGGTTACGAGGTATTTTCTCAGATTGTTTTTTGATTTATTCTGCTTTATGCATTAGGTACTGATTAAAATACTGTGCCCCCGTAGCTTTAATGAGGTTACAACTTACAGATGCTTAAAAAACTATAGCTGAGGTAAGTTGTATAGCCGAATTAACCCTGTACCGTATTTGCGAAGCAAATTCTGGTATAGGGCAGATGGTATTAATTCAGTGTGCCCCTATAGCTCAGATGGATAGAGCAGTGGTTTCCTAAACCATGTGGTCGTGTTCGAGTCGCGATAGGGGCACCATAATTTTTTGTTATTAAGCTATTTAAGAACAGGTGGAGTATTATTTAATGAAGGTGGTGAGTTCTATGAGTGATAAGAAATACCCGTTATCGGTTGTAACAATGACAAAGAATTCAGCTGAAAAGATCATCGATTGCCTTGAAAGCGTTAAATGGTGTGATGATATTGTTATTGTCGATGATATAAGCAGAGACAATACTTTAGAGCTTGTACGCAACTATACTGATAATATTCATCAGCGGAAATGGGAGAACGAAGGCATACAGCGTAATTTTGCGTATTCAAAAGCAAAGAATGAATATATATTGAGTTTAGATAGCGATGAAAGGGTCACCCCAGAGTTAAAGGATGAGATTATAGCGCTTATTGAGGCAGGCTTTACATATAATGGGTATAATATCCCTCATCGTAATTATATGGGTACGCGATGGCTTCAGCATGGTGGATGGTATCCAAACGCTAAGCTGAAACTTTTTAAGAAGAGTGAATTTAGATATGCGGAGGAGGAGTATCACCCCCCCGCGATAATGGAGGGTGATCGCCTGACCTTAAACGCGGAAATAATCCACCTTGCGTATAGGGACATAGCGGATATGGTTAGCAAGCTGAATCACCAGACGAATTTTGAAGCGCAAAAATGGTTTCGTGATAAAAGGAAGATGTCGCTCGCCCGCGCGATAAGAAAAACCATAGACAGGTTTTTAAAGGCCTTCATATTAAAGCAAGGGTTTCGCGATGGTTTTTTAGGTTTTATGCTGGCAGGATTAGGCGGATTTTACCAGATTCTATCATACGCCAAGTTTGTTGAGTTGAAAGAGGAAGCAGACAATGAAGTATTCTAGCGGGTTGATAGATTTACATACTCATAGCCTATTGAGTGACGGGGTTCTTTTGCCAAGTGAACTTGTAAGAAGATACGATGTCGCTGGTTTTGACGCTGTCGCTATAACCGATCATGTGGATTCTTCTAATATCGATTTTATAATTGACGCGCTTGTCAAGGCCTCAAAGCAGTTGAATAGGTATTGGAGGATTAAAACAATCCCAGGTGTTGAGATTACCCATGTTCCGTTAGAGCTTTTCTCATCTTTAGTAAGACGCGCGAGAAAGAGGGGCGCCAAGATTATTGTAGCACATGGCGAGAGTCCTGTTGAGCCGGTCTTGAAAGGTACCAATAGAGCCGCGATATTAGCGGGTGTTGACATACTAGCACACCCCGGAAAGATAACAAAAGAAGACCTTATTCTAGCGGCCAGGAAAGGTACCTGTCTTGAGATTACAACACGCAAGGGCCATTGCAAGACAAATACTCATGTAGCGAATATGGCAAAAAAATATTCAGTTAAAATTGTAATAGACTCTGATTCACATTCTCCTGAGAATATACCATCTAAAATGTTATTTGAAAAGACAGCTAAGTTGGCGGGCCTGTCCAGCAAAGATGTAGCGCAGGCATACGCGAACTCAGAAGCACTGATACAAAAAGTTTCTTAATCTGTGGTATTATCTTGACGCTTGAGTAGTTTTTTATTATTATATATATAAACAAGGAGGCGCCAATGTTGATTAGAAAATTATCCGCTATATTTATAAGCGTATTATTATTTGCCGGTTGCGCGACATCTGGCTCTGGGCTTTCCGATGATGTTAAGGTCATGAAGGCGTTAGATGTTTCAACAGCCTTAAAATTCGTGGATGTCCCAGTACCATCCGGATTTAAGATGGTTACTTCCCAGTCATTTACATTTGAGAATGATGTCTTGCGTGTGGGCATTTTAAAATATAAAGGAAGGGCAAGCGGTGACCAGGTGGTTAGCTTTTATAAGAACCAGATGTCTTTATATAACTGGAACTTTACAAACATGCTGGAATATGGAAGAAGGATATTAAATTTTGAGCGAGAAGACCAGAACTGTATAATTGTGATTGAACCTCATGGGATGAATACCTTTATTACAGTAACTGTTGCTCCAAAGTCAGGCAGGGCAACGACTTACAAGTCATTAAAAAGGGAAGATTAAAAAGGCTCTTTTTGTTTATTTTTATTGACACCACGTTATTAATTTGATATCATTTAACTATAAATAATATGTATTATACACCATAGATGATTTTAATAAGGCAAAGATAGGAGGTGAAAAAAATAGAGTCGCGAATCATCAGGATATGGTGAGTAACATAGAAAGCAAGAGGTGTTATGCGAGAGTGCATAGCACTATTAAATTAGATTGTAATTTATTAAAAGGAGAATAACTAAATGAGAATTTTGATAGGAATATGCGTAGCAGCGCTGTTAGTTGCTTTTGCAGTTCCAGCCTTCGCTGAAACACAGAATATAAAGGTTTCTGGTGATATCAAAGTTGCGTATGTATATCAGAGTGACATAGATCTACAGAACAACGATGACAATAACCAGAACTTTTTTATGAATCAGGTTGGTTTGAATATTGAAGCAGACTTAACAGACAACGTATCAACATATGTTCGTCTATTAAATGAAAGAGGTTGGAATGGAGAAGACCAGGATACTACCGGATTCGATATTCTTTTAGATGAAGCATATGTAACATTAAAGGAGATGCTGTATGCTCCTTTGACATTACAAATTGGTCGCCAGAACATCTGGTTAGGCAAGGGATTTGTAGTAGGTAATGCAGGTCCGTTAGTATGGAACAATGAGGGTGCGTTGGCTACAACTATGGCTGAAGTTAGTGACATGACAGCATTTGATTCAATGCGCGCAACATTAGATTATGATCCATGGACCATTGATTTAATCTATGCTAAGATCAACGAAAATGTTAATAACACAACTGGTGATAATCATGATGATGTTGATCTTTATGTAGCGAATGTCGGTTATGACTTCACAAAGTATGATGCTGAAGCAGAAGCATATTATATCTACAAGCATGACAGAGAGACTACTTCTACAAAGGGTGACCCAAATACTATCAACACAGTTGGTTTAAGGGGTAGCTTGGTTCCTTTTGAGAACTTGAATTTATGGGCAGAAGGCGCTCTCCAGTTTGGTGATTATCGCACTGGTAATAGGTCAGATGACCGCCGTGCAGGCGCTGTCGACTTAGGCGCAGTCTATTCGTTTGTTGATGTAAAATGGACCCCAACACTTGGTGCCGAATATATTTGGCTCTCAGGTGAAGATTCAAGCAACACAGGAAAGTGGAAGGCATGGGATGCTCTGTATAGAGGAAAGTTTGACAACTATCTTTCTGACTTCAGAAATATCACAAAGACAACCGCTTATTCTGGTACAGGTGACACCTTGACTGGTGATGATACCGGTATGACAAACCAGAACTCTGTTGCTCTTTTTGGAAGCATCGAACCTATGACAGATATCTCAATAAACGCGAGATGGACCTACCTATGGTATGATGAGGTTCCAATTTTAGGTAAGAGTGAAGATATCGCTCATGAACTTGATGCTAAGGTAAGTTATGATTACACAGAAGATGTTGAATTTACTGTTGCAGCTGGTATGTTGTGGCCACTTGATTATTATTCTAGTGACTATGATTCAGCTTCTGCACAGGTCATCTCTGCTGTAAAGGTTGATTTCTAAGCAATCTTTAGAGATCCAGTTACAGGAAAAAGCCCCCGTTTTTTGGGGGCTTTTTCTTTTTACAATTGACATTATATATATATAGTATTATAATAAGTTTTATAAAAAAGGAGCATGTGAATGAAATATGTAATAATTTTATGCTTTTTGGTAAGCCTTTTTGGTGTAGGATGCGCGGGAATTGACGCGCCATCTCCGGGAAGGCTCCTACCTCCATGGAACGGCGCGTCACCTTTACACCTTGGTGATAGTAAAGATTTCGTTTTGGATAAATGGGGTGAACCTGACGCGGTGATACAGATTGGCGTGGATGATGTAGGCCTTGTGCAGGAGGAATGGATATATGATGGTACATATCCTGTACTTGAGATAGAATCGAATATGCTTACAAAGAGTGAGAGCCTTATCTTCACGGGTAACGCGTTAACAGGTTATAAGCCAAAAAATAGGTAAACTTTTGTAAGGATACTGACACGCAAAACATGCTATCATCCATAATTGCTTTATTGATTCTCTTATCTGTATCACTACTCCTTTGGAGACACAGGACAAGGAACTTGGCATATGTCTCCGCGACACTCGATAGTTACTGGGATACGTTGAAGGAGAGGCGTAAATTCAGGCGTTTTGAAAAACAGCTTGCTGTAGAGTGCAGCGTACAGGAAAAGGTTGGTGACCTTTACCACGCATTTAGTCATGATGTTTCCGGAGAAGGTGTATGCCTCCAAGTACCGGAAATTATGCCGGAGAAGAGTCAGATTAATATGCAGATTAAGATACCGGGAAAGAGGCCTTTAGATGTTAAGGGGGAGGTTGTTTGGGTTAGTGAGATGAAACGGGATTACACTGCTTCAGAGAGAGTATTTAAGGTAGGCGTGAGGTTTTTGAAAATTGATACAAAAGATAAAGGTGTATTAAATAAATATTTAGACCAGATTGCTAAAGATAGCGCTTAAAATAATAAGAAGGAGGTGTAAGGCATGAATGAGACTGTTGCAACTTTTAACAAGAACAAGTTTGAGGAGATACGGATTGGTGTAAAAGAGTATAAAGGTTTTGATTTAATCGATCTACGCGTATGGGTTGATTCTAAAGAGGCCGGTGGTAAAGTTCCTACAGCAAAGGGGCTTTCACTTAATGTTGAGTTATTCCCTCAGTTCAAAAAAGCTGTTTTAGACCTTGAAAATACGCTAAAGCAAAATAATCTTTTACCTGAATAACATACCGAAATAGCTACTGCTGATGGATTGCAAAGCCAATAACTGCGATGAAGAGTTTCTTAAGCTATGTGTTATCGGCGATGAAGAAGCTTGGGCCCGCCTGATAAAAAATTTTTCAAATCTTGTACGCAGAGCTATTAGAGTCAAGGCCTTAAGGTTCTTTTTATATATCAACCAGAATGATATGGATGAGATATTCCAACAGACATTCGCGCATATCTGGTGTAATAATGTTCTTAGCAAAATAGCAAAGCCTCGCTCAATGCCTGCCTATATTACAATCGTGGCGCAGAATGTCGCAACAGATTTTCTGAGAAAGAAAAAGAGGTACAATCGTTTAAATGAGAAAAACATAGATACTCAGGATGCCAGTTGTACAACAGATACCCCGCGTTCAGAAACAGATAGTAGGCAGTTGAATAACACGATAGAAGAACTTATCAAGGATTTTACATTAAAAGAAGAACGTATTATAACGCTTGATTTACTATACGACCTTAAGCATCGTGAAATAGCCCATATAATGGATATGCCTATAAATTCAGTATCCACGATTATTTTTCGCCTCAAAAAATTACTTAAAGAAAGATTGAAAAAAAGAGGATATGATGTCTGAGCCTAACCTCGACTTTACACTAAGAGCGGCGTTACATGCTGAGAATAAGGCTGCAAATAGAATCGCGAATGGCACCTGCCCAACAGACAGTATGCTTGCGGATTATGTAAGCGAGGCAATATCTGACAAAGCCGAAAAAGAGATTATATCTTCGCATGTGGCAAGATGCGATATGTGTTTTGATAAGGTAGCCTCCTGCGTTTCTGGATTATCCGCTCCAGAGGAAGACAATCGATCTCATATTAACAATTCTATTATAAGGAGGGTGCTGGCTATGCCTAAAAAATATCCCAGAGAGCGTACTAAAGCCAGCTATATAAAACGCAATAAATATCTCCTGACATCAGCCTTATTTTTCATGCTATCATTTATATTTAGGTTGTTCTTTTTGCAATTTCTTGTTGCCGCGCTAATTTTTGGCCTTAAATGGATTATGGATACAGGCAGTACAAAAGCGCTTATTATGATATATGAAACATGGAAACATACTAAGACGACTGACGCGGACCAGGATAGTAAGGATAAGATTACTAAGAGGCGTATATAAGAATGAGAAGAAATATTATTAAAATTTTGAAATGCCCACTTTGCGGAGGTGGCCCTTTTAATATAGAGGCTATAACCGGATTGTATGATGAATACAGAGATGGTACGCTATTATGCGCTACCTGCAAGAAGCCTTTCCCACTTAAAGAGGGTATAGTTGATTTTTTGCCAGAACCATCCCCAGAGATAGTTAAAGAGCAGAAGGCCAGTTCGCAGGAAGCACGTGTTAAGACAGCAAAGGGTGATGAATTCTTTATAAATCCTGAAACCATAAAAAAATTTAGTAAGCTCTTTATGTCATTACCTAAAGGTGACGGAAGCTATTTTTTTAAAGCAGGGGGTTCGTTCCAGAATTTTGCGGAGGGTGCGCACCGTTTTTTTGGCCTGTTTGATAGCTGGGAGATAAAACCGGGAATGAGAGTGTTAGAGCTTGGCGCCGGTTTTTGTTGGGCGTCACGTGAATTTGCTAAAAAAGGCTGTGACGTTGTAGCGGTTGATATCACAGACTATCTGAAGGTAGCGGATATCTATTTGAAGGACGGCCTTTATTTTGAGAGGATTTATGCTGATATGGATAAGCTTCCTTTTGAAAACGATTCTTTTGATATTATTTTTGCCGCGGCTACTATACATCATAGTTCAGACCTAGATAAGACCTTCAAAGAGCTTAACCGCGTCCTTAAGAAAGATGGAAGGATGATACTGTTGAACGAGTGCTTTGTAGGGGTTTTTGAAAAACCTCAGCAGCATCCGGATGATTTTGGCTACAATGATCATTATTACCCAATCTGGCAGTGGCAGAAGGCTATCAAAAAGAACGGGTTTAGCAAGATTAAAGTCACCTTTTTATCTTTTTTAAAGGATTATGTAGCACGTAAAGAGGCAAGAGGGGGTAAAGCTAGCTTTAAGCTAAGGCTCGCTAAAACTATTATAAGAGTCCCTGCTATTGATAAGCTGCTCTCGATTATTCTAATTCCACACCGTATCCTTTTCCGGCCAAGAAGTGTCTTGATAGAAGCAACAAAATAATCAAACCCCTAAACAGCCTCAACTCCGAAACAGTGTCCAAATTACTAGGGAGAGTGTTTTATTTTCAATCGGGACAGTGGTCTCTTAATATAGGAAGTCATCTAATACTCTTATTATGTCACTTTTTCCTAGATTTCTCTCCGCATAGCTACAGAATGGATAGTTAATAGGGTATTTGACTAAGTTTGATCTGACAGGATTTTCCTCAATATATGCAGCGCAATTTAACAAATATTTATCCTTGTTTATTATCTTTGCTTTGAACCTGCCTTGCCAAAGATGTCCAACAATCTTGTACGTTTTGTTAAAATAAGCTGTATAGGAGCGCTGAAGGCACTGCATCAGTTTAGGAAGATTGTCAGGTACGATAATCTCACCTAATAAGTGTATATGGTTAGGCATTAGGCAGTAGCTGTACAGAAGAAAGGGGTACCGCTTTTTGTAGCGGCGCAGCTGATGCAAATAGAATTCAAAATCAGTCTTTTTGTTAAAAATCCTTTTCTTTCTGTTGCCGCGAACATAGATATGGTAACAGCAATTCTCTAGAAGCAATCGTGTTTTTGCCATTTTCTCCTCCTGTTATATTATATGACCACTGTCCTTATTGGTTTTGAAACAGTGTCCTTCACGATTTGGAAACTGTTTCGATTTTTATTAAAGCCAGGCCTTGGTATCAAGACAACGATAGCTTATTGCCTCTGAAACCTCTTCGGCTCCAATCAACGGCTTATTGTCGAGATCTGCTATAGTCCTGGAGACTCTTAGTATCTTATCGTATGCCCGGGCGCTTATGAATAATTCAGACATTGCTGTTTTGAGCAGCCCTGCCGCCCCCTCTGATATCTGGCAATAGCTTGCTAAATCACGATGTGGCAGTTTTGCGTTTAGACTATAGTTGTGATTTTTATAACGTTCTTTCTGTGCTGACCTGGCTTTTTTAGTGCGTTCCTTTATTATAATTGAAGTTTTTTCACTTGTTGTCTCGATCATCTGCTCATATTTAATAGGTTGGATCTCAATATGCATATCTATCCTATCCAGCAGTGGTCCGGATATTTTTGATAGATATCTCTGTATTTGTCCGGGTGAACATGTGCATACCCTCTTTGGGTGTGTCAAAAAACCACACGGGCAGGGATTCATAGCTGCCACTAACATAAATCGGCAAGGGTAGCTTAAGGATGCATTTGCCCTTGATATTCTTATCAGATCCTCTTCCAGGGGTTGCCGTAATGCCTCAAGGACATTTCGCCTAAATTCTGGAAGTTCATCCAAGAAAAGTACTCCGTTATGTGCCAGGCTTATTTCACCCGGACGTATATGATGTGAGCCTCCACCAAGCATGCCGGCATCCGAGACAGAGTGATGCAATGCTCTGAAGGGAGGCGTTGTAATCAGTTCTTTATCAGATAGAAGCCCGCTTATACTATATATCTTACTTGTTTCTATGGATTCTTCCTTGTTAAGATCGCCCATTATGGTCGGTAGCCGCTGGGCTAGCATAGTTTTTCCTGCGCCAGGTGAGCCTATTAATAAGATGTTATGTCCGCCAGCTACTGCTATCTCAATCGCTCTTTTAGCATTATAATTACCTTTTATATCGGAATAATCGTGGCAATCAATACTCAGGTGAGCCTTTTTGTTTTTATAAGCTCTATTATCAAGAGGCTTGGTCCCTTTAGTCAGATACCCTATAACCTCAAGCAGGCAAGAGGCGGCTACGAAACGAAGGCCCGCTACCGCTGAGGCCTCAGATCTATTATGAAAGGGGATAAGGAGTTCTTTGCTCTTGTCTTTTTGCAGTTCATCCGCGACGCAAAGTATGCCCTTTACGGGCCTTAAGCTTCCGTCAAGTGAGAGCTCACCACAGAAGATCTTATTTTCAAGGCAACCCTTGTCAATTATATCCATGGCGGCGAGTATGGTAACAGCAATCGCGAGATCATGCATAGCACCTTCTTTGCGTAAATGTGCAGGAGCGAGGTTTACCGTAATGCGCAGGCTTGGCAGTTTGAAGCCTGAGTTTTTTAACGCTGCCATCACCCGTTTCGCGGATTCCCGGCATGCGGTATCAGGGAGTCCGACTATTACAAAAGACCTGATGCCTGAAGTAATATCGATCTCTACATCAATTTCACGTGAAGTTACCCCGAAAATGGTTCTTGATTGACTCTTTGCAAGCATATTTACACACCCCTTTTTATTAAAAAGCGTCTTTAAAATAACTAATTTTATTATGATTTTTTGCATGAAAAACAACTGTTATGATATCAAATCTGATAAAGGCATCATCCTTGCCGTGGCAATTTAGCCATATCTGTGCCAATACCTTTAATCTTTCAATCTTTAAAGGTGTAAAAGAGTCGAGCGGGTTATGAAAAGAGTAGGTAGATGTACTCCGGACCTCAACAACAACAATGTAGGTTTTGTCTTTGGCTATAATATCTATTTCACCCGCGCTACATCTGAAATTTCTCTCAATAACCTGAAGGCCTTTTCTTGCCAGAAATTTGCACGCGAGTGACTCCGCCTTGGCACCTAATTCCTTTCTATTCATTTGTTCTCCTTTCGCGGGGCAGCAAGAGCGTATTAGCCTTACTGCCCCGCTTATTATGGCTCAATTATCATACGCGGAAAGTATAAGGTCAGAAAGCTTCACTTTCGCGGCCTCATCTACAAGCGATACTCTGTTATGCCATTTTCCATCTTTGCCAAGCTGCTGCGGCATCCCAACAAATAGGCCATTCTTACCTGAAACGATCCGCAAGCCCTTAACAATAAAGCACCCGCTGATAGATATATCAGCAAAGCCCTTTAAAGAGCTGTCTGTCTCAAGCCGATGTATGCGCTCAACCTTGATCTCGATTCCACTATCCATATAATTCACCCCCTTTCTGTATTTAATATTTTTAAAAATATTGCGGTATAGCCATTTATAGTACCTATCTAAAATAATCTGTAGCGATACCTTGAAATTTTAACCCCTCTACTATATTAGACGCTTGAAAGGATGATTTTCTTTCAAAAAAACAAAAAAAGTTAAAAAAACCCGCTGAAATTATACTCATAAGGCAATCGGTTTTTTTGCAAGGAACCTCACTGAGACGATGTTCTAAGACAATCGGTTGCTTTCAAAAAAACAAAAAAAGTTAAAAAAATCAGCCTTGTCAGGAAAACGTCTTCAGATAATTGGTTCTGCAAAAAAGGGTAAAAGTACAGTCTGTTTGCAGATGAATTTATTCTAACTCATTATCTTGCAATATATTGCATATAGATATATTCAAGATTCTTTCCACCATAGCCCTTGACTATATTATAAAATGTGATATACTTATACTATATAAAACAAGTATAAAGGAGTAAGGTAGCTCTACCTTCCAATCAGCGGATATTATAGGTACTATCATGAAATTATTCAGGACATTTTTGCTCATAGCGGTTCTTTTTCAGCTTGCTTTTGCTGATATCAGGCCATCTTTTTCAGGAAATACGGGTTTCGGCAGGATCAGGGAATCTTCACTGCGGCGTAATGACCGCGCATACAATAAGGTAGCAATCGATTTGTTAAATGGCAAGTCACGCCAAGTTTCGATAGACAGGATGATAAGCCTGCTTGAGCAATACAATGTTGTTGAGTTTGCATCTGATGACATGGTTCCTGTAAAAGATATGATCCTGAGAGAGGTGGCGTTTCGCATGTTGAAAGATCATTATCTCCCGCGGATTGATGACAAGATTAAGGTTTATAGATATGCCAATGATGTGCGTAACGAGCCTGATATTGATCACGCGCATAATTACTTGGTTTATCCAGAATTGAAGTTAACAGTGGGCGCGGCTGTTATAAAAGAGAGCAAGCAGATGCATACCCTGTATTGGACTGATATAGTCTCTCAGATATCATCAGCAGTAGAGATACTCTGGATAAATAGGATACACAGGTCAGATATTATCAGCCTCGCGAATAATGACCAGGCATCTCTTTTTGAGGTTTTAGGTGTGCTGAAGAGCAAATATTTACTTGAAAAGTCTGTAAACAAACCCACATTATATAAAGAACCATCAGCTAAGATAGTAGTGGAAGCAACAGATGAGGTTTTAAGCAGATGGAGCGCTAAGGGCATTATTGTTGATAAGGAAGTACCTGTCTTAGCGTTACTTATAAAATATTATATATTATTGAATATTGCTAGTAACCCCGCTGTTATCGCGAGGCAGATTAAACAACTTAAGGATGTTAATATTTTGCATAATGTCCTGATAGAAAGAATTGGCATGATAACTCAATATATCAAGGTAAATAACCCCTCAGATTACGCTGTCTTTGCTATGCTTCAGAGCCTTATGTACGAAATCTCAGATCATGTTTTAAGCTTATCAGGCAATTCTTTAATCGCATCATCCCAAATTAGAACTAAACTAGAAAAGCCACGCTATTCAGCTTAATCTTCAAACCAGCTTTCCGCCTGGATTTTTCCGTTCAATTTTGACTGTCATCCAGATGTGATAATGTCCTATTATAACGTTTTAGAAATGTCCTATTCTAAACGTGCTATAATATCTCCGAAGGGAGGTTATTATGGCTGGAAAGGACATTATCATAATGAAGGCAAAGGAATTTAGCAGGGTATCTGTAATAGGCAATGTAATAAATAGCAAGATCACACAGTTAGAAGCAGCAAATATTTTAAGTTTGTCAACCAGGCAAATAAGAAGGATAGCAAAAGGAGTTAAAGCCCAAGGCGGCATAGCTATGATGCATAAGTCTCGCGGCCGCTTATCAAACAGAGCGACAGATCAAGGAACAAAAGATAAGATATTAAGTTTATATAAAAGCAAATATCAGGGTTATGGTCCAACCTTTACAGCAGAGAAGCTCTTTGAAATAGATAAGATACGCATACACCCGGATACTTTAC
>Ga0307991_1000322_pt1 | contig 35333 bp, 37 predicted proteins | sample EllFjometagen131_FD_203146 | JGI IMG/M metagenome (GOLD analysis project Ga0307991, IMG submission 203146) | Marine microbial communities from Ellis Fjord, Antarctic Ocean - #131 | ecosystem: Environmental > Aquatic > Marine > Unclassified | place: Southern Ocean | collected 2014-10-08 | reverse complement strand
TTTCTAAACTTTTATTTCCACATGTTAAAATAGATAGATTAAGGTGTCTTAGAAGTCAAGGTACGAGCTCAAAATATATTATTGCGAGATGTCATACGATTTGTAAAGTAACTCAAAAAGCTTTGGGTATTCCTGCACATTATATTTTGGAATTTTTATGTGAAAGGTTTGATAAATTAGATTTTGAAGAACAAACAAAAGTGATAATTCATGAATTAATGCATATTCCAAAAACCTTTGGTGGAGGATTTAAACACCATGACTATGTTACAGAAAGAAATGTAAATAAACATTATAAGATGTTTAAGGATAAGAAGAATGAAAAGAAAAATAATTTTGAATTATAAAGGTAAGAAATTTAATTTAGAACTAAAAGAAATGAAAGGAGTATTTAGAAAAGGAACTGGATTAATGTTTTGTCGTCGAGAAAATGCAAAAGCTCTTCTTTTTTGTTTTAAGAAACCAATAGCTTTAGCTTTTCATTCATTTTTTGTTTTTTTTGATTTTATTGCAATTTGGTTAGATAAAGAGGATAAGATTCTTGAGGTAAAAAAGATTAAACCTTGGAAAGCAGATATTAAACTTGGAAAGAAATTTGTGAAATTAATTGAGATTCCTATTAATGAGAGATATAAAGAAATAATCAAACTTCTCGACGAGGATTAGAAAGGTTTAAATATACTTTTAGATTATGATTAGTATAATCTTTTAAAAAGGAGGTATAAACAAAAATGGGAAAAGTAATTGCAAAAGCTGTTGTTAAAAGAAAACCAGGATATCTTTACTATATTGATGGAAAAGGAAATGTTTGTGAAGCTAAGATGGCTAGAGGTGGAAAGAAGAAAAAGAAAAAAGTAGTAAAGAAAAAAACAGTCAAAAAGAAAGTAGTAAAAAAGAAAGTAGTGAAAAGGAAGGCTGTTAAAAAGAAACCTGCGAAGAAGAAAGTTGCTAAAAAGAAGAAGAGGTAATCTTTCTTAATTTATTTTTATTTTTTATTTAATATTTTTTTAATGCTTGTCTTACTCCTTCAACATCTTTAGGACGAGTTATTCCAAACCATGTTGCATTTGTAGGATATAATTGCATTATTGTTTTATTGTCTTTTATGAGATTTCCTATTTCTTGAGGAAGAAGACATTCTATTTTAGGATTGTTTTCATAGTTTTTCTTAAAATTATCTACCACAGAACATAAATTTTCTAAAGTTCCTTTTTGAAGTGCAAAGATATTCATGCTACATTTATTATACTCATTAAGGTTTTGTGATTGAAGATTTTCTTTTGAAATATTAAAATTTTCTTTTAAAGAAATTATTTGGTTCTTTTCATTTACTTGAAAAATTCCTCTATTAACTCCTCCTTGATTAGATAGCACTGTTCCTAAAGGATATCCTACTGTTGCATCTGTTTGATTGTTTTCTAAATGATCATATAATGTCTTGAAGGCTTTTGCACCATAAATATCATCTCCATTACAAACAACAAAAGGACCATTTAGAAATTCTTTTGCAGAACAAACAGCGTCGGTTGTTCCCCAAGGTCGTTCTCTTTTTTGTGTATCAAATGTTTGTAAAGCATATTCTATAGGAATTCCATGGTAATTCTGTCCAAATTTTTGTTTGAAAGGCTCTTTTGTATTTTCCCCCACTATTAAAACTATTTTATTAAATCCTGCAGGAAGTGCTTGACTTAAAGAATATTCAATTAAAGATTCATTATTTGGCCCTATTTCTGCAAATGCTTTTATTTTCCCTCCAAATCTAGAAGAAATTCCTGCTACCATATATACTAGTGCTATGTCTTTCATGTTTTGTGAAATTAAAAAGATTTTATAAATATATCTTGCATTTGAAATATATGTCAATAATCATAGGAATTGAATCTACAGCACATACTTTTGGAATTGGAGTAGTTAAAGAGGGGAATATTTTATCTAATATTAGAGAAATGTATACTACTAAAACTGGAGGAATAATACCAATGGATTCTGCAAAACATCATAAAAAAATTTCTAAACAAATTTATGCTCGTGCTTTGAAAGAAGCAAAGATTAAAGAAAAAGAAATTGATGCTGTTTCTTTTTCTCAAGGGCCAGGCTTAGCACCGTGTCTGATTGAAGGAATGAAATTTGCAAAAGCTTTAGCAAAGAAGTTAGACAAGCCTCTTATTCCTGTGAATCATTGTGTTGCACATTTAGAAGTTGGTAATTGCCGATCAGCATATCCTAAATTAAATGGGGAGGGGATAACTGATGCAAAAGACCCAGTGTTGCTTTATGTTTCTGGTGCAAACACACAAGTTATTGCATATGCTTCTGGAAAATATCGTGTATTTGGTGAAACTTTAGATGTGGGTGTTGGTAATTTTATTGACACTTTTGCTCGTTATGCTGACATTGGTTTTCCTGGAGGGCCTAAAATAGAAAAGTTAGCAAAAAAAGGCAAAAATTTAATTGAACTTCCTTATAGAGTTAAGGGAATGGATGTTGCATTGTCTGGGATTTTAACTAATTTAAAACAGAAATTAGAATCAAAACAATATGTTCTTGAGGATTTAGCATTTTCATTACAAGAAATTGTTTTTGCAATGCTTGTTGAAACAGCTGAGCGTGCACTTGCACATGTTGGAAAAAAAGAACTTTTACTTGGAGGCGGTGTTGCTTGCAATTCCCGATTAGTTGAAATGTGCAAAATAATGTGTAAAGAAAGAGGTGCTAAATTATTTGTTCCTGAAAAATCTCTTTTAACGGACAATGGAAGTATGATTGCATATCTTGGAGAAATAATGTTTAAAGCTGGAATTAAATATTTTCCAATTGAATTAAATAAGATTGATATTATGCCTCGGCAAAGAACAGACGATGTTCTAGTTGAATGGAAGTGATTATTCTATTATAATTATCTTTTTAAATTACTTTTTGATGATTTTATTATGAATAAAAGTAAAAACATAGGTTTAGGGTATATGGCAGAAGTTGAATTAAAATTTGATGTTAAAAAACAGAGAGGAGATACTTTAGAGTTTTGCGAATTTATAAAGACAGTTTATTCTGAATTGATTGGAATACCAAATCTTTTTTATAAAGAAGAAGGAGAAGGCAATCTTTTTTATTTTTCTAAAGAGAGGGATATTCTTGTAAAGTTTAAAAGAGAAGTTGAAAATAAAGGATTGGCTAAAAAAGTAATCCTTAGAGCAGTTGAGAAAATAGCTTTTGAAAGAACAGATCTTTGAAAAAATTTTATCTGGTAAAATATAAAATTTTCTGTATAAATTTGTTTTTATTTGTTACCGACAAATTTATAAACCAATTTAAACCTTTATTCTTATCCAATGAACGTTGAGTGAGGATTAATAATAATTCTCTGTTCATTAATTAAATTGGAAAGTTAAAAAAATGGATGCATACCAAATAATCGAAAAGGCAAGACAAACAGGAAGAATTGAAAAAGGAACAAACGAAGTGACTAAAGCAATTGAAAGAGGAACAGCTAAATTTGTTACTTATGCGACAGATGTAGACCCAAAAGAAATTGTTGCACACATACCTCTTTTATGCAAGGAAAAAGGAATTATTTGTTTAGAGGCAGATAGTAAAGAAAAATTAGGGGTTGCTGTAGGAATACCTGTTGCTGCATCTTCAGTAGCTGTTATTGATGCTGGAGATAGTGAAAAAGATATTGCCAATTTAAAAAATAAATAATTTGAATAAATCTATAAGATGGCTAAAACTCAAAATAAAAAGGAAGTAAAGTCTCAAGGACAAAGTTCTAAAGGTAAAGATAGAATTTTAGGTGAAACTGTTCCTGCACTTGTTCAAGAATTAATTGGTAGAACTGGTTTTAGAGGAGAAGTTACGCAGGTTAAGGTTTTAGTTGAAGAAGGAAGAGATAAAGGAAGAGCAATGAGAAGAAATGTTCGAGGTGCTGTGAAAATAGGAGATGTTTTAATGCTTAGAGAAACTGAAATAGAAGCAAGAAGAATTAAATCAAGTGTTACAAAAGGGAGTTATAGTTAAAATGCAAATTAATATTGGTTTGCCTGTTGATTGTGAAAACAAAGTTGATTTTTCTCAATTAGAAAGGGTTTTAGGAAGAACACTTTCTAATAATCCTGAAAAAGATTTTTGTATTTGTGAAACCTCAGATGAAAAGATTATGAATAATATAAAAAATTATTTTCTTAGTTCTTACACTTTTGGAGTGGGAATTTCTCCTAGTAAAAAAGAAGCCAATCAAATCAAGTATAAAATTAAATTTTCAGCAAATATTTAAAATGCCTAAATGTGTTTATTGTCAAAAACAATATGAATTCCCAAGAGGATTAACATTAATTATGAAAGATGGGACAATTAATACTTTATGTTCTTCAAAGTGTAAAAAAAATATGTTAATGGGTAGAAGAAAAGTTAGATGGTTACCTAAATCAATTAAGTTTAATCCTAAAAATAAAAAGAAGGTTAAGAGAATTAAAAAGAAGAAAGTTAAGAAAAAGAAATAAATTTTTAATCACACATTTTTTCTATTTGCTCAGGAGTTCTAGGATCATTCCAATTATCTGAATTTTGAATTGCAAATCCTGTTGAAATAAAACCTTTTATATTATTTTTTTCACAAATAATTTCATAATCTTCACAATAATTATTTTCGTCACAAATTGCTTTTGTAAATGAATATTCTTTTAGATTATTATTTGATATTTGAGGTTTTATTATGAAAATAGAGATGAAAATAAGAATCATAATTAGCAAAAATAAAACTGTTTTTGACAGTGTTTTTTCCATATTTTTGACGAGTCTTTTTATTATTTAAATATATGTGTGATTTAACATATTTTTTGGTTTACCGACGATAAAATGCTAGAAAGCTTTATAAACCAAGTTGGTTTGTTATTGGAGTATTAGGCAGATTCTGTCTTGAAAACTCAAATAAAAACACTAAAAAATAATAAGAAATATTTAAAAAATGTCAGGATATAAAGCAGACTCAATTAAGGTTTTAGAAGGGTTGGAGGCAGTTCAGAAGCGCCCAGCAATGTACATAGGATCTACGGGAAAAGATGGATTACATCATCTTGTTTATGAAGTTTTAGATAATTCTGTAGATGAATCAATGGCAGGTTATTGTGATTTAATTTCTGTTCGTATAAATAAAGATGGTTCTTGTACAATGGAAGATAATGGGAGAGGTATTCCTGTAGATATTCATGAAAAATATAAAGTTTCTGCTGCTGAAGTAGCTTTAACTAAATTACATGCGGGTGGAAAATTTGATAAAGGAAGTTATGCAATTTCTGGAGGTTTGCATGGAGTAGGTGTTTCTTGTGTAAATGCTTTATCTAAAAAATTAATTTTAACAATCAAAAGAGATGGAAAAATACATCAGCAAGAATATGCAAGAGGGAAACCAAAATATAAATTAAAAGTTATTGGAAAATGTAAAAAAGAAGAAACTGGAACAGCTATTACTTTTTGGCCTGATGAAGAAATCTTCTCAGTATTAGATTTTGATTGTAGGATTTTGGAAACAAGATTTAGAGAAGTTGCTTTTTTAAATGCAGGATTAAAAATTGTCTTCGAAGATGAAGTTAAACTTAAAAAAGAAGAATTTTTTGCATCTGGGGGTCTAATAGAGTTTGTTAAATGGGTAAATAAATCTAAAGAGGTTCTTCATAAACCAATTTACTTTCAAAAAGAAAATAAAGAGGTTGTAATGGAAATTGCAATTCAATATAATTCAGGTTATCAAGAGAATATCTTTGGTTTTGTAAATACTATTAATACTATTGAGGGAGGAACTCATGTTTCAGGATTAAAAACAGCTTTAACAAGAGTAATTAATGATTATGGTAAGAAAACTAATATTTTGAGAAATGGAGATAGTTTAACTGGAGATGATACTCGAGAAGGATTAACTGTTATTCTTAGTTTAAAAATTCCTGAACCTCAATTTGAAGGTCAAACAAAAACAAAATTAGGAAATTCTGAAATTAAAGGATATGTTGATTCTTTGGTTTCTTCTGCATTATCAGAATATTTTGAAGAAAATCCTACTATTGCAAAGAAAATTGTTGCAAAAGGTTTAGATTCTGCTAAAGCTCGTCTAGCAGCTAAAAAAGCAAAAGATTTAGTTAGAAGAAAAAATGCTTTTTCTATTGGAGGTTTGCCAGGCAAGTTAGCAGATTGTTCAAGTAAAAAAACAGAAGAATCTGAATTATATTTGGTGGAAGGAGAAAGTGCAGGAGGTTCGGCCAAGATGGCTAGAAACAAAGAGATACAGGCCATTTTAGGATTAAAAGGTAAAATTCTTAATGTTGAAAAAGCAAGTCCTTCAAGAGCTTTATCTAGTGAAGAAATTACAAATATGATTACTGCTATTGGAACCGGTGTTGGAGAACAATTTAATATTGAAAAAGCAAGATATGGAAAAATTATAATTATGACCGATGCAGATGTTGATGGCGAACATATTAAGACCTTGCTTTTGACTTTCTTTTTTAGGTTTATGCCTCAATTAATTGAAAATGGAAATATCTATGCTGCAATGCCCCCATTATATAGGATTAGAAAGAAAGTAGATCATTATGTTTATTCTGAAGAGGAATTGAAAAAGTATTCTGCAGGTTCAAACAATTTAAATGTTACACGATTTAAAGGTTTAGGTGAAATGAATGCTGAACAATTGTGGGAAACAACAATGAATCCAAAGACTAGAACGATTAAGAAAATTTATATTGAAGACGCTGTTGAAGCTGATCAAACATTTTCAATGTTAATGGGTGATGATGTTCAAGCACGTAAAGAATTTATTCAAGAAAATGCTAAGGAGGCCGAGTTGGACGTTTAAAATGGCAAAAAAAGCAAAAGTACAAACACCTGCATGGATTTTAGAAGGTTATGATAGTCCTGCTGATTATAATAAAGCAAAAGGAATTAATAAAAAAGAAAAAAAAGTTGGTTCTGGCTTAGGATCTTCTAAAACATTAAATTCTGGAAATAAAACTTTTAAAATTAGAGAATGTCCTAAATGTAAAAGCAATGATGTTGGGGTGGTGTTAAGTGGAAGTGATTCAGAAACAGGTGGAGGAAAAGATTGGGAATGTAGAAAATGTAAATGGAAAGGCAAAGATATTATTGAAAGAGATTTAACAGAAAATGAACTTATGAAATATTTAGATAAAAAGGGGGAGAAAATAGCATAATGGAAGAAGCACCAAAATTAGATGTTCCAGAAGAGGAAGTTAAAAAAGTTAAAGAAGAATCTAAAGAAGAATCTAAAGAAGAAATGAAAGATGTAGAAATTTTAGAATTTGGTTTATCTGAAGAGGAAATAAATGAATTAATTGAAAAACTAAATCATTTAAAACAAATTAAAACAGAAATATCTTTTGAAGTTGACGAGGAAAATGAGTTTTTAATAAAATACTTAACTGATGAACCTGTAGATACTAAAACAGATATAAGTGATATGAGTATGAGGGGTTAAAATAAAAAATGGAAGAATTAAAGGCAAAAGAAAATGAAATGGAATTAATAAGATTAGATGGGGCTAACATGGATATTGATTTGGTATCTAAAGATAAAATTCCTTGGAAACAGATGAAATGTCCTTGGAATGAAGTAGATAAAACAGATAAACATAAATGTTGTGTTAAAAATATTTCCATATGTCCTTATTTTTGTGGAATAGAATATCTTGATAATGTATTGTGTTGTTATCCTAATAAAAATAAATTAGTAAATAATAAAATTAAAAAATAAAAAATGACACCCAAAGAACCAGAAAAACCAATAACAAAACATCCAGAGAAAGAGAGAGGAGTAGTGAATACTGAAGTTAGTGTAGAGATGAAAAAAGCATATTTAGATTATGCTATGAGTGTAATTGTTTCACGAGCTATTCCTTCAATTGAAGATGGGTTAAAACCTGTTCAAAGAAGAATTCTTTATGCAATGCAACAACTTAATTTAAAATATAATACTCAAACAAAAAAATCAGCAAGGGTTGTTGGGGATGTTATAGGTAAATATCACCCTCATGGAGATAGTGCTGTTTATGAAGCAATGGTAAGGATGGCCCAAAATTTTTCTTTAAGATATCCTTTAGTTTATGGTCAAGGTAATTTTGGGTGTTTTACAGCAGATACTGAAGTTAAACTTACTGATGGTAGAAATTTAAATTTTGTGGAATTAATAAAAGAGCATAATCAAGGGAAGAGAAATTTTACTTTTACTGTGGATGAAAATAATTTAATAAGAATTGCTGAAATAAAAAATCCTAGAAAAACTAAAGAAGACGAAGAAATTATGAAAGTTGTTTTAGATAATGGGGAAGAAGTTAAATGTACATTAAATCATAAATTTATGTTAAGAGATGGATCATATAAAGAAGCTAAAGATTTAGAATCAGGGGATTCTCTAATGCCATTATATCTTAAGTTGTCAACTGAAAAAGATAAATCAAAGCCAAGTCTAATAGGTTATAATATGATTTATCAACCAAAAACAAATAATTGGGGTTTTTGTCATAATTTGGCTGATGATTGGAATTTAGTAGAAGAAATTTACCAAAGAAATTCTGGGGGGATAAGACACCATATTGATTTTAACAAATTAAATAATGACCCAGATAATATTAAAAGAGTCAAATGGGAAGATCATTGGAAAATACACTCAAACCATGCTTCAAAACTTCATGAAGATGAGGATTATAAGAAAAAAATATCGGAGGGGAGGAAAAGATTTTGGAGCAATAAAAAAAATAGGGAAGCTTACTCTAAGAGAATGACTGAAAGAAATTTGAAAAATTGGAAGAAGAAAGATTATAGAGAAAAAATGAGTATTACTTTAAGTGAAGTTAATAAAAGATATTTAAAGGAACATCCTGAAGTTGTTGAAGAAATTAGCAGAAGAGCAACAATAACAATGACAAGATTATGGAAGATTTCAAAATATAAAGAATTATTTAATAAAAAAATAATAGAGAGCAATAAGAGAAGAACTACAAATCTAACAGGTAAGAAGAAATTTTTAACAATTTGTAATTATTTAAAAGAGAATAGTTTAATTTTAAACAAAGAAAATTATGAAAATATAAGAAGAGATGTTTTTGGTATTAAAAGTTTTACCAGTTGGGACTTAGGAATTGAAAAGTATTATGATGATAGAAATTCGTTGTTGTGTGAAATAAATGGAAATCATAAAGTTGTTGGAATAGAGATTTTAAATGAAAAACAAGACGTATATGATATTACGATTGACAAAACACACAATTTTTCTTTAGCTTCAGGGATTTTTGTTCATAATTCTGTCGATGGTGATCCTCCGGCGGCTATGAGGTATTGTGTAACAGGAGATACTTTGATATTGACTGAAAAAGGAGTTTTGCCTATTGAAGAAATTTCAGCAAAGAAAGAAACAAAAATAAATTTGAAAATTCTTTCATTTGATGGAAAGAAAAATACTGCTTCTAAATTTTTTAATTCTGGAAAGCATAAAACCATAAAAATTAAAACTCAATCAGGATATTCTGTTGAAGGCTCTTATAATCACCCTTTATTGACGTGGATATTAGGAGAAGATTTTAAACCTAAGATTGCTTGGAGACTTTTAGAAGAACTTAAGGAAGGGGATGTAGTTATTCTTAATAGAGAGAATAACCTTTTCTCTAAATTTGTCTTTAATCTAAAAAAGTATATACCTAAAAAAGGATTTAAAAATGATATTAAGTTGCCTTTGCAAATGAATGGTGATTTGGCATTTTTATTAGGGGCTTTAGTTAGTGAAGGGAGTTTTCATAATAATCAAATTTTATTTAATAATAAAGATAAAGAATTTTATGATAAAGTTAAAAATATTCTTTTATCACAATTTAAAGGAATTCAATTGTATGAAAGAAAAGTAAAGGGGAATTGCACGGAATTAAGTATTTATGAGCAAAAAGCAGTTTTGTTTTTAAAAAATATTGGATTGAAAGATGTAAAGTCTCACGGAAAAGAAATTCCTTTTTCAGTATTAAGATCTAAAAAAGAACATCTTAAAAACTTTTTAGTAGCATTATTTGAAGGAGATGGAAGTGTACAAAAAGTTGTTGATAGAAGACATGGTGGAAAGAGCATACAATTAACTTATGATTCTAAAAGTGAGGTTTTGATAAAACAACTTAAAACTATTTTATTGGGTTTTGGAGTGGTTTCAAATAATCCTTATCAAGATAAAAGAAATTCTTGTTTTAAGTTATATGTTTCTTCCAAAGTAAATATAGATAAATTCTTTGAAGAAATAGGTTTCTTTTCAAAGAGAAAAAACAATATTTTAAAAGATATTAAAATAATTAATTCAACTAGGTTAAGCAAGAATGACTTTATTCCTTTTTTGAATGATTATCTAAGAGTAAAATATAATTCTCAGTTTATTATTAAAAATAATTTTGATAGATATAATTCTTTAACTAAAAATTATTCTTCTCTTATTAAAATTATAGATAAACAAGATAAAATTATGGTGGATTGGATATTGAAAAATAAATTTTATTTTGATCAAATTGTTCAGGTAGAAAAGACAAATAAACTGAAAAATGTTTATTCTGTTAAAGTAGATAGTAATTGCCATTCTTTTGTTGCCAATGGATTTATTAACCATAATACTGAAGCAAAATTAAAAGAAATATCTGAAGAATTATTACAAGATTTAGATAAAGAAACTGTTAAGTTTGTTCCCAATTATGATGGATCTATGAAAGAACCATTTTTATTACCGGGTAAATTGCCTGCTTTAATTTTAAATGGTGCAACTGGAATTGCTGTGGGTATGTCTACAAATATTCCTCCACATAATTTAACTGAAGTTTGTGATGCTATTACAGAATATATTGATAAACCAAATATGACTGTTGAACAAATAGTTGAAATTATTCAAGGTCCTGATTTTCCTACTGGAGGGGTTGTGCAAGGAGACATGATTGAATTGTATAAAACAGGTAGAGGAAGATTGATTATGAGGGGAAAAGCAACTATTGAAGAACGTAAGAAAAAAGAAGCTATTATTATTACTGAAATTCCTTATATGGTTAATAAGGCAACTTTAATTACACAAATTGCTAATTTAGTTAGAGATAAAAAAATAAAAGACATTTCTGATTTAAGAGATGAATCAAGTAAAGGAAAAATTAGAATTGTTTTAGAATTAAGAAGAGGAGTTAATTCTAAATTTGTTATGAATGCTTTGTATAAATATACTCGACTTCAAGATTCTTTTAATGTCAATTTCTTAGCTTTAGTTGGCGGGCAGCCTAAGATTCTTGGAATAAGAGATGTTTTAGAACAATATGTAAAATATAGAAAATTAATAATTACTAAAAGAATAAATTATAACTTAAAAAAAGCACAAGAAAGACAAGAAATTGTTCAAGGGCTTTTAATTGCTTTAAAGAGTATAGATGAAATTATTAAATTAATTAAAAAATCTAAATCTACAAAAGAAGCTTCTGATGGTTTGATTAAACATTATAAATTAACAGAAAGACAAGCAAAAGCAATTTTAGAAACAAAATTACAGCAATTAACTTCTATGGAGCAAGATAAACTTAAAAAAGAATCATTAGAATTAAAGAAAAAAATTGAAGAATATGAAAAAATCTTAAAAGAGATTAAAGAAGTTTTAAAGATAATTAAAAAAGAAGTTAAAGAGTTGAGAGATAAATATGGGGATGCAAGAAGAACACAAGTTCTAAAGAGATCTCTTTCTGAAATTTCTGAAAAAGATTTAGTCCAGAAAAAAGAAGTTGTTGTTTCTATTACAGATAAGGGATATGTTAAAAGAATGGATATTAAAACTTACAAGGAACAAAGAAGAGGCGGAAAAGGAGTTATTGGAAGTAATTTAGCAACAGGAGATTTTGCTAAGCAAATGTTAACTTGTTCAACTCATGATTATTTAATGTTTTTTACTTCAAGAGGGCGTGTGTTATGGTTAAAAGCTTATGATGTTCCTGAAGCTGAAAGATATAGTAAAGGTAAAGCTGTTGTTAATTTACTTGGATTAAAAAATGAAATTGTTACAAATGTTATTTCTGTTAAGAACTTTGAGGATTTTTTAATGATGGCAACTAAAAAAGGACAGGTTAAAAGAATTGCTTTAAGTCATTTTTCTAAACCAAGAGCTTCAGGGGTGAAGGCGATTAATTTACCTCATGATGATAATTTAATTGGTGTTGAAATTGTTAAAGAAAAGCAAGAAGTTTTATTGGCAACTAAAAAAGGTAAAGCAATTAAATTTGATGCAAATGCTGTTCGTGCAATGGGAAGGGCAAGTTATGGAGTTACAGGCATTAAGTTTGGTAAAGACGATGAGGTTGTTTCATTAGAGGTTTTAGATACGGAGGCTATTTTTACTATTACTAAAAAAGGATATGGTAAACGAACTTCTGTTCAAGATTATAGAAAAACTTCAAGAGCAGGTAAGGGTGTGATTAATCTTAAGATTTCAGATAAAACCGGAGTAGTTGTGAATACTGTTTCTGTGAATGATTCAGATTCAATTATTATTACAACTGCTAAAGGTATTGTGATAAGAACTTCTTTGAAAAATATTAGAGTTATGGGTCGTGCTGCACAAGGTGTTCGGGTTGTTAAACTTCAAGTAGGAGATTCTGTAACAGATGTTGTAGAGGTTCAAGATTTAGATAATGGTGATGATGAAAATTCTTGTTAATTATTAAGTAGTAACATTATAGGAAGATTTATAAAGTATAATCTATATGGAAAAACATGGATAATATAAAATTAAAAGGAAAAACAATAGAACATGCTTATGGTAAAATTATAGATATTGTTCCAGCATTTTTAGAAAAATGGACAAATGGTAAAGGTTATATTCTTTCAGAAGCAGATATTGGACTTTTAGGTGTTAGAAATTTTAAAAATTATCCCTCAATTCTAAATGATTATCATGGTACTTCTACATTATCTGCAACAAAAAAAGATATAATCAAAGTTATATTATCCTATGATAATTTAGGAAATCACCAATTAACAGATATTGCTGGAAAGGCTTTGGGTTGGATTAATCCTAATGAAAAATTGGTTAATCATGGGATTAATCTAGATATAGATGATAGGTGGAAAAAATTAAAAGGAAGTGGAGTTTATACTCTTAAAAGAAAAGGATTAATTCTTAATGAAGATTTAACAGAAAGTGAGGCTATGAAACATGAATTACTTTTAACAAAATTAGGACATCCTGATTATGTTGATTCTAAATTTGCAAGGCCTATTGAAGAAGTTGAAGAAATAATTTCTGGAATCTTTAAACTTGGAAAAGATGAACATGGTTATACCAAAATGATGGCGCAAAATTTAACTAGTGTTGATAAAAAAGGAATTTTGAAGGCGTGGTGCGTTGGCGGGCTCGGCAATAGGGCTGGTTCTATTGCGAGTACTTATCTTGACATTGACTATAGGCGTTTCGCCTTTTATAGCGTCGGAGACGCGAAAACTAACGCCAAAGGCGTCAATGTAGATAAAGCAAGAAATCAGCTTAAAGAATTAAAAAAAGTGGTAAATGTATCTAATTATCCAATTGAAGCGATAGAAATTGCAATAAATGAAAGAGATGTAGCACAAGAAAAATTATCAAAATTAACATTAGATAAGATTTATTTTGCAATCAAAGGAGAAATTGGAAGTGATAATGAAGATAGAGTAAGAAATAAATTAGAAAAAATTTTAAATTCTAGCAAGAAATCCGCCTCTTTCTAAGGGGCCGGATGAATTGTGTTTGAGCACTTGACTACCACAAATTATTTATCTTAAATAAATAGATTTTTATTGAATTAGAAAAGAATTATTGTTCTTTAACAGGATTTTCTGATTCTTCTTTTTCTTCAGAAGGGTTTGCAAGTTCCATGATTTCACCTTCTTCTGAAATATCTTTTACTTCCTCAGCTTCAATCTCTTTTTTCTCTTGATCACTAACTTTTTTAGTTTTAGCTCTCTTAAGTTTTTCTTCTTTTTTCTCAGGAAAAGGTTTTTTAATTGAAATTGGAAGAACATCTGAATCTAATTCTATTTCTGCAATTTTAAGAGCATCGAATTTAATTTTTTCTAAATCTTTTTCAGAAATTTTAATTAAAAGAGGAGCATTCATTGCAATCTGCAATGCTCTTGCACCAAGAATTCTTGCTCTTTCATATTTTGTAAATTGTTCTTGGGTCATTTTATTTTAAATATTTTTCAATTTTCTTATGAACTTTAGATATAATCTTTTCAGCACCATTAATTATCTTTTTCATATCTTCTACAGCGATTCCTGCTTCATTACCTTTTTGCATAGAGGATATATTATCTCCTAACATTCCAATTGTTACTCTTGCTTCACTAATATCTTCTTCTTCTAAAGTAGGGTCCACAATTAAATGGTCCCCTATTTTGTAATAAGTTATAGAAATTGGAACATCTTTACTTAATGGCAATCCTTTAGTTGTATGTTCTTCATAAAGAACTTTTTCTGTTTTTGGGTCATAGCCTGGAATTTTAGCATTTTTCAATGCAATAACTGCTCCGATTGCAGCTGCGTCAAATAAATTCCCGTCGTGGTTTAATGAATAAATATCTACAAATACAGTCCAAACCTTTTCACCTTCTTCAATACATAATTTTTCAAAATCAACAAATTTGCTTTCTCTAATTATTCTATCTGTAACTCTTCCTAATTCAATTGCAGGGAATCTTGGAGGCCCATTTTCAAATCTTGGAGAACTTAAAGGAAGTAATTCAGCAGTTACCATTAAATTTCCACTTTTAGGAGAATCAGCATATGGTGTTCCTACAGACATTTTAACTCCAACTAAAACTTCTGTTTTACCCATTTTAACTCTTACTGAACCTTCAGCATTTTTAGATACATCTGTTTCTATTTCAATATCTCTAAAATCTTCAAGTCCTCTTCCATCAAATCTTTTACTTTGACCTAAATATTCTATAATTCTATCTGCTGTAGCATATGGGGTTTTGTTTGGGTTATTCATTTTATCCTTTTTCCTCTATTGAATTTTTTAATGCTTCTTTTTGAACTTCGTAAACTTCTTTACAAGATTTTTGAACCATATCAATAATTTCATTTAATTGTTTAGCATTTATTTTTCCATCTAATTGAAAGTGAGTTATTTTTCCATCAGGAGTCATTGTAATTGGAATATCTGTTGATCCTTCTCCTTCTTTAAATTCAGAATCTTCATATTTGTCTAAATCCAATACAAGAGTTTTATCCATCTTTCCAGCAGAAACACTTGTAACTAAACTTTTCATGGGAATTCCTGCATGAGCTAAGGCCATTGCAGCAGCATTTATTCCAGCACATCTTGTTCCAGCATCAGCTTGAATAATATTAATGAAAACATCTACAACGGTATTTGGGAATTTATCTAATAATAAAACAGGTTCTAAAGCCCATTCAGTTATTTTACTAATTTCAGTACTTCTTCTACTCATACCTGGTCTAATTCTGTCTGAAACAGAAAAACTTATCATATTGTAAGTACATCTTATTTTTCCTTTTGTTGGATCTTGTTGATGTTGAGGATGCATTTTTCTAGGACCATAAACTGCAGCAATAGCAATTGTTTTTCCTGCTTGGAACATCGCACTTCCGTCTGCGTTTGGAATAACTCCAACTTTTGCTTTTACAGGTCTTAGTTCATCATTTTTTCTTCCGTCTGTTCTTTTGTAAGTCATTTTATTTTTTGTTAGGCTCCAATTTTATATCATATTCCATATCAATCACTCCTAATGAAATAGGTTGATTATAAAAACTTTGAATTTTTTTTGTATCTGGAATTATTTGTGATTCACTTACCCATTTTTTAGAAGTTTTATTAGTATTATTATTTTTTAAATTATAAATATTAATTTGTCCACAAATGCCTTCTTCTTTATATGAATATATTTTTACTTCTCCAATTTTCAAATTACTTTTTTTATCAAAAACTTTAATTTTTCCCATATCTTGTAATACAAATTTTTCTAACATATTTTTATTCATTTTTTGTTTTCCTTAAACCAATTATTTACTTCATCTGTTAATCCCGATATAAAAGATTTTTCAACAATATGTTTAATTACTTTTTTTGCAAGCAATTCACTTTCAATTGATTCTCCTTTAATTAAGATTTTTCCGTTTTGTCCAACAGTAATATTTGTATTTGTTTCGTCTTTTATTAATTTTATCATACTTCCTTCTTTTCCAATAACTCTTGGGACCTTATTAGAATTAATTTCAAAAATAAGTCCTTCATCTATTCTACCTAATCCTCTTGCTTTTATTGTAACATCAATTCCTCTTTTATTTAGAGAAACAATTTTAATAATCGCCATATCTCCAATTCCCATAACTTCTTCAAGATCATCTTTATTAACATATCTTGGAACTTCAGTTAAAGGTAAGAAAGCATTTTCAGATGAGCCAATATTAATTACCCATCCATTATAAGTAAGCATTTCAACTTTACCAATAATAACATTTCCTCTTCGTGGTTCATAAACACCAGATAAAGGAATTACTTTTATTAATTTATTAGATTCTTCTGCTAAACCATATCTTAGAGCATAGATTTTATTGTCTTTTTTCTCTGTTCCTTCTCCAGGCAAATAATCTTCGCCCTCAATAATGAGTTCTCCCGGGATAATCGCTTTTCTTTCCATTTTATTTTTCTTTTACCTCTTCAGTAAGTGCACTTCCATGAGTGACTGAATTTAACTTGTCATAGAAGTCAATAATTATTCCCGCAGGAACATTGATTATCACTTCTAAGTCTCCGTTATCAAGCCAAGTTTCTTTCCCTTTATAAGTGTTTACTATGCCATATGCTTTACCTGTGTGGATAGCAGGAATAGTAATTTTTACTTTTTTGGTCTCGATTTTAATGGGAATTATTTGACTAATAACGTCGATAATATCATTAATTTGATCTTCTATAGGAATGTTTTTAATATTAATTTGGGATTGTTCTAAAGCACTTTTAATTCTCTCTAGTGAGTGTGACCTTCCTGTTTGAGGGTCTGTAGCATTTGTTGCTAAAAAATCAGCAACTTGTCTAAATTTCTTTTCTTTTGCTTCATCTCTATGGGCTTGATCTGTTTGAACTTCGCCTTGTTTAACAATTATTTTTCCTATTTCAATAGGATCTGTTGTTTTAAATGCAATTTCCAAGTCATTATTTGATGCTCTAAATCCCTTTTTAATATCAGAAAAAATAACATCTCCTTCAACATTTAAAAAATCACTTTCCCCTTTTTTGAATTTAAGGGCTTCTTCTAAATTCACTAATATTTCAAAATCTAAACTGTTTTTTCTAATTCTTGCTGTTGTTTGACTCATTTTAATTCTTGAAGTTCAGAACCTTCGATTCTTATAATTTTATCTTGATTTTCTGTAATATAACAAGCTTCAAATCTATTAATTTTAAAGTTATCCCCTTGTATTTGTTTAAAAATATTTAATCCTAATTTAAGGCCTTTTTTAATTGTTAAATCTTTTTTATAAGATTCTTTTAATTTTTCTTTTATTTTATTATCATTTTCTCCAATAGCATTTGCATAATATTCTAAATAATTTCCAGTAACATCACTCGAATATAATTGAAATTTATTGTTTGTCTTCCCAGCAATCATTAAAGAGACTCCAAAAGGCCTTGCTCCACCATATTGGGTAAATTGTTGTTTTGTATTTGAGATTTCTTTTATTATTAATTCGGTTTCAACAGGAGAATCATATGTTACTCTATGTTGTTGGCCAATAACCCTAGCCTTATCAATTAAAACTCTTGCATCTGAGATAATTCCAGCAATACTAGTAAATATATGCGAATCTATTTCATGAATTTTATTTGCAGACCCCGGAACAATTAAAGGGTCTTCAGTTCTTTTATCAGCTAGAATAAATACACCATCTGTGCAAACCATTCCAAGACTTGAGCTTCCCAATCTAACTGTTTTCTCTGCATATTCTACTTGAAGAATAGTTCCTTCTGGAGAGAACATTGTTGCAGTTCTATCATAGCCCATTTGTTGATGTTGTATATCTGTAGGTATATCCATTTTATATTTTTTTTACTTTATTTTGAGAGATTATAATAATCATTTAACTCTATTTTTTCCTCATTATACGAAATTTATAGAAAGGAGTAGTTTATAAGTTTTTTGGGTTATTTTTATAATTCCTTAAAAAAACATATTCTTAATTTCAGATAAAAGATACTATTATATAATGGTAATTATCGAAAGATTTATATATTTCTTTTAAAAGATTATTTTATGAAAAAGAATAAAATTGTTAGTTTAGCAGGATATCTCTCGCTAAGTTTAATTAGTTTGATTGCAATAGAAGCAAGCCAAAATATGCCCAGAATAATTGATTTTGCTACACAGAAGTTCCCAAAACTAACTAATAAAGCAAAAGAAGTTGTGGGACAAATCAGAGAAACAATAGATTATGAAGAAATGGTTATCACTTCTCCTCCAACCCCTCCTTCTAAACTTGAAAAAAAAGTAGAATCATTTATTCAAGAAGAGAGAAAAAAAGATCATGTTTTAGAAGATGAAAGAACTGCGTGGTTTGTTTATGACCTTTCTGCACAGGAAAAAGTAGTAAGTATAAATGAAGATCTTCCTCTTCAAGCAGCAAGCATGATAAAACCTTTTGTGGCTCTTGCATTTTATCATTTAGAAAAACAAGGAAAATTAATTTATGGTAAAACAAGCAGAAAAAAAATGGAAGAGATGATCCAAAAAAGTAATAATAAATCTACAAATTGGGTGATGGAAAAAATAGGGGGCCCAAGAGAAGTAGAAGAAATTTTAGAAGAAAATTACCCTCAAATTTTCAAAAATATAAGAATAAGAGAATATATTCCAAAAGGAGGAGGAACATATCAAAACAAAGCCTCTGCAGGAGATTATGGAAGATTTTTACAAGCACTTTGGGATAATCAATTACCAAAATCAGATGAATTAAAAAGATTAATGAATCTTCCTGGAAGAGATAGACTTTATTCTGGGGTAAGCAATATTCCTTATGGCACAGAAGTATATAATAAAACAGGAACCACAGCCCATCTTATAGGAGACATGGGAATAATTTCCGCACAAACAGAAGAAGGAAAAGAAAAACAATATGCTCTGATTGGAATAATTGAAAAAGAAAATAAAATAAAAGATCAAGGTAAATTAAAAAGATGGTATAATTCTAGATCCAATCTTATTAGAAGGGTTTCTGGGATAGTATATGCAAATCTTGAAGATTAATTTCTAAGGTCAAATAAAACTAACAATCTCCACAAAATAGTTTATAACTTTGATAAACGTTTTGAGCATGTCTTTCAACAGAATATTCTTCTGCCTTTAAACTTCTTGTTCTATAAGTTATATGTGAAATATCTGGGACAACTGCATAGTCAAAAGATTCCCCTGTTTTTTCTTGATATTTTTTCTTTATTTCTTTATATAAAGCAGTATTTTCAAAATCTTTAGATGTAAAAGTCATTTCATCTATTTCTGGCATTTCAAGATTATTTTCTCTAGAAAATCTTTGTAAAGCAATTTCTGTATTTTCACCCCATTTTCCATCAGATTTTTTATTATAATATCCTAATTTAAATAATTGTTCTTGTATTGCTGCATTTCTAGGAGTATAATGTCCTGAATTATATGCTGCAGCAATTAATTTTACTTGCTTTTCTGTTATAGGTTCCTCATTAGAATATGTTTGATATATGGGTGCTAAATGTCTTTGGCCATATTTTATTGAAATATCTTTGTTTGCATAAATTTGTTCTGTTGAGGGAACTTTTTCTCCAAAAAAATCTGCGCTTTCTTTAATAGAACCTATATTAACTTGCATATATCCTTGAGAAAAAACTCCTGGATTATCATCCCCTTTTAAAAATTTATAACTTGTTAATGCAGCACGACCAATAGGATCTGCTTCAATTTTATAAGAAATAGAATCTCCAAACTTTGATTCTTTATCAATAACTGCAAGAGTTAAATGATTAAATTCCTTTAATTTATTTTCTGGAATATTAAATTCTTTCTTTCTTTCTTGGGTTGAGGTTTCAACAGCATTTGCAAATTCTTTTGAATCTTTAATTCCATTAATTCTAAGAGTTTGTTCCATATTCATGTCCTTGCAAGAAGCAGTAACACAACTTATTTCTTGTTTCATTTTATTATAAGATTCAGGGGTTTGAACAACATCATTAATATATTCACTAGATACAGGTCTAGTAACACCAAATAATGTAAACTCTTCTTTTTTTAAAACTTGGTCTAGACTTTCAACATGAAAAGGATCTTTTTCTCCTGTAGTATAATGAATCATATGTGCAATTTGAGGTCTTGTAACAAGAAGCTCTATTTTTTCAGGTAAAAGAGTTCCATCTTCTGAAAAAAATATTCCTTCAACATAATTTGCTTTTTTTAAAGAACCCCCTTTATCAAAATAAGCATAGGTATTAACAGGTAATCCTTCGTCATTAATTTTTAATTGTTTTTTTATTTGATTTGCAACAGAATCTCCTCCTTCTAAATTTAAAGTTGTTTCTATAGAGTATGGAATAGTTCCCACATGAGTATTTGCTTGATTATCTTTTCCTTCAATTAAAGCTGCGGTTAAGTAATTAGATTTGTAAAAATACATAGAAAGAACATCTCCTTTTTCAAGAGAGACAGGCATAGAAACTTTATTATCATTATAAATCTCTCCAATTTGTACTCTATATTTTTTAGAAAGAATTTTACGAATAGTTTCTTTAGGGGTTCCTTTGTTTTTCATTTCAAGGCTTTCTTTTTTTATTTTAGTTTTTAGTTTTTCTAATTTAATTTGGGCTGTTGTATCTAAAAAAACATTTTTATCATATATTCTTTTTCCGTCTTCTCCAACAATATTTGATGACATTTTCCATGCAGGACCATAAATTCCCATGTCTCTAACAGTAGATATAAGTTCTTTGGAATTTGCTTCTAAAAATTCTTCTCCTTCAATTATAAGAGGGCAAGCATAAGTAGTAAATGAAGAACAGACAGATTCTGAAGGGTTTACTCCTTGTGAAATAACAAAATCTCTCATTTCTATTCTTCCAATTTCTCTTTGGTTTGGAATAAGTTCAACAACATCATCTGACCAAAAGCCATTATTAAAAGTTATTTTTGTAGGCACTTGAACAGAAGAAGATTTTAAAGAGTTTGAAAGTTTTTGATGAATACTTTTTCCATCAAAATAATATTTTTTATTTGCAAGATTAACCATTGTTTCTTCATCTAAAAAAATATCTAAACTTGTTTTTTTATTTGTAATTTCTGCAGATCCTCCGAGCATATAAACTTCTACATTTTTTTTAGAAGACTCAAAAGCCTTGGCTGCATTTTTTCCAAATTTTCCATCTACAACCAAATTATCATTATCTCCTTGCCAACGTTCTAAAGCCTCTTTAGTTCTAGAAAGAAAAATTCCATCAACATTTGTTTTTCCAGAGGCAGTATAAGAAAGCAAATATCCTTTAGACACTAAAAAACTTTGTATTTCTTTAACAGAATCTCCTGTATCTCCATAAGAAAAATATTTTCCATTTTTAGATTTTGAAAAATCTAGGGAAGCGGGGTTAGATATTTTTTCAATGAAATCTTTTCCAGGTAGACCATCATCATCTAAATTATTATTTCTTTGCCATTTTTTTACATATTCTTTAGTAACAAGGTCATATTTTCCAGTTGAAGGTGATCCAGTGATTTTTTGAATATTCTCAACACTTTTTCCTTCATCTCCAATATTAAAATATTTTTTATTTTTAGCTTCATCTAAAGATATTTTTAGTTCAGGAGAATTAAAAGAAACATCAAAACCTTTTCCTGTTAAATAAAGTTTTTCACCATTAAGTTTAAAATTCTCACCGATCACCACCTTTGTTTTTTCAGCATTTATTTGATAATTATTTAAAGAAGATATCTCTCCTTGAGGAACATAATATTCTTTGTTTCCAAGAGAATATTTAACAATACCTTTATCTAAAATATATCCATTTGGAAATTCAATATTACTTAAAGGATCGGCAACATAAGTTATTGTTTTTGGAGCACCTGGAAGATTAGCATTTAAAAATTCTGGAGCATAATCAAAAGCAAATTTTCCTTCTGGAGAGAGAATTCTTAAATCTCCTCTTTCTAAAGTTAATCTAAGGCCTTTTTTTAAATTTATTACAAGACCATTAATATAAATTTTAGTATCTTTGCTTGCAGTTATATCTATTTTTTCAATTTCTTCAGAAAGTAAAAAATAAATTGAAGCGCTTGACGCTTGAGAAGTTGGTTTTATATTTGTATAAACTGCTTTGACAGTAGGATTGTCTTCTCCTTCTAAAATAATTAACTTAGCATCTTCTGCCATGAATTTTATTTGAGTGCCTCCAACAACTTCTTTTATAGAGATACCTTCACTATACTCTCCAATAACTAATTTTGCACTAACAACACTAAATAAAATAAGAAAAATAAATATAAAAAGAAATATTTTAATTTTCATCTAAATACCCCTCATTAAATTTAAATGCAAAAGCGAAATAATATAATTCATTTTCTTTAGAAATTGTATGAACAAGAACGTATGATTCCTCAGAGATTAAAGATTCAATTAGTAAATCATATTCAAACTTTTCTGCATTTTTTTCTAAACAAGATAAACAAATTTCATCTGTTTTTCCAGATTGATTTAAAACAATCTTATTTGCAAATTCATAAAAAGAAAGATAAGAAGATTTTTTTGTAATTTCAAAATCTTTTAATAAATAAGAGTCTTCACCTTTAGAGATATTTATGGGTAAATTTAAATTCGAGTATACTTTATTTGACTCAATATTTGTTTCAACATCTAATTTTTCAAAATCCACATTAATATTCAAATTTTGAGAAAAATCTATACAATATTTAATCTCTTCTTTAATTCCAAGAGAGATTTGCTTTTCTAAAGTTTCTTTTGAAGGAGCCAATATCTTTTTATCTATTAAATAATAAGGAACCAAGACATCATTGTAAACTAAACTATTTTTTGCTAAATTATAATATCCTCCTTGAAGGGAATTTATTATTAAAACTCTTTCTAAACTTTGTTCAAAACAATCTATTACTTCTTCATGTATGCTAGAAATTTCTACCTCAAAACTAGGATCTTTAGAAAAATCATTTACAAGAATAAAATATAAACCCACTCCTGCAACTATCACTAAAGCTATAATTATAAAAATAGTAACTTGCCCTTTCTTTTTAGTCATAATTATATTTAGAAGAAGATGTATTTAAATTTTTATTTTTTCTTTCCTAATGCCTTCAAAGTCCCACTAACATGAAGAACCTCGATTTTTTCAGGCCAAACAGCAAAACTAGCTTTAACATGGTCAAGTGATTTTCTATTTATACACAAAATATTTGTTTTAATCCACTTAGGACTGGCTTGGCTTAAACCTAAGATTCCAATAAAATCTTTAATTGATTTTTCAACATTTGATTTTAAATTATTTCCTTTAAGTAATAAATATCTTTTTCTTTCTTTCATTGATGGTTTAAGCGCTTTCATTTGAAATTTCCGTAATTTTGAATTAATGGAAAATTTTTAATTTTCACTTTCATAAATAAATTAAGAAAAATTAGTTATTAAATCTTATTAATTCTTCTAAACATGGTCTTTATAAAAACGGTAATCCATAAGAAAACTTTTTATTTCAGAATCCTCTAAATCTTTTTCCCCAATAGAATAACTTTCTTTATTTAGAAAAAGGGTAGCTCCAATAGGAATTCTATTATTGAGGGCTGTCAGAAGATTTATTTTGTGATTTGCAATTTTTTTATTTGCTTCTTCAAATTTTTTTTCTGCAATAAGTTTTTGCATGTCTGTAGAACCATTGCTTAAAATATAAAAACATTCTATAGCTTTAATTAATTCAGAATCAATTTTTTTAATTTTAGCAAGTAACCCTTGTTCTATCATTCTTTTTATTGCATTTTTAAGATTCAATTATTTATAAATATTTATCTTTTAAATCCGAACTATTTTTAAACTAAAAAATATCTTTTATTTAATGGGAAGCGATTTACTTGTACCTTTACTTGTTATTGTTATATCAAGTATTGCTATTTATTTTGCAGGTAAGAAATTTGCAGAAAGTTCTTCAAATATTGGAGATTATTTTAGAATCCCCAGAGATGTAAAAGGTGCAACTCTTGATGCTATCTCAAGTTCAATGCCTGAGCTTTTAGTTGCTTTATTTTCAGTTATTATCTTTAAACAATTTGAAGTAGGAATAGGTACAATTGCAGGATCTGCATTATTTAATCTCTTAGTTATTCCAGGAATTTGTGTGTTCCTTGCCCCAGTAGCATTTAAAGTTGGTAAAAAAGTAATTTCAAGAGATGCTTTATTTTATATGATTGCAGTATTTACTTTAATTGTTTTAATTATTTATTTTAAAACATGGGGATTAATAATTGCAGCAATTCTTTTAGCAATCTATCTTATTTATATTTTTGAAATATCAAGGCATGTTAAAAAACATCGGAAAGAAAACAAGCCTAAGAAAAATAAGAAAATAAATATCTCTCGTGAATTTTTTATATTCTTTATAGCTTTAATTGTAATTGCTGCATTTACATATCTTTTAACAAGCCAATCAATAGGATTATCAAAAATATTGGGAGTTTCTCCAATTATTATTGCATTCACCATAACGGCAGCAGCAACATCCTTACCAGATACAATAATTTCTGCAGTAAATGCAAGAAAAGGGAATATTGATGAAGCTGTTTCAAATGTGTTTGGTTCAAATATATTTGATATTTCAGTAGGATTAGGATTGCCTTTATTAATAATCACTTTAATAAAAGGCCCGATAAATATAGCATTTGTAAATTTAGAAATTGTTTTGGGCCTTTTAGGTTCAACAATTTTAGTGATTTACTTTTTCTTAAATGATGAGGTTTTGAGTAAAAGAAAAGCTGCTTTCTTATTGTTCATGTATGTTGTTTTTGTTGTTTATGTGGTTCTTTTATCAATCAAATTAGTTTAAGAATAATTATTTAAACTGCCTAAACTTTTTTAAAGAATAAAAATAGGTTAACAAAATGGAAATATGTTGTGTTGGAGGATTTGAAGAAGTAGGAAAGAATATGACTGCTGTAAAAGTAGGTGAAGAAGTTTATATTTTTGATTGTGGATTTTTTCTTCCTGGAATAATTGAACTTCAAGAAGAACCAGTAGAAGAATATACTGTTAGGGGATTAAGAAGAGTTGGAGGAATTCCAGACGATAGAATTCTTGATAAATTAGGTTGGAGAAATAAAGTAAAAGCTATTTTTCTAAGTCACGCTCATTTAGATCATGTTGGAGGATTACAATATCTTGCACACAGATATCCTGGAGTTCCAATATATGGAACCCCTTTTACTATGGAAGTTTTTAGAGCTTTAAAATCAGATTCTAAAATAGCTGTAACAAATTCAATCATCATAGTTCAATCAGATACAAAATATAAAATAAAAAAATCAAATCAAAACATTAAAGTTGAATTTGTTCATGTAACCCATTCTACTTTAGATTGTTCTTTTGTTGTATTATATACTCCTGAAGGGTCTTTTTTCTATGCTTTAGATTACAAATTTGATGATGCTCCGACTTTTGGAAAACCAACCAGCTATAAGAGATTAGAGGAAATAGGAAATCAAGGCGTGAAAATGGCAATCATAAATACTCTTTACGCAAATAAAGATGAATCCAATGGAAGTGAAACCGATGCAAAACAAATGTTAAAAAAGGCTTTTGAAGAATTTAATGATAAAAAAGCTGCAATGTTTGTAACAACTTTTTCTTCACATATTGAGAGATTAAACAATATTGTTAATTTAGCTCTAAAAACAAATAGAGAAATAATCTTTTTAGGAAGAAGTCTTGCAAGATATGTTGATTGTGCAACCAAGATTGGAAAATGTCCTTTTAGAAATAAAATAAAAATTTTAAAGTATAGAAATCAAGTGAATTCTTTTTTAAGAAAATTAGATAAAAATAGGGAAAAATATCTAGTGGTTTGTACAGGTCATCAAGCAGAAAAAAATTCAATTTTAGATAGATTAACAAAAGGAAGCACACCTTTCAAATTTAGGCCGGGAGATAATTTAATATTCTCTTCAAGTGTAATTCCAACAGAAGTTAATATTTTAGCTAGACAAAAGTTAGACTCTGAATTAAAAAGAATAGGTGTTAATTTTAAGATAAATGTTCATGTGCATGGGCATGGGAGTAAAGAAAGTAAAAGAAAACTTATAAAGTTAGTAAAACCAAAACATATAATTCCTTCTCATGGAAGTCTTGAACAAGAAAAACCTTTAATTGAGTTAGCAAAAGAATTTGGTTATGTTTTAGGCAAAACCTCCCACCTAGTTTCTAATGGTGAATTATTAAAAGTTTAAAGTAGAGTTTTTAAACAATAATTTCTTTGAATAGTTATGGTAAGCAAAGTAAGAAAATCAAAAGAAGAAGTTGATCCACACAATTTTAATAATGATATTCTTGGAGGAATTAAAGCAGCTATTGAAAGAGGAGAAGAGATTAAAGATGCTATGATGACTTTTTATAATGCCGGTTATTCTAAAAGAGAAATTGAAGATGCTGCTAGAAATTATGTAATGGAGAAAAAAGCAAGAGAATCTGGAGGAATGAGTCCTACAAGCATGGCCAGTAATATTAAAAACCAAAAACAAGGGGAAACAAGTTCTTTAACAAAAGGAAAACAATCAAAAGAAATTCAAACTAAGAAAATTATTCCTGCCTCAACATCCATTGGAATTCCAGGACAAGCTTCAGATAAAGAATTAGAATCAAGACATGCGGCAGAGCCTGGTTCTAAACAAATAAAACCCGGGAAACAAGTTGTTTCAAAGTATGGAGAAAAACCTCTAGCTAAAAAAAGAATGTTTGAACCAATAACAATTGTATTGGTTTTATTGTTATTTCTTTTAGTTGTTATTTTAGGATCTGTCTTTTTATTTAAAGCAGAATTAGTAGAGTTTTTTAATCGATTATTTGGATAATTAAAATGTCTTTGATTTATTCTCCTGCTGAGGATTCTTATTTAATGCAAGAAGTTTTAAAGAAAAATATTAAAGATAAAAACTTAAAGATTTTAGAGATTGGAACAGGTTCAGGAATTATTTTAAGTACTTTAAAAGAAATAGGAATGATAAATGTTCTTGGAGTAGATATTAATAGAAATGCTGTTAAACATTGTAGAGACTTGGGATTTAATTGCATTTATTCAAACCTCTTCTCAAATATTAAAGACAAATTCGACCGAATAATTTTCAATCCCCCTTATTTGCCAGAGGATAAAAATAATAAAGAAGACAAACAATCTAAATTAGCAACAACAGGTGGAGAAAAAGGTTCTGAAATAATTAATAAATTCCTTAAGCAAGCAGAAAAACATTTAACAGAAAAAGGAAAAATATTTTTATTAAAGAGTAATTTAACAAAAGAGGTTAATTGGTTAAATTATAAAAAAAAGTTATTAGTAAAAAAGAAATTATTTTTTGAAGAACTTCAAGTATGGGAACTTAGTCTTTAAGATATCCGCCTTTTTGAAGCCCCCAAAGTTTTTTATATTCCCCATTTTGATTTAATAATTCTTGATGTTTTCCTTGTTCGATTATCTTTCCTCTTTTCATCACAATTATTCTATCTGCAGTCATTATTGTAGACAATCTATGGGCAATAATTATTGAAGTTCTTTCTCTAAGTAATTCTCTAAGGTCTCTTTGGATTTCATGTTCTGTTTCAGAATCTAAAGCAGAGGTCGCTTCATCTAAAACTAAAATCTTTTTATTTGCAAGTATTGCTCTTGCAATTGAAACTCTTTGTTTTTCTCCTCCAGATAATTTAACTCCTCTTTCCCCCACAAGAGTTCTTTCTTTTTTAGGAAAATCTTTAATTACTTTATCAAGCTGAGCAAATTTAATTGCTCTTAGTACTTCTTTTCTTTTAGCATGAGGTTTTGAAAAGGCGACATTATTGTAAAGAGTATCATTAAATAAAATGCATTCTTGAGGAACAATACTTAATTCTCCTCTTAAAGATTCTTTTTCCACGTCAGTTATATTTTTATTATCAATTAAAATCTTTCCTTGATCTACATCATATAGCCTATACAATAGTTTCAAAAGTGTTGTTTTCCCACACCCTGAATGTCCAACTAAAGCAATTTTTTCATTGGGTTTAATTTTTAAATTAAACTTTTTGAAAAGATCCCTATTTTTATAATATCCAAAATTTATATCTTTAAATTCAATTTGACCTTTTGAAATTCTTAATTTTTTTGCACCTTTTTTATTTTGAACTTCGTTTTTCATTTTTCCATATTGGAAAAGATCTTGGAAATCAGCCATAACTCTATAATATCCTCTTAATCCCCAAACAAATCCAAACATTGGACCAACAATGTTTCCATAAATAGTATAGACAAATACTAAAGTACCCATTGTGATTTCTCCATGCAAGAAGTTAATCAAAGGATTAATTAAAAGTAAAATTGTTCCAATACCTAAAATTAATAACTGTCCAGCATCAAACCATCTAAAATAATTAAAATATTTTATTAGAGCGCTTTTTGTGTCTACTGCGGATTTTTTAAATTTAGATTTAATGTAAGTTTCTTTTCCAAAATATTTTATTGAATCAATGTTGGTGAAAACATTTCCAATTAAACCTCTTTCAATATCCTGCCTTTTATTATAGATTACCTTATATGGTGCTTGCAATCTTTGAATAGTATAACTATATCCAATAAAGATAACCACAATTATCAATGCCATTAGAGCAGGAATTAATCCAAAATAAGCTAAAGAAGCACCTACAACAATTAATTGTATAATCAGTGGAGTGAAATTAAAAATTATAACATCTGTCATTCCTTCTATTGCACCTGTCCCTCTAGCAAGTCTTGATATTAAAGAACCAGTTTTATGGGTGGTGTGAAATTCATGAGATAATCCCACAATATGGTTAAAATATTTTCTTTTTAAATCAAAAATTAAACTTGATTCAAGTTTCGTTACAAAGTGCTGGGTTATCCATCTAGAAATTGTTCTAAATATAATAACTCCCATAAAAATACCTGCAATTGCAATTAAAGTCGTGATAAAAATTTCTTTAGGAAGTGTTCCATCTACAAACAAAGTCCCATCATCTATAATTCGTTTAAATAAGAATTTATCTACTACTAGCAAGGCCTCTGTCATAAGGATGACAATTAAGGTCCAAGTGAATAATTTCTTATATTTCTTTAGTAAACTAAAGTAAATCCTAAGATTATATTTGAAATTTATCTGATCTTTCTTATTTTTTCTTATTTTTTTTAAAGCCATATTTATTTAATAAAAAGATATGTTTATATATTTTATCAGCGTATGTTTTTTATGAGTAAATCTAAATTTTCTAGTTCTAAGTTTGAAGATTATGAAGAGTTTATGGATGAAGAATCTTTTGAAGAAGACGAAGAAGAATAGTTATCTCTTTATGTCTTTCCAACTTTTCTTGACTTTTTTAAAATCTTTTAACATCTTATATTGGTCTTCAAATACTGGTTTTTTTTCTTGATAGAAAATCCCTAAAGGAATTTTATTAACTTTATTATAATTAAATTCTTCTGCCTTTTTCATAGCTTTTTCAAAATTTGTTTTATCGTGATTTTTAGAGTTTAACATATATGTTTTTTCTTTATATCCTTTATCCAAGTGAAAAACAATACAAGGTTGAATCACTTCTATAAACTTAAATCCTTGATGCTTTTTTGCTTCTTTTAAAATCCATTCAATATGTTTTGTATCTGCAAAAACACGAGCAACAAATCCGCATCCAGCAGCTAACATTAATTTAATTGGATTTAAAGGAGCTTGTTTTACACCTTGAGGCGTTGTTTTATCTGTAAAATCTTTTTCAGTTACAGCGGTGGGTTGACCAATAGTAAGAGCAAATACCTGATTATTATGGACAAAATAAGTCATATTTGAGTTATATCGTGCAGCATGAATTAAGTGACTAATTCCTTCTGAATAAGCATCTCCATCTCCTGAGAAACCATAAACTTCTAAGTTTGGATTCCCAACTTTAATTCCAAGGCATGTTGGCAAAACTCTTCCATGAAGAGAATTTATACCATTTAAACTAACATAATCAAATATTTTAGCATGACATCCTATTCCACTAACTATTGCAAAGTCTGTTTTTTTCCTGCCTTTTGCAATTTCATTTTCGATAAATTTCTTAAATCCAGCTAAGATTTGGAAGTTAAAACATCCAGGACACCATGTTATAGGGGATTTAGTTGAGATATTCATTTTAACCTCCTCTTAATTTCCATATTCAATTCATCACATAAAAAAGGACGAGCATCATAACGAAGAATTTTATTTTTATTATCAATTTTAATCCCTGTTTTTTCTCTAATTAAATTTCCAAGTAAACCAGTCACATTATTTTCAACTAAAATAATTTTTTTATTTTTCAAAAGCTTTTCAATGTCAGGAAAAGGGTCAATATACTTTATTTGTAAAAAGCCACAATTTAAATCTTCAATAGCATCGATAATTGCGCCTTTTGTTGAACCCCAAGAGATAATCATATTTTTTGAATTCTTTTTTCCATAAACAGAATATTGAGAGAACTTTTTAGATTCTTTACTTATTTGCTTTTGTATTTCTAATCTCTTTTTTGCATTTTTAATAATTAACTCTGGCTCTTCTATTGAACTTCCTTCAGAGTTTTGTTCATAACTATTATATCTTGCAAACTTTGTTGATTTTAAAATTGGAACCATTTTAGGTTTTTGTTCTGAACTATAGAAACTCTCAGCAAGATGTTTGTCTCCTAAAACAATTGCAGGAATCTTATATTTTTGTGAAAAATAAAAACATTGATTTGTTAATTCTTCACTTTCTCTTGGATCTCCAGGGGCAAGTACAACCCGATTAAATTCTCCGTGCCCTGAATGTCTTGCTATATTTAAATCTCCTTGAGAAGTATAAGTAGCTACCCCGGTTCCGGGACCTGGACGTTGTGAAAGATAAATAACTAAAGGCACTTCAGCCATTCCAGTTAAACTTAAACCCTCTGCCATTAAATCAAAACCTCCGCCAGAAGTACCAAGCATTGTTTTTGCACCAGTAATAGCAGAACCAATAGATGCGTTAATTATTGCCATTTCATTTTCTAATTCTAAGACTAAAAATTTTCCTTTTTCTTGTTTTTCAGCTAACTCTGTTAAAACAGATGTTGCAGGAGTCATAGGATAGGCATAATAAACATCTAAGCCCGATTTAATCGCACTCTCAGAAATTCCTTGATTCCCATTTTGAAATATTAACTTTTTCTTTTTTGATTTTAATTCTTTTATTTGGCATTTTGTTTTTTCATAACCTTCTTTAGCTAATTTAAAATTTTCTTTAAATCGAGTATATTTTTTCAAACCATTTTCTAATTCTTTTAAAGAAAGTCCGAGAGCTTTAAACAATCTTCCCGCAAAATAGGAATTTTTTTCTTTTCCTTTTAAGATAATTGCATGTTTTTTTAATTCCTTTTGATGGCTTTTAAGAGTATTTTCATCTAAAGCAACCAGAAAATCCATTTTACTTTCATTAGAATAAACAGGTTTGTTTGAAAAGGTTAAAACATTGAAATTATGTCCCCCTCGAATTAGACTTTGGTAATCTCTTGAATAAAATACATAAAATCCTTTTTCAATTAAAACTTTCCCCAATAGATTTGTTAAAAAATTCGGACCTTGACCTGCTTTCCCTCCAAAAAGAATATTTAGTTTCATATGCACCTCCCAAATATGAAACAATCTTTAATTATAAATGTTTCTGACAAGAATTTGTTTCCACTTTTTAATTAATGAACAAACATTTAAATCAAACCCAATAATCCTTATATACTATCACGAAATTCTTATTTTATAAATAAAATGGTTAGATTCGCTCATCTTGCAGACGTGCATTTAGGAGGTTGGAAACAACAACCCCTTCAACAATTGAATTTCCAATCTTTTCAAAAAGTAATTCAAAAGTGTATTGAAAAAAAAGTTGAATTTGTATTAATAGCAGGAGACTTGTTTGATACAGCCTACCCTTCAATAGATGTTTTAAAAGAAACTTTTGCAGAATTTAAAAAACTTAAAGAAGCAAAAATTCCATGTTTTATTATTGCAGGCTCTCATGATTATTCTGTTTCTGGTAAAACTTTTTTAGATGTTTTAGAAAAAGCAGGTTTTTGTAAAAATGTTTATGATGCAGATGAAAAAAAACAAGATGAAATAGAATCAGGAGAAAAACAAGATATAATAAATTTAAATCCAACAATATACCAAGGAGTTGCAATTTATGGTTATCCAGGGAAAAAATCAGGCCTTGAAATAAATGATATAAGGAAAATAAAATTAAATGACGCTCCAGGAATGTTTAAGATTTTTATGTTGCACACAACAATTGATAAAGCAAAAGGGGCATTACCAATAGATTCCTTAGAAACAAATTTACTTCCGCATGCAGATTATTATGCTTTAGGACACTTACATATAGATTTCCAATATGAAAATTTTGTTTATCCTGGTCCAGTTTTCCCAAACAATTTTCAAGAATTAGAATCTTTACGAGGAGGAAGTTTTTATATTGTAGATACAGATTCTGCAAAACCTCTTGAAAAGATTGATTTGAAGATAAAAGAAGTTATACCTATAACAATAATTGTAAAAAATGCTTTAGTCGCAACAGAACAAATAATTGCAGAATTAGATAAAAGAGATTTAGATGATAAGATTCTTTTATTGAGATTAGAAGGAGAATTAGAAGATCAAAAAGTATCAGATATTAAATTTCAAAAAATAGAGGAATTTGTCAAAAGTAAAGGAGCTTACTTTTTCTTAAAAAACACCCACGATCTTAAAACAAAACAAGCAGATTTAGAAATTGAAATTAACGAAAGTGATAATGTGGAAGAAGAATCAATAAAAAAGTATTCAGAAGAGAATCCTTCAAAGTTTAATGATTTAATTTCTTCTTTAATCCACACCATTTCAATTGAAAAACAAGAAGGAGAAACAACAGAGGTGTTTAATACAAGACTTTTAGAGGAGGCAAAAAAAGTTCTTAAATTTTAAAAATGGTAATCAATCGTGAATCTAACTTAAGGGAAAGCCTCATTAGAGGTTCTCGCACCTTAGGTGTTGAATGTCAAGAGATTAGAGGTATTTTACAATGATATTAAAAAAATTAACAATAAATAACATTAGAAGTTATAAAAGTGAGACTGTTGAATTCAAAAGGGGTGCAACATTATTATCTGGAGATATTGGTTCTGGCAAAACATCTATTTTACTAGCAATTGAATTTGCATTATTTGGTTTACAACCAGGTCAGAGAGGAGCATTTCTTTTAAGAAATGGAGAAGACTCTGGAGGAGTTATTATGAATTTTGAGGTTGAAGGAAAAGAATATATTATTGAAAGAACATTAAAAAGAGGAAAAACAGTTTCTCAAGATTATGCTGCCATAACAATAGAAGGTGTAAAACAAGAATTAGCAGTAACAGAATTAAAAAATAGGGTTTTAGGAATATTAAATTATCCTAGGGAATTTTCAAAAAAACAAAATCTCTTATATAAATTTACAGTTTATACCCCTCAAGAAGAGATGAAGCAAATTATTTTACAAGATTCAGAAACAAGAATGAATACTTTAAGACATGTTTTTGGAATAGATAAGTACAAAAAAATACTAGAGAACATAACTTTAATCACACAAAAATTAAGAGAAGAAAAAAGAATCAAGGAAGCAATTGTTTCAAATTTAGAAGAAGAAAGAATAGAAATTATTTCTAAAGAAAAAAATCTAGAAGAAATGAAAGTAGGTTCAACAATTATAGAAAAAGAACTTATTGAAAAACAAAGCATAAGAAAGATTATTGAACAAGAAAAACAAGAAGTTGAAAAGCAAATGCAAGAGAAAATAAAGTTTTCTTCAGAATATGAAAAAACAAAAATATTAATTTTAACAAAAAAAGAAACAATCAAAGAGAATGAAAAATTAATTTTATATTTAGAAAATCAAATAAAAGAATTTGAAGGATTAAAATTTGAAGAATCAAAATTAAATGAATTAAATGAATTAATTTTAAAAAAGAAAATTGAAAAACAAGAATTAAATAAAAAAAGTTTAGAATTTTTAGGACAAATCTCTTCAATAAATGCAAAAAACGAAGAAAATCTAAAATTACAAAAAAATATGGCTAATCTTGAAATTTGTCCAACGTGTTTACAAGATGTAGATAGTGTTTATCGATCAAATGTTTTAAATAAAATTCATAATGGGCTTTCTCAAAATAAAGAAAAACTTCAAGAAATTGAAAGGCAAAAATTAAAACTAAATTCAGAGATAAGCAAAATTGATTCAGAAATTTTGAGCAAAGAAAAAGAATTACAAGATTTAAAATTATTAAGAGTGAAATTAGAGAGTGTAGACGAAAAAACAAAAAGAAGACAAGAACTTTTTACCTCAAATCAAGCATTGGCACAAGATATTTCTCTTTTAGATCGACATTTAGAGACTTTAAACACAACTATTTTTGAATTGTCTAGATTTGATAAAATATTTGAATCTAAAAAATTAGAATTAGAACAAGCACACAGACAAGAAAAAATAATAGAGATAAAAAGGGCAGAAGTTAAAAAAGAAATAGAAATGTCTTCAATACAAATTTTAGAATTAAAAGAAAAAATAAAAAGATCTGAAGAAATAAAATTAAGTTTAAATTATATTTCAGAGTTAGAAAACTGGTTATCTAAAAAGTTTGCACCTTTGGTCTCTTTTGTTGAAAAAAATGTTATGGTAAAATTAAAATTAGAATTTTCAAAAGTATTTCAAGAATGGTTTTTAATGTTAGTATCAGAGAATTTTAATATTAGTTTAAGAGAAGACTTTACTCCGATTGTTGAACAACAAGATTATGAAATAGATTATGCATATCTTTCAGGAGGAGAAAGAACAGCAATTGCCTTAGCATATAGGTTGGCTTTAAATCAAGTTATAAATTCTATTATGAGTAAAATAAAAACAAAACAGATAGTTATTTTAGATGAACCCACAGATGGTTTTTCAGAACAGCAATTAGATAAAATGAGAAATGTTTTAGATCAATTAAACACAGAGCAATTAATTATTGTTAGTCATGAACAAAAAATTGAAGGATTTGTTGAAAATATTATT
>Ga0307991_1000321_pt1 | contig 35334 bp, 28 predicted proteins | sample EllFjometagen131_FD_203146 | JGI IMG/M metagenome (GOLD analysis project Ga0307991, IMG submission 203146) | Marine microbial communities from Ellis Fjord, Antarctic Ocean - #131 | ecosystem: Environmental > Aquatic > Marine > Unclassified | place: Southern Ocean | collected 2014-10-08 | reverse complement strand
GGATAATTCGGTGATAAAAAAAATAATTGATGGCACTAAAACTCGAAAAATAAAGAAAGATAGAAGAATGTCGAGGAGGAAAACTTTACGGGTATAAGGTTTTTGAAATATATAATGGCGAAAGTTATAAGTTATATTTGAAGCGTAAATAGGGACGCACCCATTTAATCTACATGTTTGTTGTTAATTATATGGGTGACGTCCCTATTTTTCTTGTCAACTTGTATCTGATGAGGTTTAGTGATAATATCATCTAATTGGGTAGTATAAGACGAAATTTGCTTTCGCCGAATTACTTTGTGTTATTAGGCTACAGCGGATAAATTCGACCGATATAACTTATGTTCACTTTGTTCCATAAGTTGTGGTCTCATTTAAAGGCTGAAATAGATATTGCTAAACTTGATATGAAGGCAGAACTGTACAATGATACTATTGATGTTGCTAAGATCGATGCATTGTTAGATAAAATGACAAGTATAATGAATGTAAAGATGAAAAACATTGCCGCGGGATACGCAAAACTTAAAAATGATATCCTGACAAAAGACCAGAAAGATAAACTGTCCGATCTTTATAAAAAATAAAGCTGCAAGAAATAGAAGATAAAGGGACAGAGGTTAGGATATAAAAAACAGGATAAAACTCAAGCCCGGTTTGGAAATACAAGCCGGGCTTGAGTTTTATACATATAAGTACGAACCAGCGACTATTCCATTGACAAACAAAAGCCCTGTATTATATTATAATACTCTGAATTGTAGTTGGAACGGGTAAAGTTCTTTCCGCTGTTACGCTAAGTATATTATTACCTAAGTATAAATATGTATTTACACCGTAAAACAAGGAGGTATCTAAGTGGCTGTTACAACCAAAGATATTAGAAATGTTGTGTTCATCTCTCATTCCGGTGCCGGAAAAACAACGCTTGTCGAAAATCTATTAAATAAGGGTGGGGCTATTTCAAGAAAAGGAACTGTAAACGAGGGGACTACTGTTTCTGATTATAATGATGACGAAAAAGAACGAAAAAATTCTATTGACCTTTCTGTTTCCTTTTACGAAAAAGACGGTATAAAAGCAAATTTACTTGATGCCCCCGGATTTCTTGACTATACGGGAGATGTTGTGGCAGGAGTTAATGCTGCCGATGCGGCAATTTTACTTGTGCATGCTGTAAATGGTGTGCAGGTAGGTACGAACAAATTTTGGAAAATAGCGAAAAAAGCAAATCTTCCCGGCATGATAATTGTCAATAAAATGGATAAAGATAATGCCAATTTCGAAAAGATTCTTGAAGGCATACAAAAATCTATTGGGAAAAATTGTGTCGCTCTTGGTTATCCTAATGGCAAAGGTGCAGCATTTTCTGGTGTAGCAAATCTTCTTACAAAAGAAGGATTAGATAAGCTTGAAGGCGAAGACAAAGCCAAAGCGGAGAAATTATCCAATGATATGGTTGAAGGTGTTGCAGAATCGGATGATGCTTTGCTTGAAAAATATCTTGAGCAGGGAGAACTTTCTGCAGAAGAACTGAACAGCGCTTTTAGAGCGGGTGTAATAGCCGGTAAGATCGTACCTGTTATACCAGCTTCTGCTGAAAGTGGAGTAGGTGTGGATGAAGCAATGGCGATGATAAAAGACTTTATGCCTTCGCCGGAAGATAGGCCGCCTTTAGAGATCGAAGCCCTGACTGAAACTGAGGGTGAAGAAATGCCTACAATAAAGATCAGTTCTGACGGTCCGGTTGCAGTACAAATCTTCAAAACCATATCTGATCCTTATGCTGGGCAGATATCTATATTCAAGGCAAAGTCCGGGAAAGCACTACCTAATCAGTCTGTTAAGAATGTCTCTGTTGGTAGTTCCGAAAAATTAGGACAATTATTTTTTCTTAAAGGCAAAGATCAAATACCAGCAGATTCGGTTGTTGCAGGGGATATAGCGGGTGTAGCTAAATTAAAAGCTACCAATACGGGTGATACTCTTACCGATGAAAAAAATCCAGTAAAATTTAAGAATATTATTTTTCCTGAACCGGCTATTAGTTTTTCGATCAAACCTAAAACAAGATCTGATGAAGATAAAATATCAAATGTACTTACCAAATTGTTGGCAGAGGATAAGACATTTCAGTCCGAATTGCATGAACAGACGCATGAGCTGGTAATTTCGGGTATGGGAGAAATGCATTTAAAAACAATGATCAGAAGAATGAAAAACCGTTATGGTGTTGAAGTTGAGATCGGTACACCTAAAGTTGCGTATAGAGAGACAATAACCGCAAAAGGCGAATCTAAGTACAGACATAAGAAACAGTCCGGTGGGGCGGGGCAATTCGCAGAAGTATGGATGAGGATCGAGCCTTTAGCCAGAGGAGAAGGGTTTGAGTTTGTTGACGAAGTTGTTGGCGGAGCTATACCTAAATCTTTTATTGGAAGCTGTGAAAAAGGTATTTTAGGTGCGCTTAAAGAAGGATCGGTTGCGGGGTATCCTGTTGTGGATGTAAGAGCTATAGTATATGATGGAAAAACTCATCCGGTTGATTCTAAAGATATTGCATTTCAAATAGCATCGGCACATGCTTTTAGGGAGTCATGCGAAAAAGCCAAGGCATGTTTACTAGAGCCTATTATGAATGTTGAATTAACTGTTCCGGAAGACAATATGGGGGATGTTACAGGAAGTCTTAGTTCTAGACGCGGCAGAGTTCAAGGTATGGATGCTGAGGGCGGAATGCAGATAGTCAAAGCTATGATACCTTTGGAAGAAATGTATAAGTATGCAAATGAATTGAAATCGTTGACTGCCGGTAGGGCGACTTATACCATGAGTTTTTCACATTATGAAGTCGTTCCATCTGTTTCAGCACAGAAAATAATTGCGGCAAGTCCAAAAAAACATAAAACGGAAGAATGATTTAGTCGCTAGTTACTAGTTTCTAGTTGCTAGTGAATGGTTTGCAAGTAAAATTGAAAGAAGGGGAATATGTCCGGTCATTCAAAATGGGCGAGTATTAAACATAAAAAAGGTGCGTTAGATGCTAAGAGAGGTAAGCTGTTTACAAAGCTTATTCGCGAAGTAACTGTTGCTGCGAGAGAAGGCGGAGGTAATTTGGATGCAAATCCGAGACTTCGTATGGCAATACAAAAAGCCAAAGACGCGAATATGCCGGCGGATAATATAGATAGAGGAGTTAAAAAAGGCACAGGAGAGCTTGAAGGTGTTTCCTATGAACCGGTTTCTTTTGAAGGTTATGCCGGTAGTGGAGTGGCTGTTATTGTCGAAGGGTTAACCGACAATAAAAACCGTACAACCAGTGAAGTTAGAAGTATTTTTACCAAAAGAGGCGGTAATATGGCTGGTGCAGGATCAGTTGCATTTCAATTTGAAAAAAAAGGAGTATTTCTTGTTAATAAAGAGAATACAAATGAAGAAGACCTTCTAAATATCGCACTTGAGGCAGGAGCTGAAGATCTTACTTCTGATGAGGATTTTTTTCAGATCATATGCGCTCCTCAGGATTTTGACAAGGTAAGAACGGGTTTATCTGAAAAAGGTGTAAACATGGAATCCGGAGAGTTGAGTATGGTTCCTAAAAATACTGTAAAAGTGGAAAGTGTGGAAGTCGCTAAGAAAATATTGACTCTGGTTGAAGAACTTGAAGATAATGATGATGTTCAGAACGTATATACAAATTTTGATATTTCTGATGAGATCATGAAAGAGTTAGAAGATTAGAAGACAGTGGTAGGGGCACGGCGCGCCGTGCCCCTACCATTAATTACGAACAACGAAACACCAACAAACAATGAAAATACTTGGCATCGATCCAGGGTTAATTAAAACGGGATATGGGGTTATAGAAGCCGCAGGTTCCGATGATCTGGAGTATATAGAAGCCGGAGTGATAAAAACATCTTCAGAGGCGGGCATTTCAAAACGCGTTAGTGATATTTACCAAAACATTTCTGATATAATAAAAGAGCACAAACCGGCTGTACTGGTTTTGGAAAAACTGTATTCGAATTATAAGCATCCCGTTACATCTATACTTATGGGTCACGCTAGGGGTGTGGTTTGCCTTGCCTGCGGGGTAAATGAAATTTGTCTTGTTAATTATTCTGCAACAAGAATAAAAAAAGTTATAACGGGGAATGGTAGAGCAAGCAAACAGCAGATGCAGAGAGTGGTAAAAAACCTGCTGAAGTTAAAGGAAAGCCCAAAACATTTTGATGTTACCGATGCTCTTGCGATGGCTATTAGTTACGCGCGGATAGAGGGACGTAAGAGATAGTCCATGGTCGATGGTCCATAGATGATGGACTCTGAACGAGGAAAACGTCATTCCCGCATGTTCTAAGCGGGAATGACATGAAAATAATTTTAAATTGATTTGATCCCCGCTTTCGCGGGGACGACAGAGGCTAAAAAATATGATTTCCAGAATTTCAGGTAGAGTTGTTTCTAAAAATGAAGGATCGCTTATTCTTAATGCGGGAAAAATGAGTTATGAAATACTTGTTCCGCTGGCGGTTATGAAGGCTCTGGATAATGAGGGCGGATTGAATGGAGATATTGAGCTTGTTACATATCATTATTATCAGATGGATCAATCACGGGCAGTTCCGGTTCTTATAGGTTTTAAAAATGAAATTGAACGGGAATTTTTTGAGAAATTTATTTCAGTTTCAGGTGTAGGCCCTAAAGCTGCATGTAAAGCTTTGGTTGAACCATTTTCGATGATAGCAGGTGCAATAGATAGCGGAGATGATGCTTTTTTGAAGAAGCTGCCGGGGATTGGGCAGCAAAGAGCCCGATTAATTGTTGCTAAACTGCAGGGGAAAGTCGGGAAATATGGATTAATTAAAGATGAAGGTATTTCCAAAAGCAAAGAAAACAACGATATTATAAGCGATGCAATAGAGGTATTGCTCCAACTTCAGTATAAGAAGAACGAGGCGGAAGAGATGGTTAAAAAAGCTCTTCAAAGGTCTCCTGACATTGAAACAAGCGAAGATCTCTTAAATGAAGTTTATCGTGAAAAAAAATCAGAAAAATAGTGAATAATCGGATAGATTCAAAGGTTTAAAAGTTAAAAAGTTAAAAGGTTTAGAGCTTAAGAGAGATAAAGTCTAAAATAAGATTTTTGAAGAACTTTAGAGTTTTATACTGTAAACAATGAATAGATAACCCGAACTTGCTGCAGTCCACATGTTACTTGACACAGGTGTATTTTAAGAAAGGCAAACATGGATTACGAAAAACGAGAAATTTTTCAGAATAATAATGATAAAAATGAAGATATTCCAAGGCCGGTAGAGTCTGAAGATGATCTTATTCTTAATCTTTCTTTACGTCCAAAAACTTTGGATGATTTTGTTGGGCAAAAGAATGTTTCCGAATCTTTAAAAATAGCCATAAAGGCATCGATGAAGAGAGAAGAGCCTATGGAGCATTTGCTTTTCGCGGGTCCTCCGGGTTTAGGCAAAACTTCTTTAGCGCATATTATAGCCAATGAACGGGGTGCAAAGGTTACGGCAACTAGCGGACCTGCTATTGATCGGGCCGGTGATTTGATAGGTATTATGACAAATCTTTCAGAAGGGGATATCCTTTTTATAGATGAAATTCACCGGCTTTCAAAAGTTGTTGAGGAATTTATTTATCCCGCTATGGAAAATTTTCAGATAGATTTTCTTGTTGATAAAGGGCCATATGCAAAAACTGTGAAATTCAATCTTAAACGTTTTACTCTCATAGGCGCTACAACGCGAGCCGGTCTTTTAAGTTCACCTCTAAGGGATAGGTTTGGTATGTTTTTTCACCTGGAATTTTATTCGTCGGAAGAATTGAAGAAAATAATAAAACGATCGGCAAATTTATTGGGAATACCGATAGACGAAGACGGTGCAAATGAAATTGCTATACGCTCCAGAGGGACACCGCGTATTGCAAACCGGCTTTTAAGACGCGTTCGGGATTGGGTTGAGATCAAATCAGATGGAAATATAACTAAAACAGCTGCTATAGATGCTCTTGCAGTACATGGAATTGATGAAAAAGGTTTAGATCGGATAGATCGGCGTATGCTTCGATTGATGGAATCCTCTTACAAAGGCGGACCTGTGGGCATAGAGGCGATTGCAGCTTCGCTTAATGAAGAGAAAGATACAATAGAAGATGTCGTTGAACCGTATCTCTTAAATATAGGTTTTGTCCGTAGAACATCCAGAGGCCGTGAACTTACAGAAAAAGCTTACGAATATTTGGGTAAAAAAGATTCTTTTCATGGAGGATTATTTTAAACAGCTCCTCGGATAAGATCCAAGATCTAGGAAAACAGGTTATTGGGAGTAAAATTTCAGTTTTTCAATTCAGAAACGTTATTTAACCGTAGCGCTAAATCATAATGACAATAAAAAAATCTTTCCAGATAACCGTAATTCTTATTTTGGGTATTTTAATATTTAAATTTATTTTTATTCCTGCAGTTTTTTTTGCTAGCGGGAGGAAACCTTTTCTTGTGTGTGTAAAAATACTAGATAGCGTTAAGGAAGTCACTTTGAAAACAAAAACTAAATGCAGTATTTATGATCTTGATACACATAGGTTTCTCGATAGATCGTTTTTAGCCCGGTCCGGTACAAAGTTCATTTATCGTCAAGACGGGATCAGGATCGGAGAACAAGGGTTTTCCGCAAAAAACATAAGGATCGCACCTGCGAAAAAAAAGTGTCTAAATGTAAACGGAGTCTTATACAGGGGCGATATAGATCTTATTGAAGATGGCGGAAGTCTTCTTGTGGTGAACAGAGTGTTTTTGGAAGATTATTTAAAAGGGGTTCTGCCCAGGGAAGTTCATCATTTCTGGCCATTTTCTGCATTAAAAGCACAGGCGATCGCTTCCAGAAGTTATGCTCTTTTTAAAATACAACATAGCGAAAACGGAAAATATGATCTCACAGCAGATACATATTCGCAAGTTTATGGGGGAAGATCCAGTGAAAGGTGGCGTACTTCGAAAGCAGTTGATGGAACAAAAGGTATGGTGCTGGAATACGACGGTAAAGTTTTGCCTGCGTATTTTCATTCCTGTTGTGGCGGATATACTCGGGATGCATCTCCCAGGTGGGGTGATCAACCAGCCCCTCTAAAAAGTGTTAAATGCCAATGGTGCCGTTGGTCTCCATATTTCAGGTGGCAGGTAAAAATTCCGACAAAAGAAATAACGGAAAAATTAAATGATTCAGGAATACCTGTTAAAAAAATAATTGATATAAAAGAAGGAGAGAGGGATAAGTCACAAAGACTTGCAGACATCAGAGTTAGGACACGTCATGAATGGTTTGAGATCCCTGTAAGAGATTTTCGTGCGGCCTTAGGAAAAAGACTTATCAAAAGCGATAATTTCCGTATAAAGAAGTATCCACGTTTCTATCTTTTTGGCGGATATGGATGGGGGCATGGTGTTGGCATGTGTCAATGGGGAGCATTCGGGCTTTCAATAAGATTCTGGAAAGCTGAACGCATACTCAAATATTATTATCCCGGAGCGGAAATTGTTAAGATGAAGGAATTGGAATTATCAAGGTGATGAGGGTAGGGGCACGGCGCGCCGTGCCCCTACGATGACGATATATAATTTTTATGTGATTCCCGCTTCCTCCTTCGCCGGATTATTTTATATTATCTGGCTTCGGCGGACATTGAAGAACCTGCGGGGATGACGATTAGGAGATAGTTGATGAAACTAAGTGAATTTTATTATGATCTACCTGACGAACTTATTGCTCAAAAACCTCTGGAGAAGAGAGATATCTCAAGGTTGATGGTGCTGGACAGGGAGAGAAAGAGTGCTAAAAGTCAGGTTTTTAAAGATATTGTCGATTACATGAATGAGGGTGATTGTCTCGTTCTCAATGATACACGTGTAGTTTGTGTGCGTCTTTATGGAAAAAGGAAAACTGGTGGTAAGGTTGAAATATTTTTCCTAAACCCGGGATCAGATAAGCCTCAGGCTTTAGTCAAACCGTCCAAGCGAATAAAAGAAGGGGAGACAATAGAGCTGGAAAACGGTCTTAGTCTTAAAGTGCTTGGCAGGAGTGAACTTGGCAGGTTTGTGGATTTTGATTGTTCCGTAGAGGAAATTTTAAAGAGTGGACATGTGCCCTTGCCGCCTTATATAAAACGAGAGGATAATACAGAAGACGCCCAAAGATATCAAACTGTTTATGCGAAAAAAGATGGCGCTACAGCGTCACCTACTGCAGGTCTTCATTTTACGGAAGAATTGATAAACAAAATTAAGGACAAGGGGATAAAGGTGGTTTATGTTACGCTGCATACAAGTTACGGGACGTTTGCTCCTGTTGCGGTGGAAAACATAGAAGACCACAAAATGCATTCGGAATCTTTTGAAATATCTAAAAACGTGGCTGATATTATTAATGACGTAAAAAATGCCGGAGGTAAGATTTTTTCGGTGGGAACAACATCCACGAGAGTGCTTGAATCTTCAGCATGTGGGGCGGGAAAAATAGAACCATTAAAAGGAGAAACAAATTTATTTCTTTATCCCGGATATAGGTTTAAAATAGTAGATAGACTTATTACAAATTTTCATCTTCCGGAATCAACGCTTTTAATGCTGGTAAGTGCATTTGCCAGCAGGGATCATATTTTTGAAGCATATAAAAGAGCGATAGAGGAAAAATATAGATTTTTTTCATATGGCGATGCAATGTTGATAGTATAGACCATGGACTATAGACTAAACCCGGCTTGTTGAGGGCAGAGCGTTAGAGCTTTAGGGTTTAGGTATTAGAAAAAAAACTATCAAATTGTCATCCCGGAACCGACCAAAGGGAGGTATCCGGGATCTAGTAAGATATTTTTAATAAGATCCCCGTTAAGAATGTGTGGGGATGACGATTTTTAGTTAAAATGTAGGGGCAAACCCCTGTGTTTGCCCTTTAAAATTTAAAGGGGAAAAATGAAAAAAATAGCGGTGTTTTTTATTATTTTGTTTGTTGCCAGTCCGGTGTTTGCCGGTTCAGTAACACTTAATTCTATTTCAAGCGGGGTTTTCGAAGACGGAGAATTTAGAACTACCAGAGACAGTTTTAAGGGACGATATAATATTGATGAGGATAAAGTCGTTCTTGCTGAAATAATAAGTAATGATAGGGAAGGCAGTTTTGAAACAGGGATAGAATATGAAGTAATAGGGACGATGGTGGGGAAGGGTTTGTCGTCAATAACCGTTCCTATTGAAAAACACGGTGAAGAAATTATGACATGTATCAGGGAAGATAGATTCGGTCAGGCAGAAGTGCTGATCATTGGAACTACTTTTTATCAGTATTGCAAGTCTTCCGGCGGGAAATTTTATTTAGAATATGGCGAGGTTTTATAAATCTTATAAAGGATGATTATGGTACAGACTAAAAAAACAAAAATTTTAATTGTTGGCGCCGGAAAAGGGTCGATCTTTTTGATCGATCTGTTCTCTGAAAGCAAGAGCGTAAAAATTGTCGGAGTTGTAGATATCAATAAGAAAGCTCCGGGCATACTTCTTGCTAAAAAATCTGGCATTCCAGTAAGTATGGATTATAAAAGGTTTATAAGGGGAAAAAAGATAGACGAAATTATCAATATCACAGGGTCAGAACGAGTTCAGAAAGATCTGATGGGAATAAGACTCGGTAAGATCGATGTTATTGGATATCCTGGGGCCAAGTTTTTATGGGGGCTTGTAGATGAACATAGGCAGATGGGAGAAAAATTACGTGCAAGTGAAGAGAAATATAAGACAGTGTTTGAGTTTTCGCCGGAAGCTATTGTCTTGCTGGATGCTAGCGGAAAAGTCAAAGATCTAAACGGAAGAGTGTTTGATTGGCTCGGGTATAAACCTAAAGAGATATTAAATAAAGAGGTTGGCAAATTACCTTTTTTTGATAAGGAAAGTAAAAAAATAGCGGTAAAGAATTTCAAGGAGAGAGTTAAGGGTGAAAATATTGGACCGTATGAAATCGATTTTATCTCAAAAAAAGGAAAAAGACGCGTAGGAAGATTATATGCTACATTGATCAAAGATGATCGCGGCAAAGTGTTAGGTGATTTAGTTGTTATAAGTAATGTTACGGATAAGCAAGAAGCTGAAGAGAAATTAATAAAAAGCGAGATGAAATATAGGACTTTTTACGGGGTTTCAAGTGATGCTATAATGACACTTGAGCCATTCGGTAAATTTTTAGAAGCAAACCTAGCAACTTTAAAACTTTTTGGATGCAAAAAAGAAAGTGAATTTGTTTTAAAATCCCCGGCGGCATTTTCTCCCAGATATCAATTGGACGGACAGTTATCGTCAGTAAAAGCAAAAAAGGTTATGCAGAAAGCCATGGATGAAGGGTCGCATTTATTCGAATGGCTACATAAAAAAAAGAATGGTAAAGAGTTTTCTGCAACAGTTCTGTTGACAAAAATGAAAATTCAGGGTAAAGAAGTTTTGCAGGCAACAGTCAGGGATGTAACAGAGAAAACTCGGGCTGAAAACGAGTTAAAACGGCTGAAACAGCAGGTTGAATATATTCTCGGGGCCACAAAAACCGGGCTTGATATCATAGACAGGCAATATAATATCCATTATGTCGACCCTGAATGGATGAAAATTTACGGTGAACCTAAGGGGCGAAAATGCTACGAATATTTTATGGGAAGAAAGAAAAAATGTTCAAGTTGCGGTATAGGTATTGCTTTAAAAGAAAAGAAAGCGGTTGTTTCTGAAGAAGTTCTAACTAAAGAGAATAATAGGATAGTGCAGGTTACTACAATTCCCTATAAAAATGAGGACGGAGAATGGCTTGTTGCCGAAGTAAAAACTGATATAACGGAGCGAAAAAAAACCGAAAAAAATATACAAAGGCAGAAAGCTCTGTTGGATAATGTTATCTCGCATATTCCTCATTTTGTTTTCTGGAAAAACAAGGATTTGGAATATCTGGGATGCAATGAAAATTTTGCACGAGTTGCCGGGGTGAAAAGTCCGGAGGATATTAAAGAGAAAACTGATTATGATCTTGCCTGGAAAAAAGAAGAGACGGAGTATTTTAGAAAGTGCGACAATATTGTACTTAAGACCGGAGAACCAATGCTTGACATCGAAGAGTCTCAGCTTCAGGCGAATGGAAGGGAGGCGGTTCTCTTGACCAGCAAGGTTCCCGTTAAGGATGCTGACGGTAAAGTTACAGGTATTCTGGGGATTTATTCAGACATTACTGAACGTAAAAACACAGAAAATAACTTGAGGAATTCAGAAGACCGATATCGAACCATATTCGAGAATACCGGAGCGGCTATGGTTATACTGGAAGAAAATATGGTAGTATCAATGATGAATGCGGAATTTGAAAAACTTTTTGGATATAAAAAAGAAGAAATAGAAAATAAAAGGACATTTTTAGAGTTTATTGAAGAGGAATATGTCGATGCAGTGGTGGGGTACCATAAGCTTAGAATGCTTGATCCGGGTGCCACTCCCAGGAATTATGAAATAAAATGTATCGATAAAGATGGGAAAATAAGAGATGTTTATCTGACGATCGATATTATTCCTACAACAAAAAGAAGCGTGGTTTCATTGTTGGACATAACGGAATTAAGACGTAAAGAGATAGAGCTTAACAAACAGAAGGAGCTGCTTAATAATACTAACCAGGCTCTTGAAAACAAACTTAAGGAATTGCAGGAAGCCGCTGGGCATATTAATAAATTGGAAGGCTTGGTGCCGATTTGCGCTAAATGCAAAAAGATGAGACTTGAAGATCATGATCCTAAAGATGTAAGATCATGGGTTCCTTTGGAGAAATACATATCTGAAAGAAGTGATGCCAGTTTTACTCATGGGTTATGTCCGGAGTGCCTTGATGAAGTGTACGGAAAAAAAGGTAGAAAAACTAAGAAAAAAACAAAAAAAAGAAAATAAAAAACTTTCAGAACATAGGGGGTTTACAATTTGCCGCCAATAGTGATAGAATAATTAAGTGGGGTGTCGGTTCGGGAGGTGTGTCGTGAAGAAGAAAATACTTGCGATTGATGATGAAAAAAGTTTTCTAGAAACTTTGAAAGATATATTGGAACCCGAAGGGTACGAAGTCCAGACTTTATCAGATCCAGTAAAAACGGAAAAATATATAAAGAAGTTTAATCCGGATCTTTTAATATTGGATGTTCTGATGCCTGTAAGATCTGGATTTAATGTTGTTGAGGAATTCCGAGAAAAAGGGCTTTATCAAGATCTGCCTAAAATATTTTTGACCTGTTTGGATGATAGTGTGGAAAGGATGACGGCAAAAGCTTGCGGGGTAGGAAAGTACATTGTAAAACCTTTTGAACCGGAAAAGTTTATTGATATTGTAAATAGTTTTTTTTGAAAATAAAAAGGAAAATGGTGGAATTTGATGGCGACGAATAAGAAGGTAGTTATAGCCGATGATAACAAAGAGATTTGTGATCTAATTGTTGATATTCTGGGGGGATCGGGGTTCAGCGTGGATTCGGTTTATAACGGATATGAGCTTTTGACGTATCTTGAAAGTAATAATCCATCAGTTATTATTCTGGATCTTATGATGCCGGAAAAAAATGGTCTGTCAATTTTTGATACGCTTAAACAAGTTTCTCCATATTCCCGTATAATTATTTATACAGGGTATCGTGAATATCAGGGCAGTATTTATGCTAGGACGGCAGATCGTTTTTTTGTTAAGGGAGAGAATATAGACGATTTGATCTCTGCTGTTGAAGAGCTTTCCTGAAACAGTCTTTAGTTGTGTTTTGTGACAGTAGTAGGGGCGGGTTTTAAACCCGCCCCTACAATTTTTTAAAGAAGAGAAAAATGGAATTTAATATAGAGCATAAAGACAAAAGCACAAAAGCACGATGCGGTAGGCTTATTACTAGCCATGGAGAAATGTCTACGCCGGTTTTTATGCCTGTAGCTACACAGGCTACAGTCAAGGGAGTTTCTAATAGCGACCTTGATATGGCAGGTGTAGAAATGATCATATCCAACACATATCATCTTTATTTACGTCCCGGTATGGATATAATCAAAAAAGCAGGTGGATTGCATAAGTTTATGGGATGGGACAAACCTATTACAACAGATAGCGGGGGTTTTCAGGTATTTAGTTTGGCGGATTTGCGTAAGATCAGTGAGGAGGGGGTAGAGTTTCAGTCTCATATTGATGGGTCACGGCACTTATTTACTCCGGAGAATGTAATCGATTTTCAGCTTTGCTTGGGCAGTGACATTATAATGCCTCTTGATGAATGTGTGCATTATCCTGCTGCCAGAGATTATGTTGAGGATTCTGTAGATCTTACTGTAAGATGGGCCAAAAGGTCTAAGGAACAATTCGAAAAGAATAATAAAAATTCAGCATTGTTTGGCATTGTGCAGGGTAGTACTTATAAAGATTTGCGGAAGAAATGTACTGAAGAGCTTGTAAAGATCGATATGGATGGATATTCCCTTGGAGGAGTAGGTGTGGGGGAACCAGTGGAGCTTATAAACGAGATAACAGATTATACAGCGTCATTATTGCCGGAAAATAAAATAAAATACCTTATGGGTGTAGGGTCTCCTCCGGATATGCTGGAAGCTGTTGCCAGTGGCATAGATATGTTTGATTGCGTTATTCCTACCCGTAATGGACGTAATGGGCAGGCTATGACATTTGATGGGAACATACAGGTTAGGAATGCACCTTTTAAAGCAGATTTTATGCCTATTGATTCTTCTTGTCAGTGCCATACCTGTAAAAACTATACAAGAGGGTATTTAAGACATCTTTTCAATACGAATGAGATGCTTGGTCCAAGACTTGTTTCAACACATAATATACATTTTTATGCTCAATTGATCAAATTTACGCAACAGGCTATTCGTGAGGGAAGATTTACGCGATTTAAGAACGATTTTACAAAAAGATATAGTGACAATTCATAGCTAGTAAGCTATAGTTTATAGAATAGTTTATTCCAGCTTGCCATTAGGGTCACATATATGTATAATTGTTTTAGTTTTTTATAAATGTTATCAAAATAAAGAAAGAAGGAAAAATATGTTTACACTAGCTTTCGCACAGACGGCGTCTTCGGGGCAGGTATCGGCGCAGCAAAGTCCTTTGATGAGTCTTATGCCTCTTGCTCTAATTTTTGTCATATTTTATTTTCTCCTGATCAGGCCTCAGAAAAAGACCCAGCAGGAACATAAAAAAATGGTTGAGGAATTAAAGAAAAATGATGAAGTTGTTACGACTGGAGGAATACATGGAACGATAGTAAACCTTCAAAATGATTTGATTACTTTGAGAGTTGATGAGAACGTTCGGATAAAGGTACAAAAAGGACATATTGCAAGATTGAAAAAAGCTTAAAGCGCAGGTTTTAGGTATTAGGTTATAGGTATTAGGTTGTTGACCTATAAAGGGAGAGAGCTTTTTAAAACACTTAAAACCTTTTAGAAACAAAGATATTATTAAACAATGAAAGTGAGAAAATATGCAGAAGAATCTTAAATGGAAAAGTATACTGGTTATTCTTGTTGCCGGGCTTGCTATTTACTTATCTTATCCTCCGCTTGACATTCAAGATGAAGCTGGAAATGTTATAAAAGAAGGTAAGTTAAATCTCGGTCTGGATCTGTTAGGCGGTATGCATCTGGTGATGGAAGTTGATACGTCAGGGTTATCTCCGAAAGAAGCAAAAGATGCGCCCCAGCGGGCTTTGAAGGTTATTCGTAACAGAATTGACCAGTTTGGAGTGCTTGAGCCTGTTGTGCAGCCAGTTACCGGTACAAATCGACTCTTAATACAACTGCCTGGAATAACTGACAGGGATAGAGCTAAAGAAATAATCGGACGTACAGCACATCTTGAATTTAAAATTGTTTCTGATAATACTGAACTTTTGAAAAAAGCTATCGACGGAGAACCAACACCGGGGTATCAGATAAAGGAGATCAAGGATAGAGAAGAAAAAACGTCAAGAATCCTTGTCGAAGAAAAGGCTATCTTAACAGGAGATATGCTTACTGATGCGAGTACGGAATTTAGCCAGCAGGGTTTTGGGCAGCCGTATGTATCTTTGGAATTCAATGATGATGGTGCTGATATTTTTTCACAGGTTACTAATGATAATGTCGGGAAAAGACTGGCTATAGTTCTTGATGGCGAAGTCTATACTGCGCCATTTATCAGAGAAAGGATTCCTTCGGGACGAGCACAAATAACAGGAAATTTTTCTGTACAGGAAGCAAAAGATATTTCACTTATTTTAAGAGCGGGTGCTTTGCCGGCACCGGTTACCATAATTGAGGAAAGAAGTGTAGGGCCAGCTCTGGGGAAAGATTCCATACAGAAGGGTATTAACGCAATACTTATAGGGGGTTTATGCGTTCTGATGTTCATGGCGATATATTATCTATTTGCTGGAATAGTTGCCGATTTCGCTCTTGTTCTGAATATTATGATCATTACCGGGGCATTATCATATTTTGGAGCAACATTGTCGCTTCCAGGTATTGCCGGATTAGTTCTGACTATTGGTATGGCAGTGGACGCCAATGTTCTTATTTTTGAAAGAATAAGGGAGGAATCCAGATTGGGGAAGGCTTTAAGAGCTTCGATCCATGCTGGATATGACAAAGCTTTTTGGACAATACTTGATGCGAATGTTACGACTTTAATTACAGCTCTTATCCTTTTTCAGTTTGGAACAGGCCCCATCAGAGGATTCGCGACAACTTTGAGTATTGGTATACTTGCGAGCATGTTCACCTCATTAGTGGTTACCCGTTTAGTTCTTGATCTTTTAACGATTAATAATCAAAAACTCAAAAAAATTCCAATGATGCAGTTTTTTAGTCAACCAAACATTCCATTCGTAAAAATGAGAAGGATTGCCTATATGGTATCTTTGGTTGTCATTGTTACTGGAATGGGAATTTTTGTGCAGAGGGGAATAAAAAATTACGGTATCGATTTTACCGGTGGAACCATGCAGCAGTTTAAATTCAAAGACGCGGTAGATATAAGTGAAGTCAGATCTGCGTTGACAGAGATAGGGCTTGGAGAATCTGCTATACAGCAGTTCGGTGAGGGCAAAGAATTTATTGTAAGATCTTTTGGGGATAATACAAAAAAAATAGCAATGTCTTTTGACGAAAAGTTCGGATCCGGTTCTTTTGATGTTTTAAGAGAAGAATCTGTTGGCCCTGCTGTAGGCGCGGACTTGCGCCGTGCAGCGATAAAGGCGCTTATTTTTGCGATGATAGGGATATGTATTTATATTTCTATACGATTTGAATTCAGGTTTGCTATAACAGCTATTGTAGCTCTTTTGCATGATGTCATGGTTGCGATCGGTATGATCGCACTAACCGGCAGGGAAATATCGCTGCCTGTCATTGCCGCACTATTAACAATAGTGGGTTATTCTATAAATGATACCATTGTATTGTTTGACAGGATAAGAGAAGATAGAAAATTTATGCGGAAAGCATCTACTGAAGAAATAATTAATACGAGTATTAACCAGACGCTTTCGCGTACTGTGCTTACATCGTTAACAACTTTATTTGTTGTTATTGCACTTTTTGTTTTTGGCGGTAAAGTTATTAACGACTTCTCTTTTGTTCTGCTAGTAGGTGTAATTGTGGGTACGTATTCATCTATATTTATTGCGAGTCCCTTGCTTATTGACTGGCCGACGCGCAGAACGGTAAAAAGATAATATCTACTAATTCGCAAGGCAAAAGCAGTTTTTATCTTATGATATATAGAGGCATTTATTAAAATGCCTCTATATATCTTCCCACGTAGGAAATTTATGAATTTTGAAAAAAACTATAAACTGGGTGAGAAAGCTTCTATTTTTGGTATAGCAGTGAATCTTTTACTTTTTTTAGTGAAATTTTCAGCCGGTATTTTTGGAAGATCACAGGCGATGATAGCTGATGCTTTTCATACGGCAAGTGATATTTTAACCAGTGTTGTAGTGCTTGTAGGGTTTAAAATAGCGCGTAAACCTGCTGATAGTCATCATCCTTTTGGGCACGGTAAAGCCGAATCTATTGCGGCAAAAATAGTGTCGTTGGTATTGATAACTGTAGGGTTAAAGATAATGTGGTCGTCTTTTACGGTTATGACATCAGGCAATATTCCTACCCCGGAAAATATTGTAATGGGAGTTGCTTTGCTTTCAATAATTGTCAAAGAGGCCTCTTACAGATATGTTATTAAAAAGAGCCAAATCATTAACAGTGTTTCCCTCAAGGTAGACGCTTGTCATCACAGAAGTGATGCTTTTTCATCTATAGCGGTTCTTGTAGGGGTAGCGGGTGCTAAATTTCTAAGTCCTCTGCTAGATCCAATGGCAGGAATAATTGTGGCGGGATTTATCGTAAAAATGGGATGCGAGGCTTTTCATGCTGCTTATGATGAGCTAATGGATTCCGCTCCGGCAGAGGAATTTAAAGAAGCGGTTCTCAAAGCTGTTGAGGATGTTGAAGGATTAATATCTGTTAAAGATCTCAAGATAAGAAAAAATGGAATTGAATTTTTCGTTGATATGATCATAGGGGTTGATGGGAATAAAAGTGTAGAAGAGGGACATCTGGTAACAGTTAGAATAAAAAGAAATTTGATCAGGGCACTGTCTAGTATTAAATATGTAAATGTACATGTTGAACCAGTGTAGTTTAGGTTCTAGGTTTTAGGTGTTAGGTTTTAGGGATTTAGGAGATATAATGAAATGGGAAATTTGTGAACCAAATGAGAGATTGCAACAGTTGCTATTCAAGGAGTTAAGTATATCGCCGGTAATTGCTCAGCTTTTAATTAATCGAGGAATAAGAGCAGTAAAAGATGCACGTGATTTTCTCTTTGGTGACCTTACTTTTTGTCATGATCCATTTTTGATGAAGGGAATGAAGGCTGCTGTTCCCAGGATCAAAGAAGCTATTTCTAAAAAAGAAAAAATAATGATCTATGGCGATTATGATGTTGACGGGGTTACTTCCGTAGCCGTTCTTGCATCGGTATTATCTCTTATGGGCGCGGACTATGAGACATTTATTCCCAATCGTATGGAGGATGGGTATGGATTAAATATAACTGCAGTTACCAATGCCCGGGATAAAGGTGTTAAACTTTTGATAACAGTAGACTGTGGAATTAATTCTGTAAAAGAAGTTGAATGTGCAAATGAATGCGGTATTGATGTTATTATTACTGACCATCATGTTGTGAAAGCGAGAAAACCCCCTCCTGCATATGCTATTATTGATCCGCACCAGTCTGATTGCGAATATCCATTTAAGAATCTTGCGGGTGTTGGTGTTGCTTATAAATTGGCAAGGGCACTGGTTAGCGAAGAGGAAGAACAAATTGATGCGGAGCTTGACATGGTTGCTCTGGGAACTATTGCCGATATTGTGCCACTTAATGGTGAAAATCGTATTTTGGCAAAAGCTGGTTTGAAAAAGCTACGGTCCGGGAAAAGAGCCGGAATAAAGGCTTTACTGGATGTTGCGAGACTGGATCCGGAAAAGCTGACCTGCAGGCATATAGGTTTTGTGTTGGGTCCGCGTATTAATGCTATGGGACGTATAAGTTCTGCGGATATAGCGCTGGATCTATTGATGTCTCGAGATAGTACTCAGGCTCGTGAAATTGCTCAGATCCTGGATCAGGAAAATAAAAACCGTCAGGGTATTGAAAAAGATATATTAAAGCAGGCTCTTGAAATGGTTAAAGAGCAGCTTGAGCCTGAAAAACAAAATATTATTGTTCTAGCGGATGAGTCTTGGCATCCAGGGGTTATAGGGATAGTTGCTTCAAGGATCACTGAGTCGTATAATCGTCCCGCAATTTTAATAGCACTTGAAGGAGAAGATGGTAAAGGGTCCGGTAGAGGCATAGATGGTTTTGATCTCTTCGGGGCGATACAGATGGCCGGGGAGCATTTGGAAGATTTCGGCGGTCACAAACAAGCCTGTGGTTTGAGGATCAAAAAAGATAAAATTAATCTTTTCAGAAGTGCTTTAAATGAAAGATCCGAAGAGGTGTCAGAAACAGAAAAAGCGCCTTGTAAAAAGCTATATATTGATCTGTGCCTTCCGTTTTCTCATATTAATTTAAAGCTTGCTAAAGAGCTTGATCTGCTTATGCCGTATGGTCCGGAGAACGAAACGCCGGTATTCTGTTTAAGGGGGTTAAGAGTGAATACTGCTCCTAAAAATATAGGAAAAAATGGAATGAAGTTTTATGTTTCCTGCGGCAATATTACCGGCGAAGCTCTGACTTTTAAAAAAGATCTTTTTACTAAACCCAGAATAGGTGATATTGTCGATCTAGCATTTACGCTTTCCGTAAATACCTGGAATGGTGTAGATTCGGTGCAGATGACCCTTAAGGATCTTCATATCATATAGACCATAGACAGTAGACCGTAGACCAAACTTGGCTTGTCGGGGGCAGAGCGTTAGAGCTTTAGGGTTTAGGTGTTAGAAAAAAACTATCAAATTGTCATCCCGGAACCGATCAAAGGAAGGTATCCGGGATCTAGTAAGATATTTTTATATGATTCCCGCTAGGAACATGCGGGAATGACGTTATTGTTTTCGCACAAAAAAAGACCGGAGTTTAAACTTCGGTCTTTTTTTCTCTAGTCTATAGTTTCTAGTCTAGTGTCTAATTATGCTGCTTTTGTAATTTTCCCTGCTTTCAGACATTTTGCGCAGACTCTAACTTTCATTTTTTTACCGTCAATAAGTGCGTTGACTGGCTGTAGATTAGGGAGAAATCTTCGTAAAGTTCTTCCGGTTATTCTCTGGCCTACACCGCCCTTACTTTTTGCCATACCTCTTCGGGCTACAGTGTTCCCGGTAACGGGTTTTTTTTTGCATATATAACATTCTTTTGACATATATTATCCTTTCTATTAGAGTTCCTTCACCGCCTTTGGCGGTTCAGGACTAATAAGCATATAATTTGTACACCTTTACAGCCGTATAAATTATATGCTTATTAGCTTTTGACATTGGTAAACCTTTCTCTTATAATTAAATAGGTATATTATTGATGAACTTTCGCTTTGGCGGGTATAACACCAAATACAGGTGCAAATCTTATCATATAAGAAAACAATATGCAAGCAAAAAAGCCTAATCAGGATGTTCCCGTAAGATATGTTAGGGGCGTGGGACCTGCTAAATCCCGGAATTTTGAGAAACTGGGAATTATGACGGTTTCGGACCTTTTTTATTATCTTCCCAGGCGGTATGAAGATCGAAGCCGTGTAATTAGCATTAAGGATGCTCAACTAGGGCAGATGCAAACCGTTGTGGGGAAAGTGGAGAAAACCAGTATATTTAACGCCTTTACCGGTACGAATATTGTTGAGATGATTGCCGGTGACGGACATAAAAAAATCCATTCGGTATGGTATAACCAGCCCTATATGAAAAAGGTATTTTCACCAGGGCAGAAGGTTATGCTTTACGGTAAAGTTGAACTTCAGAAACATCTTCAAATAACCCATCCCGCGTTTGAAATAATTGATGATGGAAAAGAGCAGAACTCGCTTAATATAGGGCGGATAGTGCCGTTCTATTCTTTAACGGAGAAGGTTACTCAGCGATATTTGAGAAAAAGCGTTGATAATGCGATTCACTCTTATCTTAATGGAGTTAACGATAATTTGCCAACTCATATTAGAGCTAGGCGGAAACTTGTAGATATAAAATTCGCGTTGGAAAATATTCATTTCCCGATTTCTTTTGATACACTTGAGAAAGCTTACAGAAGGGTTGTGTTTGAAGAATTTTTCATTCTTCAAATGATCATGGCTGTAAGAAGAAAAAAGGTCAGGGGGAAAGGCATTAAATATGACGTTCAGGATGTCTTGTTAGGAAATTTCCAAAACCTATTTAATTTTGAATTTACGAAAGATCAGGAAAAATGTATTAAAGGTATAGAGAAAGATATGACAAGTGAAAAACCGATGTACAGATTGCTTCAGGGAGATGTGGGTAGCGGGAAAACCGTTGTGGCTATGTATGCGGCTTTGCTAGCGGTAAAAAATGGGTATCAGACCGCTGTGATGGTTCCTACCGAAATATTAGCCAGACAGCATTTTGTGACAATCAGTAAAGTTTTTATGCCGCTAGGGATCAATGTGCGACTTCTTGTTAGTGGAATGAATCCGGAATTAAAACGTATTGTTAATGATGAGATAAAAAATGGTGAGGCCGATATTGTCGTCGGTACGCACTCATTGATCCAGGAAAAGATAAGTTTCAATAAGCTGGGCTTAGCTGTTATTGATGAGCAGCATAAGTTTGGCGTTAATCAGAGAAAAAAATTACAATCCAAGGGAAATATGCCGGATGTGCTTGTTATGACAGCGACGCCTATACCTAGAAGTTTAGTGCTTACGGTTTACGGAGATATGGATGTTTCGGTTCTAAAAGAAAAACCAGGATCACGAGGGACGGTTACTACCTATTGGGTTGGGGAAAATAAAAGAGAGTCCGTGTATGAGTTTTTAAAAGATGAAATTTCTGAAGGGCATCAGGCATTCATTGTCTGCCCCCGCATTAAAAATGCGGTAGGAAAGGATCTGAAATCTGTGGAAGAAATGTATGTTAATTTGTGTGAAAATGTTTTTCCTAAAAATAAAATAGCACTAATACACGGTAGGTTGAAATCCGAGGAAAAAGAAAAAATCATGGACGCGTTTAGGGACAAAAAATATGACATTCTTTTAGCGACAACAGTTGTGGAAGTAGGGGTGGATATCCCGAATGTTACAGTTATGCTTTTGGAAAATGCTGAGTATTACGGACTAGCACAGCTTCATCAGTTAAGAGGACGTATAGGACGGGGCAAGCATCAGTCTTATTGTATATTGGTCGGGGATCCAAAAACTGAATCGTCATTTGAAAGACTTTCAACTTTGACTGAAACTGATGATGGGTTTGTAATCGCCGAAAAAGATCTAGACATTAGGGGGCCGGGTGAATTTTTGGGCACAAGACAAAGTGGGCTTCCCGAACTTAGGTTTGGTAATATTGCAAAAGATTTTTCAATCATGGAAGATGCCAGGGAAGAAGCGTTTAAAATTGTAAACGAAGATCCGTTTTTAAAAGACTCTCGTAACGAAGGGATTAAATCCCTTATTCTGGAAAGGTTTAAGGGGAAGATAATGATCTAGTTGATAATGGCCGGTTTAGTTGTTGGTCGTTAGCAGCTGGCTCGTGCCATATGAAGACTTATTGAAGATCGGGGCACGGGGTTCGTAGAGCAGGCTAATCAAAGGGACTATATGTTGTATGGGGTATGTTGTGTAGGGGCGTATTGCAATACGCCCCTACAATTTTTCTATAAACCTGTCGCCTGTCACATGCTACAGGTGTAGAATAGAAGGGTCAATAGTGAGGATTATAGGGGGACAGTTCAGGGGCAGGAAAATCGAACAGCCGGATTCAAAAACGATTAGGCCTACAAAAGATCGTATTCGGGAAGCGTTATTCAATATGATAGCTGAAAGAATACCCTATTCGGAAGTACTGGACTTGTTTGCTGGAAGCGGAGCTTTTGGACTGGAAATGCTCTCGAGAGGAGCCAAAAAAGCTGTTTTTGTTGATAATGATCCACTAAGTGCAGAGACTATCAGGAATAATGTCAAATCTCTTGAAATAGCTGAATATTCTGAAATAATCATGGAGGATGCATTTCGACATATTAGTATTATGTTCGGACAGAAACAGGGGTTTGATATTATTTTTGTCGATCCGCCATATAACATGGGATTAGCTAAAAAATCCTTGATATTAATAAATCAATATGATATATTAAACCCTTCTGGATTGCTAATCTTGGAGCATCATGTAGATGAAAAAATTTTCGAATTAGCAGAAAACATTACTATTTTAAAACAAAAGACTTACAAGAATATTTCTGTAAGCATTTTCCGAAAAAATGACTAGAAAAGCAATTTATCCGGGTACTTTTGACCCAGTCACTTACGGCCATCTCGATGTGATCGAGAGGGCCTCTGTACTTTATGACAAAGTGTTTGTTGCTGTTGCGCAGAGCACTGAAAAAGCCCCGTTATTTTCCGTTCAGGAAAGGGTGAAGATGATGAAAGAAGCAACTAAGAGATTTAAAAATGTAGAAGTGGAAGATTTTACAGATTTGGTTGTCAATTATGCTGTACGTAAATCGTCAAAAGTTGTGATCAGAGGGTTACGGATGATCTCTGATTTTGAATATGAGTTCCAGATGGCTTTAACCAATAGAAAATTGAGTCCGACAATTGAAACTGTGTTCATGATGCCGAAAGAATCTTACTCCTATTTATCTAGTAAACTTATCAAGGAAGTTGTTCGGTTAGGTGCGGATGTGTCCGCATTTGTTCCCAAAAATGTAGAGAAAAAAATTAAGGAAAAAATTAAAAATGAAAAGAATACTTGAATTAAGAGAAAAAGCAAAAAAAGAGTTAAAAACGATTGTTTTGCCTGAAGGGGAAGACAAACGGGTTGTAGAAGCGGCGGGGTTTGTTGCTGCTGGAAAGCTTGCGAATATTATTCTTCTGGGAGATAAAGACAAAGCAGCTAAACTTGCAAAAGAACGAGGGGTATCACTTGATGAAGTTATTATGATCGATCCGATCTTGCATGATAAAAAAGACGAGATTATTAATGAGTATTATGAAAAGCGTCAGTATAAAGGGATTACACGGGAAGATGCGGAAAAAACTCTGATGGAGAATTATGTTTATTATGCTGCAATGATGACTAAAATGGAACTGGCTGATGGTTTTGTCGCCGGGGCTTCACATACTACAAGTGATGTTGCAAGGGCTTCAATACATTGTTTAAAGTTCGACAGGGAGATAGGAACGGTATCAAGTTCGTTTATCATGGAACTCGAAAACTGTCCATATGGAGAAGACGGTCTTTTTGCATATGGGGATTGCGCTATTATACCTAATCCTACTTCAAGACAGCTTTCGGGTATAGCAATAGCAACTGGAGACATGTTTAAGAAACTTTTTGGTGTAGAACCCAGAATATCGTTGTTAAGCTATTCCACAAAGGGAAGCGCAAATTCAGAAAGTGTCGAAACTGTTCTGGCTGCTCTGAAAAAAATTAAAGAGAAAAGGCCGGATCTTATGGTAGATGGAGAACTTCAACTGGATGCTGCTGTTGTTCCGGAAGTCGCAAAACGCAAATCTCCGAAAAGTAATGTTGCCGGCAAAGCTAATGTGTTAATTTTTCCTAATCTTGATGCCGGGAATATTTCTTATAAACTTACACAACGTCTTGCAAAGGCGAGGGTAGTTGGACCGATCATACAGGGATTAGATAAGCCATGCAGCGATTTGTCAAGAGGATGTATGTTGGATGAGGTTGTAGATACAACTGTGGTTACTGCTATAAGAGCGCAGGGGTAGTACCGAATGGGAACATAGGAATGTTCAAAAGTCGAAAAGTTGAAAAGTTAAAAAGTTCAGAGTTCTAAAACCCATAAGAACCTTTGAACTTTCGAACTTGTGAACTTGTAGACTTGCGAACCCTTTTAGTGAATAGTTGTTAGTGAATGGTATTTGGTGAATGGGAATATAGTGATGTTTAAAAGTTGAAAGGTTAAAAAGTTCAGAAACAAAAAAAGCTAAAGCCTACGATAAAGGTTTTAAAGAATCTTAGAACCTGCGAACTTGTGAATTTTAGAACTCTGGATAGTGAAGGATTAAAGGGTGAGAATAGATGCTGATTTTGGTGATAAATTGCGGGTCTTCTTCAGTGAAGTATGAATTGTTAGACGTGAAAGATGAAGCTCTGCTTTGCAAGGGATCTGTCGAGCGTATAGGGGAAGAATCCTCTACTTTAAATTATCATGTAAAGGATTCGACTAATGTGGAAAAGGATGTTAAGTGCCCGGATCATCATAGAGCTATTGAGATAATTAGAGATGCGCTTGTAAATGATGAGAACAGTGTTCTTTCCGATGTGACCGAAGTGGCGGGAGTAGGACATAGAGTTGTACACGGAGGAGAAGAGTTCACTGAAAGCACGCTTATTACTGACGAAGTAATAAAAAGTATCGAGAAATTTTCGGAACTTGCGCCTTTACATAATCCTCCGGCATTAGAGGGCATAAGAAGCTGCATGAAAATATTTGCAGGAATTCCGCAGGTGGCGGTATTCGATACTGCTTTTCATCATTCACTGCCCAAGTATGCATATTGTTATGGAATACCATATGGATTTTACGAAAAATACGGTATTAGAAGATACGGGTTTCATGGTACTAGTCATAGATATGTTTCAGCAAAAGCTGCTGAAATTATTGGCAAACCTCTTAATGATGCTAATATAATAACAGTTCATTTGGGCAATGGATGCAGTATTGCCGCTGTGAAAGGATCTAGAAGCATTGATACATCAATGGGCTTTACTCCGCTCGAAGGGCTTTTAATGGGGACAAGATCTGGAGATCTTGACCCTGCAGTTGTACTTTTTTTAATGGAAAAAGAAGATATTTCAAGTGCTGCAGTTAACAATATCCTTAATAAAAAAAGCGGATTGCTTGGTGTTTCAGGTGTAAGTAATGACATGCGTGATATTTTGAAAGCCCGTGAAGAAGGGAATGAAAGAGCTAAATTAGCTTATGACATTTTCGTATATCGAATAAAAAAATATATAGGATCATATTCTGCTGTTCTTGGTACAGTTGATGCGGTTGTCTTTACGGGTGGTATTGGGGAACATGTAACAAAAATACGTGAAAGTATCGAAAAAGATCTAAAAGGACTTTTTGGGGATAAAGTGAAGTTCTTTTCCGTACAAACTAATGAGGAACTTTTAATAGCTAAAGATACATATGAAATTGTAAGTAAAACATAAGCTTCAGGGTATAGTGTATAGGGGACAGGGGATAGTAAGTACTAAACCCTACATCTTAAACCTTACACCCTAGATATGAGGAGGGTAAAGAGATGCCAAAAGTAAAACATAGACATTCAAAAGAAAGAGGAAGAAAGAGAAGGACGCATGATAGCCTTGATGCTCCGGCACTAGGGAAGTGCAGTCAATGTGGAAAAATGAAAACTCCGCATCAAGTATGTCCGTATTGCGGGTATTACAATGGGAAACAGGTTAAAAACATTGAAAGTATTGAAGATCGTAAAGCCAGAAAAGAGAAAAAAGGCAGGAAGGCCTAATATTTATGATTTTTCCGCAAAAAAATAAACTAAATATACATCCTAAAAGGACCCTTAGGATTGGTGTTGATGCGATGGGCGGAGATAATGCGCCAAGTGCAGCTGTAGCGGGAGCGGTTCTTGCAGTTAAGGAGTATAACTACAAGCTTGTGCTTGTAGGGCAGGAACAGAGCATAAAGAAAGAACTTCAGAAAATTGAATATTCGTCTGACATGATTGAGATCGTTAATGCAACTGGAATTATTGAAATGCATGATCCTGCAGCACTCTCCGTAAGAAAAAAAAGAGACTCATCCATTGTTCTAGGAATGGACCATCTTAAAAAGGGTGAATTTGACGCATTTGTAAGTGCCGGGAACACGGGTGCGGTTGTTTGTGCAGCAACTTTGAGTCTTAGACTACTCCCAGGTGTTGATAGGCCCGGGATAGCAGTTATTTTTCCGACATTAACTAAACCTTGTATGGTTATTGATGTGGGTGCTAATATCGATCCTAAACCGTTTCATCTTCTTCAGTACGGAATTATGGGAGACGCATATTCGAAGCATATACTTGGGAAAAAGAATCCTAGCGTTGCTCTTTTGAATATTGGAGAAGAAGAGTCTAAAGGAACTGATTTTGTTAAAGAGTCGCATTTGCTTCTTTCGGAAAGCGAATTAAATTTTATAGGTAATGCAGAACCCAAAGATGTTTATTGGGGAAAATCAGATGTTGTAGTTGCGGACGGGTTTGTTGGGAATGTTATGCTTAAAGTAACAGAAGGTTTTGCTGATGCCGCAACTGAACTTTTAAAAAGAGAATTAAAAAAAAGCAATATTCTTACAAAGTTTGGGGCATTAATGACACTTCCGGCTTTTAGATCTTTGAAGAAAAAAGTTGATGCTAATGAATACGGCGGTGCGCCGCTTATGGGTGTTGATGGAAATGTTATTATAGCCCATGGTTCAGCAGATCCTAAAGCGATAAAAAATGCGGTACGTGTAGCAGCTGAAACTGTGATTAATGATGTAAATAAACATATTGTAGAAGAGTTGCAGAGCTATTAGAATAGACTGTAGACAAGAGACCATAGACTATAAACCAACCCCGGCTTGTTGACAAACCGGGGTTAAGAAGAAAAGGATGGGATATGAATACGGGGATACTCGGAGTCGGAAAATATCTTCCGGAGAATATTTTAACGAATGCTGATCTAGAAAGAATGGTAGATACCACTGATGAGTGGATCACTAAACGTACAGGTATTAAAGAGCGAAGAATCGCTTCTGAGCATGAAACAACGAGTGATATGGCAGCTAAAGCCGCGAGAAAGGCAATACAGAATGCGGGGATAGAAGTCGAGGATATAGATCTTATAATCGTAGCGACAATTACTCCTGATATGTTCTTTCCTTCAACCGCGTGTCTTTTACAGCACAAACTAGGAGCAAGAAAGGTTCCTGCGTTTGATATAGCGGTAGCATGTTCCGGGTATATTTATGGAATGGCGATAGCTGATCAATTTATAAAAACAGGGGTATATAAAAAAGCATTAGTTGTAGCAGCTGAAAAGCTTTCGGCCGTTACAGATTGGGAAGACCGTTCTACTTGTGTACTTTTTGGTGACGGTGCAGGAGCATCAGTTTTGGGGCCTGTTGAACAAGGCGGTATTTTGGGGATTACTTTAGGTGCCGATGGAAGCAAAGGGGATCTTCTCCAATTACCGGCAGGGGGATCACGTATGCCGGCATCGATTAAAACTGTCGAAAACAAACTTCATACAATAAAAATGGAAGGGAATATTCTTTTTAAACATGCTGTTAAAATAATGGCGGAGGCAGCACTAGCGGTTACAGAACCTCTGGGTTTAAAGGGGGATGACATAAGCTTAATAATACCCCATCAGGCTAATAAAAGAATACTAAATGCGGTAGCAAAAAGATTGGGAGTAGATCCCGAAAAGAAATTATATTTAAATTTAGAAAAATACGGTAATATGTCAGCTGCTTCTAGTTCAGTAGCTTTGACTGAGGCAGTAGAGCTTGGCAGGGTAAAAAAAGGTGATATTATTCTTATGGATGCTTTTGGCGGTGGATTAACCTGGGGGGCGTTAGTAATAGAGTGGTGAGTTAGATAATAGGTTATAGACAAAAGACTATAGATCAACCCGGATTGTTGAGGACAGAGCATTATAGTTTTAGGTTTTAGAAAAAAACTATCAAATTGTCATCCCGGAACCGACCAAAGGGAGGTATCCGGGATCTAGTAAGATATCTTTATGGGATCCCCGCTTAGAACATGCGGGGATCCCGATTCCTAAAAATGAAAGGTAAAATAAATGGCAGATAAGAAATATGGATTACTATTTCCCGGGCAGGGGGCTCAGGGAGTTGGAATGGGTAAAGCATTGTATGAAACTCAGGCGGCTGCTCGTTGGGTTTTCGACAGAGCAAATGAAGTTTTGGACATGGATATTAAAAAATTGTGTTTTGAAGGACCAGAAGAAGATCTTAAAACAACAAAGAATAGCCAGCCAGCAATTTTTGTAGTTAGTATAGCGACATTAAATGTGTTAATAGAAAAATTAAAAGGATTACCTGTAGGGGATGAAAATAGAGAGTTTTTTAATGCGGAGGATGTGAAGCAGTTTTTTAATGTTGCTATGGGGCTTAGTCTAGGAGAACCGACGTCAATTGTTGCAAGCTGTGCCATGAGTTTTGAAGAGGGTCTTGAGTTTGTCGCAAAAAGAGGACAATACATGGACGAAACGTCCCAAAAAAATGAAGGTAAAATGGCTTCGATTTTTGGTATGGACCTGGAGAAGGTTGAGGAACTTTGTAAGGGGATAGGATGTCAGGTTGCTAACCTAAACTGTCCTGGTCAGGTTGTGATATCCGGGCATGCAACAAAAGTAGAATTGGCTTCAGATCTTGCTGTAAGCCAGGGAGCTGAAAGAGCTATTGTTCTGAAAGTTGGAGGTGCGTTTCATTCTGAATTAATGGAACCAGCGAAAGAAAAATTAAAAGCAGTTTTAAATAAAATTGAAGTAAATGCTCCTTGCATAGATTTTATAAGCAATATTGATGCTGAAATAACCAGAGATCCAGAGATCATAAAAGAAAACCTGGTAAATCAATTAGATCATAAGACTTTGTGGGAAGCCTCTATGAGGAAAGCGATTTCTTCAGGTATTTTTGAATATCTAGAAGTAGGTCCTGGGACGGTTTTGAAGGGGCTTGCGAGAAAAATTGACAGTTCTCTTGATGTTAAATCTTTACATTCTATGGAAGATATAATGGGTCTTACAGAAGCGTCAGTATCTTAAAAACGCTTTTTAGGTCTTCTTTCCACATAAATGGCGAAGACAAATGTTAGTGTTTAAAATAGCAAGATATCTTTTTATTGACTTTGCATAATAACGGGCTTAAAATATACTAAGTTACAGTTAATGCATAAGAAAGTTAAATAAAATTTATTCAGACTATGAAAAAACACAGAACAAAAATTATACTTGCGGCAATATTTCTGTTCAGCGCAACCATTGTGTGTGCTGTTGAACCGCAGTCCTTCCAGCCGGTTGAGCTTCAGGACCAGTTGATCAAAGAAAAGATCAAAAACGGCAATATTTTCAATAATTACAAAAGTATTGACAGAGGTTTTTACAGCAATGAAATGACAAATTTCAGACAGGCTATTGATGTTGAAATGGGTCTTGCGGATAAACATTATAACCTGGGAGTTTCTTTTGCTGCAAAAGGGGATTATGAAAATGCTGTCGATAGTTTTCGATTGGCAATATCAATAAACCCGGAGCTAGTTGATGCATATTACAATTTAGCGGTACTATGTGGGGCAAATCATAGTTATGATGAAGCTATAATAAACTTTGAAGAAGCATTGCAGTATTCGCCTCGTTCTGCAGAGATTTATAATAATTTGGGAGTTCTCTATGGAATAAAAGGTAATTTTGTTGTGGCGCTAGAAAATTACAAAAAGGCAATCGAGTTCGATCCTAATTATGCAGATCCTTTTTACAATATAGGAGTTTTATACGGAACATTGGGAGACATGCAGAAAGAATTGGATTATTATAGTAAAGCGCTTGATATAGATCCGTTCTTTGTAGAGGCGTTGAATAATATTGGGATAGTATTCGGAAAACTCGGAGAATATGAAAAAGAAATAAATTTTTACCAAACTGTTCTGAAAATAGATTCAAATTATATAGATGCTCATTTCAATCTTGCCATGGTATATAGCGCGTTAGGAGATTATGAAAAAGCCATAGACAGTTATCGTAAGATTATTGCACTTGATGAAAATTCTGTAGATGCATATTTTAATCTGGCACTTGTGTACAATACGATAGGCGAATATGAAAAGGCAATTGAATATTTTAGAAAAGCGGAAGAAATATATCCGGGTTATCCTGAGATATATTATAATATGGCGCTTTGCCTTTCTGCTTTGAAGCTAAACAGTGAAGCGATAGCCTTGCTGGAAAAAGCGGTAAATATCAATCCTGATTATACGGATGCTTTTTATGCGCTTGGTTTGGCGTATAAATCTTTTGATGACTATGATAAAGCGATTAGAAATTTGATCGTAGCTCTTAAACTAAAACCGGATAATGCAAAAACATATTATCAACTGGGTAGTATTTATGAGGAAAAGGGACTTTCTAGAGAAGCGGTACCGTTCTATGAAAAAGCGATCGTTTTGGGCAAGGAAGATAGTAAAGCTTATGCGGATCTAGGCGTAGTTTACGGCCGCATAGGAGAGCCTGAGCTTGAGATTCAGAATTACGAAAAAGCAATTGATATTGATCCAGATCTTCCAAAAGTACATTATAATCTCGGTGCAAGTTATTATGACAAAGGTATGCTTGAAGAAGCTGCCCGGCAGTTCAAAGAGGAAATAAGGATCTCTCCGGAAAATGAACATGCGTACTATGAAATGGGAAATGTTTATGCGGAATTAGGGAATATAGACAGTGCGATAGTTCTATATAACCATACTTTGAGATTTGACCCGGCACATAAATATGCGATGTATAATCTCGGAACAATGTATGGGGCAAAGGGGCTGTACAATACTGAGATAGAGATGTATAAAAAAGTGATCCTTATCGATGCATCGATGAAAGAAGCTTTTTTTAATCTGGGCGTAGCTTATGGTATTTTAGGGATGTCACAGGAAGAGATAGAAGCATATAAGAATGCGATAGAAATAGATGATCGTTATGATCAAGCATATGCCAATCTGGCATCAGCATATTGCGCTTCCGGAGAATTTTATAAAGCTATTGAGATCTCAGGCAGGGCTCTTGAATTAAATATTAATGAAGGAACTGGTTATTACACACTTTCCATTGCGTATTTTTATACAGGGAACTATAAAAATGCAAAACTTTTTTGCGAAAGAGCAATAGAGCTTGGCATAGATCCCGACCCCAATTATGTTTTTGATTTAGTAGATAAGTTATAACTTTCCATATACAAATTGCATATTATGCTTTCTTTAATATCTCTATGGTTTCTCTGTTGTATTCATTTATTGTCTCGACGTAATTATGTTTATAAACCTTTGGCAGTATAAGCCGTATGTTTTTAATATCGGTTACGATATTATTGGTGAAATGTTCTTCGCCAAGAATTAAAATACATTGAGTCTTGATGAACCCGATCAAGGGGCCATATTCCGATTCAATTTCCGTTTCTGTAAGATTTGTTTCTATGTTAGAGGATGCAAATGCAATATTCAATAAACCCGGTATTCTTAAAATATAATCCTTAATATCTCCCTTTTCAGGGGTTACGAATATGTTACTTTCGCCCAAAGATTTATTATCTATATAACAAGATACTGAAAATAGGGGAAGAGCCTTGTTTTTGTCTGATGTTTTTTCACTTGAGAATGGGTTCAATCTTATTGTATTATTGCTTTTAGATCTCTTTCTTAGGACTTTTGCATAAATTTCTACGAGTTCCAGCTGTTCGGGGGAAAGTCTGGATATATCATATTTTATCTTGTATATCCGATTGCTGTTCAAATGCTTATGGAGGAGATCGGCAAATAATACCTTGGTGGATTTAATGTCATGGGTTTGCTGCAATTTCCGGTATAGCCTAACTCCTGATTCCTGCCATTTTTTAAAGATATTAGGTAGTTCTTTTATAATATCTTCCTTTGTGGATGTCTTTCCATCTTTAAGAAACTCAATAACTTTATCAAGTGCAGTTTGGGCTCCAGGGCCTACAGCCAGAATCTCGACTTCTTCACCCCGGCCTACACCAAGCTGCATTAATTCAACACGACTGGAAGCATTAGCTATTTTATTTTCTTTTCTTATAAATATTTTTGTAGTATCAAAATGTTTTGCAATCTCTACTATGTATATTGCTGTTTTGGCATGAATGCCTCTTGGAATATCAATTAATATCTCCTGGCGGACAGGCAGACCAAAAACCCCTGAAGCAGCAGTTCTGTCTATTTGTTTTTTTTCGGGTACGTAATCTTTTTTATTATAAATATTTTTAAAATCTTCTAAGCTAAATTCTTCCGGTAATGTAATATCCAGAACATTATTTATAATTACTCTTGTTTGTTCTGGGAACACAAGACCCTTTTTAGGGTTTACCTTTATTTCTATTAGATAATCTACTATTTTACGTATTTGTGTTGTTAAGTAGTGGGGGTTGTCATAGGAAGAAGCATCAAGACGAACAAATCCTTCAGCATTGTCAAAGGTTTCGGCAATAGTTCCGCGAATTATCTCTGGAGCTTCTTTTATAAATCCATCAAAAAATGCATGTTCAGTTTTGGATTTACGTGAAGTACGAACTTTAAATCTACTGGGTTTTGACATAAATTTAATTGGCGTATTATTTTCCGTGGAGATACATATCCCGAATACAGCCATATGTTCTTCAGAGGATAGCTCAATATTGGTTTTAAGAAAGTCTGCAATAATATCTTTAACTGTTCTGTGCCAATCTGGATCTATGATTTTGCAATAAGGATTGTCATGGAGATTAAGAAAAATTTGCAATAAAGACGATGGTTTTTCAGATCTCTTTTGTATGCGTGTTTTTAAACTTTTTTTATTGTCTATAGGGGCTGATAAATAGAACTTGTTATTTTGTTTGCCAGTTTCTTTGTGCCAAGGCCATTTGTCAGCTATTATTCGCTGGATTAATTTATCTGACAATTTTACCAGAAGTTCCGTATCAAGTATTTCAGGATGATCCTGAATAAAATCTTTCATCCAATTAATGTCATGCTTCCTAACCGGGAATTTTTTTATTTTTTCGAACAAAGCTTCTTTGTGTTTGTCGGCCTCATTGATCACCTGAATTATTACGGTAACAAGTTCTTTAGCCCGCGGACCGTTCGATATAATATCAATAGTTTCACCATACCCCGCGGCTAATATTTGCAAATCAAGTATATCTCTGGTATTAGCTACCTGTGCGTTCTTGTGTATAAAAGCATTGGTTTTAGGAAATCTGTTCATGAGGGAGACAATAGCGTTGGCGGTTGTCATATGAATGCCCAGCTTGTTTTTAATTTTTATCGTAGCCGTTGCCTTGTTCTCACTAATTTTGACGAAGGGTGATATTTTAACGGAGGGATGTTCATGGTGTTTTTTAATTGCAGGTGTTGATAATAAGTTTTCTACCGAAAGAAGGAAATTTATCAGTGTAAGGTTTTCGGGAAGTGTTATGTTATAGTATTTTTCGATTTCTTCCTGTGCCTGTTCAATAATGATAAAAGGTTTTTCCGGATGGACTTCCTGTATCAGCACATTACAAATTCGCATTATTTCTTCAACTTCCTCTTTTTTTAGACGTCCGGATGGAGCATCCAAACGCAAAAATCCATCAGTAGTTTTTGTCGAGCCGTGAATAGTGCCCCGGAAGGCATTTTCAGCAGTTTTAGCTAAAATGTTCTTACCACTGTAATTTTCTACATTACCGCCGGCATGCATTACAAGACCTGGTAAGGTTTCTGTTCTTAATGTTCCTTCCGTTGATATGTTTATGGTGAATACTGCAGTATTATCAGTATCTTCATGATCTTCGGCACAGATACGTAATTTACGCAAAAATCCCCATGGCTCACCGCATTTATCAAGTATTTCAATTATTCTGTTAACTTCTTTGTTCGTTCGGAAAATAATTCCGCCGTTGCTTACATTTTTTTTAAAATAATTTATATAAAAAGGTATAAATAATTTTACATACGGAGAATTCGATTTACCAATCATTAGCAGATTTTCGAAATACCTATGCTCCGGTATTACTCCTTCAAGTTTGCTGAAGAGATCAAACAATTTTTCCATACCGGGTTTTTCAGCACTGATGAGTATGTCTATTATTATTTGTCTGGCGATATCGTAATTAAATTGTTTTACATTTATATTGTCTACTTCAGTAAATAATTTATAAAGCTCCCTGCCCAGCGGATCGATATCGGATTCATTTCTTTTAAGTAAAACTGACCGGATTTCATTGATTTTTTGTATTGATATAAAACTAAGAGGTGATTTATATTTTTTAATATAAGAGTGTTTTTTAAGTTCTTCCAATAGATAGTATATGTTATCATCAGTTTTGTAAGGCAGGAAAAGACCTGTTTCATAAAAGGTCATTCCGTTATTTTGTGCCTTTCTTATCATCGTGCTCCTTGAAGATATGTTCCAGAATTCTTTCGTAAAGAAGCTGTGCCGGTTACCGTTTATTAAGGGATATATTTTATCGACAGAAGATCTTATCTCGTCAGGGACATCATTATATGTTAACAAATTGTTTTCAATAAGAGATATCCATGAAAAAAGTGAAGCTATAGTATGGATAACATAACGATCTTTTTGCCAGGCAGAAATATTATCTGTAGGAAAGAGATTTAAGACGATTTTTTTTATTGAGCTATATTTTGAATTTAGATTATCCCGGTCTTCATTTTCGAGTATTTGCATTATTGCTTTTATTTCTTCCTGGGTAATATTTTGAAGAAATTCAATATCATTATCTAAAACTTCTTTGTTTATGAGAA